>Ga0114957_1004906_pt1 | contig 11282 bp, 7 predicted proteins | sample BantaG_FD_87175 | JGI IMG/M metagenome (GOLD analysis project Ga0114957, IMG submission 87175) | Marine algal microbial communities from Bantry Bay, Ireland - BantryBay_4 metaG | ecosystem: Host-associated > Algae > Red algae > Unclassified | place: Bantry Bay, Ireland | collected 2014-11-21 | reverse complement strand
TGGTTTGTCCTATACTTTATCTAAATCAGGTCAAGGAACTTGGTCAGGTAATGGAACTTTTAATGGTTCAACAGTAACTGTAACTTCACCAGGAGCTTATACTTTTACTTGCACTGTAACTGGAGAATGTGGTTTTGCGAGTGACGATGTAACGATCACATTCTTAGGCGATTCAAATATAACAGCAAATGCAGGAGCAGATGGATCAGTTTGTGGTTTGTCTTACGCATTATCAGGATCAGGTAATGGAACTTGGTCAGGTAATGGAACCTTTAATAGTTCAACAGTAACAGTTGGCGCAGCAGGGTCATATACATTTACTTACACAGTAACTGGTGAATGTGGTTCCGCTTCTGACGATGTAACGATCACATTCTTAGGCGATTCAAATATAACAGCAAATGCAGGAGCAGATGGATCAGTTTGTGGTTTGTCATACGCATTATCAGGATCAGGTAATGGAACTTGGTCAGGCAATGGAACCTTTAATGGTTCAACCGTAACAGTTGGCGCAGCAGGTTCATATACATTTACTTACACAGTAACTGGAGAATGTGGTTCTGCTTCTGACGATGTAACAATGACTTTCTTAGGTGAAGATGCGATACAAGCGGATGCAGGAGTAACTGCTGATATTTGTGCATTATCAGGAAACTTAAATGCAGTTTTGCCAGCAGGTGCAACAGGTACTTGGTCATTTGGACCAGGGTTGACGATTTCTGATTACAACGATCCTAATGCAACATTATCAGCGGATAAATATGGTGCATACATCCTTTTATGGGAAGTTGAAACTGAATGTGGTTCAAGCTCTGATTTTGTATCAATAACTTTCAGTGAGTATCCTTCTATAGCAAATGCAGGAACAGATGCAACTATATGTGGTTACACACATCAATTAAACGGAAATATACCAGAGATTGGTGAGGGAACATGGACGGGCGAAGGCTTATCTGATCCTTCTTCACACAATCCATTCATTACAGTTCCAAGTGCTGGAACTTATACCTATACTTATACAATAACTAATTGTACTTGTGTTCCAGAAACGGACCAAGTTACTATCACTTTCTCAGATCCTGTAACTGCAAATGCAGGAGCAGATGCTTCGACTTGTAGTAGTACAGCAACATTAAATGCAACTCCACCAACAGCTGGTGTAGGAACTTGGACGGTTGTCTCAGGAAGTGGTGTAGTTATGGAATCTAATAATCCTAATTCTCCAGTTACCAATATGAGTGCTGGTGGAAATGTGTTCCAATGGACAGTGAATAACGGTTCTTGCTCTGCTTCTGAAGATGTAACAATTTCAGTTGCAAATACAACAGGTAATTTAGTTGCTGAATATGCTGGTCCAGCTTGTTCTGGTCAGTCTTTGCAATTATTTGCTATTGGTGATTATGCTACTTATAGTTGGGAAGGACCAAATAATTTTGATTCTTCACAACAAAACCCTGTTATTCCAAATGTAGGTCTTGAGTATTCAGGTACTTATACCGTATCTGCTACAAATGGAGATGGTTGTACAAGCAACACTTCAATAAACATTATTGTTAATTCATCACCAACAGCTAGTGCAACAGCAGAAAATGCGAATGTATGTAGCGGTGAGACGATTCAATTGCATGGTGGAGGTGGATTTGCTGGTGATTCTTATGCTTGGACGGGTCCAAATGGATTTACTTCTAATGAGCAAACGCCAGTTATTCCTAATGCATCAATCAATCATACAGGAACTTATTATTTAATAGTAACAACCAATGCAGGTTGTACTGCTTCAAGTTCTGTTAATATTTCTGTTGGACAAGGTGCAGTAGTAACTGCAAGCGTTCAAGGTGGAATTTGTCAAGGAACTTCTATTAACTTAGTTGCTAGTGGTGGAGTTGCAGGATCAACTTATTCTTGGACAGGTCCCAATGGATTTACTTCTAATGAACAAAATCCAGTAATTTCAAATGCAGAACTTGCATATTCAGGAACTTATGCTTTAACAGCAACAAGTGGATCTGGTTGTACAAGCAACTCTTCAGTAGCTGTTGTTGTTAATCCATCACCAACTGGAAGTGCTACAGCACAAAATGCAGGTGTTTGTAGCGGCAGTCCAATTCAATTATATGGTGAAGGTGGAGTTGCAGGGTCAACTTATTCTTGGACAGGTCCAAACGGATTTACTTCTAATGAGCAAAACCCTGTTATTCCTAATGCATCAGCTTTACACGCAGGAACCTATTATCTATCAATAGCAACCAATACAGGTTGCACGGCTTCTGGTTCTGTTAATATTACAGTTGGAGAAGCTGGAGGTGCAATCGCAAGTGTTGATGGAACGATCTGTGAAGGAGGTTCTATCTATTTATTAGGTAGTGGTGGAGTTACAGGGTCAACTTACTCTTGGACGGGTCCAAATGGGTTTACTTCTAATGAGCAAAATCCAGTGATTCCAGTTGCAGAAAATGCACATCAAGGAACTTACTCTGTTACAGTATCTGGTTCTGCTGGATGTTCAAACAGTGCAAGTGTAAATGCATATATTGATTATTCTTGTGGAAGTAGTAGTATCTGTGGTACGGTATTTTATGATGAAAATGAAAATGGCATTCAAGATGCTGGCGAAGAAGGAATAGCTGGTGTGGATGTTTAGTTATACGATGAAAATGGCAATATTTATGATGAGGTAGAAACCGATGAAAATGGAGATTATTGCTTTACCGATCTTCCTGCTGGAACTTACACGGTTGAAGTAGGAACAGGTCCTGATGGATATGAGTTGACAACTAGTGGAACACAAACAGTTACCGTAGGTGTAAATGAAAATATTATAAATGTTGACTTTGGCTTTGATACAACTTGTGAGCCTCAGGATTATAGTTACTGTATAGAGGAAAATGAACCTTTTGAGGTTTGTGTTGATTTTTGTCAAGTAAGTGATGCTTGGATTTCAAGCGTTCACTCCACATTCAACTGTGGATTGGTAATTACAGATTTCCTTTGTTTTGAATACACAGCATTACCAGGATACTTTGGTATGACAAACACAATGGAAGTGATTGGTTGCAATGAAGCAGGTCAATGCGAAACGGTCTACGTACAAATTGCATACGGAAATTGTGGAACAGTCAACAACCCACCAGTTGCGAATCCTGATGTTGTTACAACAAGTGAAAATACACCAGTAATTATCAATGTATTTGGAAATGATTCAGATCCAGATGGTGATAATATTTATATTTGCAATCAAGCAGGTGATGGTCAGCCATTAAACGGAATGGTAACTCAAACAGCAACAGGATTTACCTATACTCCTAACCCAGGATTTGTGGGACAGGATGATTTTACATATACAATATGTGATTCAAATGGTGGAAGCAGTACAACTTTTGTATCAATAACGGTACAACCTGTTACAACGACAAACAATCCTCCTATTGCGATTCCAAATATTGTTTCAACAAATGAAAATACACCAATTACAATAGATGCTTTAGGAAATGACTCAGATCCTGATGGAGACGATATTTATTTCTGTAATACAGATAATGATTTAAATCCAGCTAATGGAACGGCTGAAGTTATAGGAAACAATATTGTATATACGCCTAATCCAGAATTCTTTGGAGCTGAAGCATTTACTTATACTATTTGTGATGGCAATGGAGGCACTGCAACAACTACTGTAGCAATTACAGTAATTGAAGTTCCAGGTATTACAAATAATCCTCCAATAGCCAATCCTGATACAGGAACAGGAACAGCAAATACACCAATTACGATAGATGTTTTAGGAAATGATTCAGACCCAGATGGAGATGCAATTTCATTCTGCAATACTGCAAATGATTTATCTCCTGTGAATGGTACAGTAACCATTTCTGGTGGAGAATTGATTTATACTCCAAATACTGATTTTGTAGGAACAGAAAGTTTCACTTACACTATTTGCGACGAAAATGGTTTGTCTTCAACTACTACTGTTACAGTAAATATTGGAGCAATTGTAGATCCTTGTGATGCTACTCAAACAATTTGTGTTAATACTTTTGAAAACAATCCAGCTTATACTACTATATGTGTAGATTTCTGTGGAGGTGATGATTACGAAGTGACAAACTTAAGTGCTGAGTTTAATTGTGGATTGCAACCATTAGGCGATAATTGTTTTGAATATCTACCATTGCCTCTTTTTGTTGGCGATAATACAATAACTGTTCAAGGATGCAATGCGGCTGGTGAATGCGAAGAAACTTATATTTATTCAACAGTTTCTGAAAATTGTGATGGAACTTCACCAGTAAATGCTCCACCAACAGCTAATCCTGATAGTGGAACTGTTGAAATGAATGGACCAATATTTATTGACGGATTAGCAAATGATACAGATCCAGAAAACGACAATATTGTTTATTGCAATACAGCATCTGATTTGAGTCCTGCGAATGGTATTGTCAGTGTTCAAAATGGACAATTGCTTTACATTCCTTATGTTAATTTTGTAGGAACAGATAGCTTTACATATACAATATGTGATTCTCAAGGAAACTCTTCTACAACTACTGTAACGGTTACGGTAAACAATACAACTCCAGTTAATAATAACCCAATTGCTGTTTCAGATGCTGGAACAACAAATGTAAATACAGCGATTACTATCAGTGTAATGAACAATGATTCTGATCCAGATGGAAATACTTTATTGTTCTGCAATGTAGCTGGTGATTTAAATCCTTCAAATGGTATTGCGATTGTAGTAGGAAATGAAATTTATTACACACCAAATACTGACTTTGTAGGAACAGATAGCTTTACTTATTCTATTTGTGATGGAAACGGTGGATCTGCTACTGCAACAGTTGTTGTAACGGTATTAGCACCAGTTGTTACAAATAACAATCCAATTGCAAATAATGATTCTGGAGCAGGTAATATTAACAACCCAATCATTATAAATGTAATTGGAAACGATACAGATCCAGATGGAGATGGTTTATTGTTCTGTAATTCAGCAGGAGATTTAAATCCAACAAACGGATTGATTACCGTTAATGGCAACGAATTAATCTATATTCCAAACATTGATTTTGTAGGAACAGACAGCTATACTTATACTATATGTGATGGCAATGGTGGTTCTTCCACTGCAACAGTTACTATAGTCGTAACAGGAGTTGTGCCTTGTAATCCAAATCAAAGTTTATGTGCTCCGACTTATGGTGTTAGCCAAGCGACTACTGCTATCTGCGTAGATTTCTGTGGAGAAGGAATGGTTATCACTTCATTGACTAGTCTTTTCAATTGCGGAATGGAACGAACAGGTGGAGCTTGCTTTACTTTCTTACCAGTGCCTGATTTTGTTGGAGACAATCAAATTACCGTTATTGCTTGTAATGACAGCGGAGTTTGCGAAACAGCAATTGTAACCGTCAATGTGTCTAGTGATTGTACTGACAATTTGACTACAACAACAGCTACAACTGGTCAAAGTGCTGAGTTGGAAACTTGTGATTATATTTTTGCTGGCTGTATTGCGCCAGTTGAGCCAATCGAATTGTGTGTTGATTTCTGTGAATTAAATGAAGATGCTGAAATTTCAGCAATATCTACTTCATTCAATTGTAGTGTAACTACTTTGAGTGCGACTTGCTTCAGGTATACTGGGCTTCCAGGATATGAAGGAACAGAATCTATTTTGGTAGCAGGTTGTGATGGAGAAAATAATTGTAGCACTGTAACAGTTGAATTATATGTAGGAAGTTGTAATGGACTGTCTGCAAAAGATGATGAATACGAAGGAACAGAAGGCGAGTCTATTACATTCAATGTCTTAGATAACGATTCTGGTGACTCAGAATTAACACTTTCTGACTTTTCAAATCCATCAAATGGTACAATTATTGCTGTATACGATGGTGAAGTAATGTATATGCCAAGCGATTCTTTCACTGGTTTCGATTATTTTGATTACACAATTACCGATGAAAACGGTAACGAAGCCAATGCAAGAGTTTATATAAACATCATTGAAAGTCAAGATATTAGCGATCAAGATGGAGTGGATTCTTCACAAGATAACCGTTCTGGAAGTGATGCTGAAAGATGCGAAATAAGTGTTCCAGACGTGTTTACACCAAACGGAGACGGCATCAACGATGTGTTGACTATTAGAAACATTGACTGTTATGAAAATTATACAGTTATCATTTTCAACCGTTACGGATCAGTAGTATTTGAATCAAATACAGGAGACTTAACAGAATGGGATGGTAAGATGGGAGTCAATGGAGAACCAATAGCACCAGGTACTTATTTCTACACCATTCAAGCAGAATCTGACTTGATAGGAGTAAAGAGAAAGTCTGGTCATATTGAAGTTAGATATTAATAAAATTCACTCACTACTAACCAGTCTATTAAAAACTTACACGACTAGGAGAGCAAAGCTCTCCTAGTCGTTTTTAAGGTTTATCTATAATGGTTACTTTTGTAAAGTTTTAGGAAAGAAAGGAATGAGGAACTAATTAATAGTGTTTAAACACTGGAAAAACTAGTGAAGCGAAGAACAACCGTAGTGGCGGTCGCTCACTTTAGAAATAACAATGAAAATATGAAACTAATAAAATTTCTAGCAACTGCCTTTTTACTGTTGGCGTCAGTATATACTTTGAATGGTCAGCAATTAGTGCGTTACAGCCAATATATGTTTAACGGATTGGTTATCAATCCAGCTTATGCAGGCTCGTTAGAAGCAACCTCATTTACAGCATTTTACAGAAATCAATGGGCAAACATAGAAGGTGCGCCTGTGGATATGTCAATCAGTGCCCACGGTCAAACTGGCAAATCAAAAAGAATAGGTTTGGGAGGTTTTTTCTCAAATGACAGAGCGGGAAAGCAAAATCACTATGATTTTCTTTTTTCCTATTCTTATAAATTTCCACTACAAAACGGAGCCACACTATCAACTGGTTTACAAGGTGGTTTTTTCCTTTATCAAGCAAACTTGCTAGATGGAGATTCTCCCGATCAAGGGATTTTCGATCCTGCATTGGACTTTGAATCTGCTTGGGGACCAAACTTCGGTGCTGGACTTTATTATTATTCTGATAAAACTTATATCGGTGCATCTATTCCATTTTTATTGAATTATAAAAATCCAATAGGAACAAAAGCTGGAGAAGATTCAGAGTTTGAAACAGCAGAGCTACGTAAAATTCAATACTTATTAACAGCAGGTCATTTATTAGAATTATCTCCAAATTTAAAATTAAAACCTTCGATGTTGTTTAGATTGATTCCACAGGAATTTGAACCTGTCGAGTTGGATTTAACAGGAAGTTTATACATCAAAGATTTCTTTATGGTAGGAAATTCTTGGAGATTTAATTCTGGTGCCAGACCACAAGTTACCGTATTTATGATGTCCTATCAATTTACAAATGGATTGCGTTTTGGCCATGCTTACGAATATTCATTTTTCTCAGACGTCAGCAGATACAGTTCTTCACACGAAATAATGATAGGTTACGACATTCCAAACTTAACCAACTCAAACAACAGCAAAGTATTAAATCCAAGATATCTTTAATTGGAGAAATAAAAACTTAAATAAATAGTAAAGCAAGTTTTTTGAGCCTTCCACGCCTTTATTGGTATGGGAGGCTTTCTTTTTTTAATGCTTCAATGCTTCAATGTCTGAATGCTTCAATGCCGCCCACACGTCATCCCAGAATTTCTGGAGCGTAGCGGTAGAAATATCTGGGATCTCTTCCTTAAAAGTTGACAAATAATCATGCTGATAAAATTTTGGACGGCGAGTATCATTTCCAAGTGAGTTGTCTCCCCGCTGTCCGCTGCAATGCATTGCATTCATACTAATCCGTCATTTCGCACTTGATGCGAAATCTCATAGCGACAACGAACTATCTTGCAATACATTTCCACTCGCATCGGGCGTATTTTCGCATATTTAGGTTCTCCGTCGCCAAATTCATCCTCCGCGCTTCCCTTCCACAAAGATGCAATTTTGAAAAAAACGATGGGTGTTACTTTCAAATAAGCATGTTTAAAATTACTTATTTGCTATTTTTTAGTAAAATAAGGTAGTTTGAAAGTGCTTATTTGCCATTTTTTGGTCAAATAAGGAATTTTTGGCGTTTTGGCGAGCTTATTTGATGGGTTTGTTTGATTGTGAGTTTTGGACTTGAGATGGGGTAATTGGGATTGGTTGACAGCGCATATGCTTAATTGAGGGTTTTCAGTCATTCTAAATCTCTTGCTAGGATTCTTTATTTTATCATTTCTAACAAATCTTCTATAGGCTCCTCTATATTTGCGTCTTTTATAATTTTATTTAGCAATTCTTTTGAAGGATGTTTATAGTTTTGTTGTATGCTACCTTTTAATCATCAATAGGTTTTTTGTTGATCTTATTTTAAAGTTAAAGTAGTCTCCATTTTGCTTTAAAAGACCAAAAATTGAAAAATGAATATTTCCATTTTCCTGCTTAAAATATTTTGTTTGATTCTTGCTCAAAAATACAGAAAACGCAATCTCATCATTAAACTTAAAAATAAGTTGTTTCTCAATAAATTTTTCTTGTGTTTCTTTATCTTCCTTTTCTTTTGACTTAACAATTAGCTCTGATTCTCCATAAATTATCATGTATTTATCCAAATTATCCGTCTTTTGAACATTTTTTACATGAACTCTCTGAATACTTTCCATTTTATGTTTTCTATTTACATTTGTGTCTCTTTGTCCTCTATTTTTAGCCCTATTATTACTTAAACTATTATTTGCATTTAATTTTTCTTTCCTTTGCAATACTCTGATAGAAGCTCTTAAATTCGACTCAATTAAAAACTCTAAACGTTTACGATCTAAATATTTATCACTATTTATAAGCTTTGATATTCTGTCTTGTTTAACAAATTTATTATAATATTGACAATCTCCTGAATGCTCTTCTTTTCTATTGGAAGCAAAATAGTTGATATTTTCTTTTCTAACTATATGCATTGGAGCAATTGAACATTCTGGGCAAAATATCTGCTGATAATGAATTTCGTCAATATAGCTTTCAATCTTAATAAGTTGATCGTAATATTTGACTTCTGAAAACTTACTCATTATTATTTTATTACTTAAGAATCCATTTATTTCTAGTTGTATTCAATATGGTATAAAGGTATAGGTCGTAAACGACCACTTTTACACTATTTATTCTTCATTCTTCGAGTTCTGGTTATTTTTGGGTACAGCTATGAGTATCTAAAAGAAAATTTTCTTGACTTTAGTATTGAAGTTAAGTATTGTCCAAGTACTCTTTTAGAGTAAAACCTCTAATCCTCCCAAATTATACTGAGAATGGTCTTATAAGGTTTTGTGGGGATACAATACTCATAAAATGGCTTGTCTTGTCGCTCATAGTTACCTAGTTTGAACCAAATAGACTTGTCAATTTCTTGTTGTTTTTCCTCTCCTTTATAAACAAAGTCGTAATCAGCTTTAATGTATTCTTCGGCTACAGAATCTTTTGGGGGAGGAAGTTTGCGCATCTCTTTAACCCAAACTTTCAGGTCTTCTGATTTTTTCCAATATGAAACCACACCATTAGAAATAAATACAATACAAATAGGATGAAGGTGGAATTGCATTTACCTAAATGCTGTAGATGTAATGCTTGTATTAAACCGTTTAGATAAATATTGAAGTAATTGTGGAGAAAACTGTTTGCCCCTCGCTTCTTTATTGAATAAATCCGAAGGCATCAATAACTCCGTTGCAAATTGGTTAGCTTCTAATTCTTGTATTCCACTTTTATATTTCTTCATTGCGTCATTGAACCAACTTAATGTATTGGTATTTTCATTATGAACTGCAATATCCTTGTGCATCAGTAAATGACCAATTTCGTGGGCTATTGCAAACCTTTTTCTTGCTTCGTACTTAATATTAGAGTTTACCTTAATTATTGCCTTTTTCTTACCTTGAATTATTCTACCATCAGATCCCTTTAGTGGTTCTTCAATTAAAATCCCCCCTAAACCAGAAATGAGCAACTTCATTGGTAAATCAGTTACTTCATTAAGACCAATATCTGAAAGTAACTTTTTTGCAATAGAAGCAGCACGTCTAATATGAACATTATACACTACTTTCATCTTCATCTAAAGATTCTATAATATCAAGTAAATTTTTGTCTTTGATTATTTCTTTAATCTCTGACTCCGTCAATTTGTCAAGGTTACGAAATTGAAGCCCAAGCCCTCGTTCATTTATCATTGATTTTAACATAGTGATTGGTTTGTCAATATTCTTACTAATCGCAACCTTAAATAAGGTAGTAGCTTTCTCTAAAAGACTATTATTCTTTTTATTTAGAACAACAGCCTTGCTCAAAAAAGATATTTGCTTTTGAGTTTGTGATGCTCGCTGATTAATATCACCAACATCAAAGCCACCCTTTGATAATAATTCATCAAGGTATGTTTCATCAGCCTCCATTATAAAATCAATTAGATTATCTTCTATTCTATTAATTAGTTTGTCTTTCATATCAATTATCGTTAAGTCTGGTTCTTAAAATAGAAATTCTTGGCATTAGTCGTTTTTTGATTTGATATACAACATCAACATCAACATCTAGTTGCTTTGCAATATCACTTGGTTTTTGAATACCATTTGCCATTTCATTAAAGACAAGAACTTCATCATCATTAGCCCCAACCTCTCCTAATATGTCAATACATTGATCAATAAATTCATCAATTTCACAAGAAGAATTTTGACTGAGATCCATATTGTCAATTAGAGCTAATGTGTTATTATGTTTTTGGAGATTAGTTTTTACAAAATTTGAAATATAGCTATCAAAGGCAGAATAAACAGATTTTTCAAAAGTATCCGTATTAGGGTTGTCCTTATACCAGTGCCTACCCTTATTGTTTTCGTGTACGAAAAAGGACGTAATTAGTTCTGAAACCATATCTTCCATAAAAAAACCACATAACCCTATTGTTTGGTCATATATTATATTGAATTTAAATTTTAACCTAAGTATTCCACGAGCAATTAAACGCTTATAGAATCTTACAAAATTATCTATTGCTTCAAATGCTTCTTTTATTTCTTCAAGGGAGGCCACATCCTTGTATTTCTGTTTCTTCATATTAAGTAATGCTACTTTTTGAGGTTTTTTTTCCAAGAATGGGAAATTATTAAAAAATTGTAGCATTTATTCCCTTTAGGGTGATATTTCCGTATAACTGATTTATGGGATACAAACG
>Ga0114957_1004904_pt1 | contig 11286 bp, 20 predicted proteins | sample BantaG_FD_87175 | JGI IMG/M metagenome (GOLD analysis project Ga0114957, IMG submission 87175) | Marine algal microbial communities from Bantry Bay, Ireland - BantryBay_4 metaG | ecosystem: Host-associated > Algae > Red algae > Unclassified | place: Bantry Bay, Ireland | collected 2014-11-21 | reverse complement strand
GCCGCCGCCGACCGCTCCGCTGCCACCCGCCAACAGCCCCCCCCCTCCCCACGCCAACACGGACGCGCCGCGCTTGCCGCCGCCGCCGCTGCCGCCGCCCGTGCCCCCGCCGCCGTCGCGCCGCCACCGCGCCGGCAAGAAGCGGCCGGTCGGCGGTGCCGAGGAGGCCGGGGGCGGCGGCGCCAAAAAACGACGCCGCGCCCGAGTGGTCGCGCGTCGGCGTCGGCGGTGCCCCGTTGATCGTGGCGTCTGCCGCCGCCGCGGCGCTCGCCGGCCCCCCGCGGCGGTGGCCGCTTTCGCGCCGCTGCCGCCCGCTCCGCCGCCACCCGCCAACAGATAATCTCCGATGTGCGGAGGGAGGCTGGTGTCAGACCCCGGAAGGTCGGCAAATGCGGGGTGGGGGGGGGCGGGGGGCGCTCGAGGTGGTCGGCTGGTGATTATCTCGGGCGCGTGTGTGTGCCTTGTGACAGAGTGTGCGCCACCGGCGACTGTCGAGCCGCAGGTGCTGGCGCTGGCTTCGGCTGCTGACGGGGGGGGATGTGGGGGATTTGAAATGCACAGAGTAGAGGTTTACGAAGAAGATTGACACCCAACGAAGTCACAGAGAAGCGGCCCATGCGCTCGAATTTGCGTCGAGGTCCTTGAAGAAACGACACATGTCCTTGTCTCCCCCGCGCATCTCCACAATAAACTGCTTCATAGATGCACGCACAGCGGGCACAATCAACTGCACTCTCGCGGCGCACGCCAACAGCTCTGCACACATGAGGTCACACGAAAACGTCTTGTTGGCCACCAAAGCTCCCGTGTACATCTTATCGGGACCAACGAAGGCAGCAAATGCATCCTTCACCTTGCCCGAGTCACCCGCCGCGTCGGGCAAGCCCACGTATTGCACGGCGGCGCGCTTCAGCTCCTTACCCTTGATCTTAAAAAACGGACTGGCCAATCCAAGAACCTCGGCATCCGCCCCCAACCTCGCTCCCCCAGGTCCCTCCTCCTTCTCGCGTCGACGCTGCTCCCCTCGAATCGTCGCCGAGTACTTCGGCAGCTTCTTGAACTGCTCCTGGAGGGCGGGGGCGACGCTAGCCCGACGCCCGCTCACGTCTACTGCCGTCAACGCGCCCGGCGGCGGCACTGAGCGCTGGCCGCTGCTCTGACCCGCAGAATCGGCCGCAAAGGCCCCGAAGAAACGGGCCGCCGATCGCGATACCCCATCATATTGTGGCGCTGCAGCAATACGGTGAGACGTGCGCACCGCGGGAGACGCCGCCGCTCCTCCCAAACCAGTCAGTTCCACAATTTCGGCGTGCGCAATGTGCGTCTGAAAACATGTTCCATCTCATGACACGAGCGCCGCCAGTTGCCGCTTGTTCCCGTGAGCCGCCTTGTTTTTCTCCCACTGCGTTGGGCTCACATTGTTCACGTCCGGGGCCATGCGCACGTGCATGTCCTCCAAGTTGTGCTCCGGGCATCCGTATTTTGGCACGACGCCCCGACGCACGTTTTCCTTCAACGTGTCTGCTCCGTGCCCTTTCTTGTCGCATACCGGACACGCGGCAGAGCATTGGCGGCACGACCTGTCGTTGCAATCGCACAGGATTTCAGGTGCGTTGGCAATCGGGCATCGCCAAAAATCGTGGTCCGTCAGGCGGCAGACGCCGCACCGCCGGACTTGGCCGACATCCGCCAGAAAAAGAAGGACAGAAGATCAAACACATCCAAATAAAATTCATCCATACGCAGCGTACGAGCGGGAGCACAAGAGTCAGGCGGTGCGCGCGCTACACGATGCCACAACCAAGGCGTCACTTTACTCGTCACCGCAAAGGCTCTTCCCAATGGGACTCGCCAGAAAGGAAAATGAACAACAAGAGCATCAGGAATCATTCCTGTGGGTGAGGACGAGCCGCCTTTCGACAGCTTTCCGCCAGTGCCTGCAGGCTCCATGGCGAGGCACGCTGCACACACACCCAGTGACGACGCGGTGGCGAAAATAGAGGCGGTGACGAGGCTCTGGGTGCATCAATAGGCTGTCAAGCGGTGTGGTCGCCCGGTGTCGTGGTTTGGGACAGGCCGTCGCAGTTGCTGTCAGCGGCGCTAAAAATCATAAGCTGTGTGGACCACAGCTCGTCTTTCCAAGCGCTGCTAGCAGATGGTGTGCGATGACGACGGCGTCGCCAAAATGCGAGCATTGCGCAACTTGGAACGACAATGTCAATCGACTAAAACTGACGGTCACTTTTGATAATTACATGAAAACATCGGAATTGTTCGTGATGAGTAAAGTCCCTATCTTGACCTTGACTTTGACCAGGTCGGCCGAAATTGAGAAAACAGCAGTACTTGTGCCAGAAAGGTGCAGCACTTGTCGTCCTGTTCCTTGGCTTCACACGAAGACTGCTCCGCTGTCATTCATGGATCGCGTGCTGTGATTGGCCCAGTTGATGCCAAATTCACTCAAATGACTGTGCAGTTGGTGTCAGAAGGCAGTTCTGGGTCAGTCTTGCCGGGTCGGTCGACCTTCCTGGGCGCAAATTCTCATACTAAGTCCAAGGAGACACCGTTTGTCTCGGAAGGACGCTTGCTTATGGAGTGCATCCGAAACTGAGAGAGTCATTGAACGTGACAGGCAAGCGGACCACTTCCGGGAGGTTGACGGGTGGCTGTCGAATCATTAGAGCAACCCCAATAACTTCGGCCCCATTCTCCATTTTACCCGATCTGGGGTGACACGTGTGGCCCTCTCAGTTGGGAGACTATTCTGGAGTCCCCATATCCTGAGAGGCGGTACGTAATGGGCGGCATCGACCGTCCAAACCATCAATGCCGAAGGGATGTTCGGGTCTACTTTGCTGGACTACACTCTACCCAAAAGGGACCATTGGCTGTTCAGAGAAGGACCGAACTTCTAGGGACGACAAAGCTGTCCCGTGTCGACTGGAGATCTCCCACAGAACCCGGGCAAAGACCCTCGAAAATGGAATCAAGCACGCCACGTCGACACAAAGAATTGAACGACAGGTCGCAATACGAGGCTAAACGTAACCGAATTGTGCGCAATACGACGTAGCATAAGGTGAACGCAAAGACATGTGGCAGTGCCACGTTTCGTCCAATAAAGCTATCTGTTGCGGATGCCTCTCGCAGGCAATGACGTGTACTGCAGGAGGCGTATCACCCACAATCTGGGTTGCGCCTGTGTTGTCAGCAGATGCTGAGAGCGGATGGAGGTGCTGTACAGGCCCGACAGGGACCCTCTCATGTGGTGTGGAACGCACGATGTTGTGGCCTCGAAGGTGTCCACCATGAAAAGCGGATCTGGTGAGCCTCTCTCGTAATGACTTTTTGATTTTCAGGCCGAAGGGGCGCTGTCTGATTGGCCTTCGCGGAAAATCAATCGTTCAACCAGACAGACCTCCACGGGCTTCGGCGGAATTGGAGCATTTTAGAACTCTGAGGTCGTAGATTGGGCTCGATTTGGGCCGAGATCGATCCGACATCATTTAATCAATCACAGCGGATCGCGCGGATCATCACGAGAGGACGATCTGGTGATTCACCGGGACACTGGACGGACAGCGAGCGGGCGCCGTGCAGCAATGAGTGGCTCGGCGAAGTTGTCGGGCAGCCGTCAATCGGCGTCACGTAGGTGGGCCGTCTGCGCATCGTGAAAAGACACGCGCGTGGGCGGGGCGTGAAGAAGCGGTTGGCAGCCAGCTGTCGGACGGTGGCCGAGCCCTATACGAGGCGTGGCGAGCTACACTGTTGCTCTGTGGGTGTGGCACGCCTCACTAAACTCAGATTTCAAGGCTTTTTGACAGTCCCCCGACGCGTAAATCCGTTTCTGGACCCCTCTTGCACGGGCCCTGCAGCCCACAGGCGGTGGCCCGCTGTCGGAGGTGTCAGTCGGCGAGGCGTGGGCCACGCTGCCCGCGTGCGGGGCGGGCGCCGGGCGCCACTCGTCGCACGGTGGGCGGGCCCGGGAGGCATCCAGTCTGTTGCCCGCCCCCCACGGTACCGTTTCGGCCGACCTGGGGCACTCTTCGCGCGTGCGTGACCGCCGCCTGACCGATTTCTACCCAGCGCGGTCAGGCCCAGGGGACACGCAGGCTGTCGTTCCTCACTCTTAGCGACGAATATGGGGTCCTGGCGCAGCCCGTGGGCTGATCCGCTGTTCGACGCTTTTCCGCGGAGAGCAGGCCGACATGGGCGGCACGCGGGTTGTGGTCCGCAGCCGCACACAGCGATATAAGGGATCGATCGCAGTGTTCTCACGTGCGCGTGGGTGCCTGAGGCAGTGCGTGCGTGGCGTCCTCTGGCGGCCCTGGCGGCCTCCCTCTGGTGTTAGCGCTCGTGTGGCGCCCATTCCCCACATCGGGCCTCCCCTCCCTCCGACTATGACGCGCTGGAAGAGTGCGAAAGACTCTTAAAGGCGACGCGCCCAACGCAACCGTAGCGCTCCTTTCCTCCCGCGCTCCCCTCCTTGTACCTGCGAGGGCCCCTGTGACCATCTCAACGTGCATGCCCTCCCTCCTCCCCCCCCCCCCCCCCCCATGCCGCGCGCGGGGGAGGGGGGACTTCCCCCCCCCCCCGGCTTTGGTGATGGCAACGATGAAGGGCTGCCGCATCAACGTAACGGCCGCGGTCCATCTATCGTCGTGATCGTGAACGTAGCGACCCCGGCGACCCCGACCAACAGCGGCACGCAATTCGGCCCCGCGGAGCTTGAGACCTGGACAGAGGGCATCACGCCCCCCCTGACCCGGTGCGCCGACCTCTCTCTCCTGGCAGTGGACGCGGCCGGCCGCCTTTGAGCCCTCCTCGACGCCCACTCGGTTTCCTGCCCGTCCCGACACGCCCGCCACTGAGAAAATCGCCGGGCGCCCCGCCTGGCCCGCCAAGAGGTCGCCATGACTTGCGGAGTGGTGGAAACTTCTTCCGTCCGATTTGTCCACCGCGCCATCCGCCGGGCCCGCCTGGACCGACCGGGCGCCACACGTCCCTGCCTTAGGCTGGTGGCTTCCGCCGCCCATGGACCTCGCCGCGCCGGCCGCCGGGCCTTTTTGGCCTGCCCAGGCGCTGCCCGTCGCCGCCAGGGGGCTCCAACAATCACCGCCCCTGGAGCCTGCTTAGTCGTTCGCTGGGGCCCCTTTTTGGTCCTCCGTGTTTACCGTCTGATACGGGGTGGAACGAGGATGCCCCGCCGTCTTCATACGCTGCACGCCCTCCGACCGCTTATTTGGCGCCTGGAGCGCATTCATCTTGGGGGGGCGACCCCGGCGCGCTTCATCCAGCGCCGCGAGGCAACTAGTGGGTGCTGGCGCACACGTCGTCGCCGAACACCTTCGCGCGTTGGTCCTGGTTGCCCGCGCCGCCGCAGCATTTGTCGCTGTAGACGCCGCAGGACCTCGGAAGCCTTCCTCTGTTCGCTGTTCGGGGGCATCAAGACCCCCCCCTTTCGGCCTACCAACTCGTTCCTGTGGCCCGACAGACTCCAAGCGTGTTCCCGTTCTTCCCGCCGCAGCCCTACCTGCAGTAGCCGACGATCTTCCTAAGAACTTGGGATCAAGTTTGGGGTGGACGGATGACGACCGCGTCTCCCTCTGCGAGGCCTACCTGCCGGTTAACTACTGACGCTGTGCATGGAACGAGTCGGAGCGAGGACGATCTGTGGGCGGCGGTGCACAAGTTGTGGGACGACAAGATGCACAAGAAGGGGCCCATGCGCGTGGAGCACAACGAACTTTCGCTCGAGAAGCAGTTCAAGCGGATCTGCACAGGTGTGAGTACGTTCACCTCGCACTACCTGGCTGTGCTGGTCGTGTACGACGCTATTCGCACTGACCGCGAAAAATACAAGCGTAAGGACTCGACGCACAAGCTCAAGGAAAGGCTGGCGCACTACAAGTGGCTGGCATGCTGGCGGGTGCTCTGGCAGGGTGACAATCTTGGAGGCGCCGCCAACCTGGCGATCTGGAGGACGGACGTCGATACCACATCGGAAGACGAGACCGGCAGCGGAAGCGGCGGCGGCGTCAAAAAGAGCAATGGCGGTTTACAACGGCGCCCGGGTGTCTTCAAGGCCGCCAAAGCGGCGCGCCTCGAGGACATGCAGTCTGAGCAGTAGGCACAGGCGAGCACGGACGCCCTGGCCAAGCTGACCGCGGCGCCACACCAGCGCACCGCTCTTCGCTTTTTCGAGTCGCTATCGATGCGAAACACGCCCGAAGCGGCACGCTACCACCACGTTGTCTTCAACAAGATGCAGCAGTGCGCTGGTGTATCCGTGGGGTCGACTTGTGGTGTGGGGGGGGCTGCGGGTGTGAAAAAGTCCCTTGAAAGGCTAAATGGCGGCATGAGCGGCCTCGGTGTGCGCGACGCGCCGCTCACGGCGCCGTCAGATTCCCACTCTGCCGCCCACGGACCAGCGCAGCCAGCGCGTGGAGCCCCGGCGGTGCTCGGCATAGCTGCCGCTGCAGATATGTCTACGCTGGCAGCGCTGGCGGTGACTGGCGCGGCGAAACGTCCAGAACACCGCGCATCTGTGGCTGACCGCACAGCACAGGCCTCCAATGAGCAGGCAGCGAAGGCTGTCCTCGTCTGCAAGCTCCGGAACACGCGCGAGCTGTACGACAGCAGCGAGGGCAGCAGCACCGACAGCGCTGAGACCGTGTGAAGACTGTAAGGCGTATTGCGGGTGCGCATCCATGTTAGTTGATTGTCGCAGCAATGGTCATTTTTTCTCGACTCAGCAGGGTCTTCTTTTTCTTGCGCACATAGCAGTCCTCGTCCCCTTCACCAGTTCTCCGGCGCGTGCGGAAGGTGGTGTATCAGGTGTACCAGGGAACACACAGAACAGGCGCCGCCTGCGTCGGCAGCAAAGGGCACGGCGGCACAATCGTACCACCCGTCGGCATCGGACAATCCCACCCCGTATAACAACTCACTGTACGTCCACGCTACCCGCCACACTTCATCCACCAGCACTTATTCCCCCAAACTCCCACCCAAACGAAAAAAACAGCACCTTTCTCGTACAAGCGGAAAGACCACGGCAAGAGAGAAGGGGGCAGTGCTGGGCAGGCATGGGGAGTGGCCACAGGGGGAGCCAGCTCGCGGGGTGGCCGGAGCACGCCCACTGTGCGCGCGAAACGCGGAAGCGAACTGCCAGAGAGCGCGCACGAGTGGATCCGGGCTCCGCACCGCGAGGGAGCACGCGCGCGCGGCAGAAGTCAGCGGATCAGGAGAGAGCATGCGCGTGCGGCAGATAGCGGCGCGCCGCGAGGGAGCGCGCGCGCGCGGAATCGGGAGGTGCGCCGCAAGGGAGCACGCGCGCGGGCCAATGCGGCGGGCCAGGAGGGAGCACTCGCGTGTGGCACGGATGGCGGACACGGAGGGAGCATGCGAGCGCGGCAGACGGCGGCGAACAGGACCGGAGCACATGCGCACGGCAGACTACAAGACGCCGCAAGGGAGCGCGCGAGCACGGCGTTGCGCCGGCGGTGGCAAGGCCGCCTCAAAGCGGCGGATTTCTCTCGGTATCTCGCCCAAAGCGATACGTGCGGCGGGTCTGCTGCTGGTGACCACGCGGCGGGTGACGAGCCGACGACGGGGCGTCGGCACAGTGGACGCGGCGGCTTGGCGGCCGTGCGCGCGGCGAGGGCGACGGGGAGTCCCCACATGTCCCCGCCGAAGCCGAGCTCCAGCCGCGCGCTCACCAGATCACGCCGGGTCTGACTGTGGTGCTATCGAATTTGGCCCTCTCGTTCACGCGCAGTAGACAACAAAATAACAGAGAAAAAAAACCGGCCCAACGGGGAAAAAAACACCGTTGTATGTCACTTGCTGTCGATCTACGAAAAGTACGAGGCCAATAAGTCACCGCAGTCGTGCCACACGTGTGCGGTCAGGTCAGCACGAAGCTTGTTGTGCTCAGCAACATTGCTAGTTTCGCCCCAGGCGTCAAAGAAGGCGGCCATGCCGCCCACTGGCGGCTGCTCGACAGGGTTGAAGAGGGGGGGGGCGTTGGCGCCGGCGTGTGCCCCGCCAAATGCAGCTCCCCCGGCCGCAGCACCCGCCCCGATGTCCGCCCCACCACCATTCGCACTGCCGCCGCCGCCAGCTAATGCACCATAAGGTCTGTTGCCCTCCTCACTCCCAGATGTCCCGTCATCACCGTCCACAGCACCAGCACTCCCCCCTCGTGAGGACCCTCTGCGCGTCTGCGGCGGCTCGAAAAGCCCGTCGTAGCGGCTCTCAACACACATGTTTTGCAGTATACACATCGCCTTGAAGGTGAGGGCAAGCATCTTTACCGACCGATAGCGCCTATGTTGGAGCGCTATGTGGAAGCGTTGCGTTGCGTCAGGATACCAAACAGACGCTCCACATCCTTGCAAACCGCCTCCTGCAGGCGGTTAAAGACCTTTTGCTCCTCAGTGGAGGGCATGCGGTGCCGGGACATGAGGAAGGCATATCGCGGGTAAACGGCATCCACCAGGTAGTCCGGCAGCGTGCGACTTGTCCCGTTCGGCGTGTAGGACCTGTTGCAAGGCGGCCACCGGCCTGCCGTCACGTCGAGAGAGAGGGAAGACTGGTACATCACGTTGATGTCGTTGGGGCTCCCAGGTGCGCCAACGTCCAGTTGCCATACCCACAGGTCCTCGTCCCACAGAGCCTCCACAACGATGCCGCTCGAGCTCTTTCGGGTCTAGTAGCTCCTCGCCATACCTCTGGGACACTGGTGACACGCCCAGTGGCTCCAATCAAGCGAGCCCATGCACCCTGGGAAGACACGCTCCGCGTTCCGGTCCAGGATCGTCTTCAGCTCCACGTTGTTAGGCCGCTGCTGGTAGGTAGACTCCCATCTAGACACGATGCATGCAACTAAGCACTTGACCGAGTAGAGGATGGTTAAACGTATTTGTCGCACGAGCTCGTCGGAGCGGTCTTCTGCGTGCCCATACGCGAGCACACGAAAGACAGCAACCAACTTTTGTAGCTGGTGTGCCTGCGGACAGCTTGTAGAGTTGAGATGCCGCCGAAAGAAGGTGGTGTCCTTAACCTCCAAGGAGCCGCACCGGAGCACAGCACGCGGAACGCAGAAACGCGTATTAAAGTCGTGCTCAATGTAGACAGGGTCTTGCCCATCGACCCCCATGCAGTCTCGTCAAATACTGGGCAGCCCGGCATGAAAGTCTCGCTGCTTTTTGGGCCTACGTCCGGGAAGAGAGCCATGGTGGCGTCCACGTCGGCTGATACGCCACGCACTCACACGCATCCGCAGCGCGATCATCGCTGCCACATGCGCCTGGACAGCGGCGAATATTTCCGCGCCACCGTCCTCAGACAGCAGCACGGTAATCGAGCACGGCTCGTCCTGGTTGGGCTCCATGCCCCTGGGCAAACGCGCCAAACAACGTGGGGCGAAAGCACCAGGGCGACGCCGACGGTGGTGGCCACGCGCGAACGCCGGTGGCGGCAGGCGTCACGGTGAGTGGCCGCGAAGGGTGATGGTTGTCGCAGCCGTGTGGATCTAGAAGTACTGTGGTAGGAAAAAAAAGAGAGTGCAGGTGGGGGGAACAGGCAGGAGAGGAGATGGTGCACGGGTCGTGCTTCTCAAACTGAGGATGATGGCAGGGGCAACGGACGAGGTCAAGAGATCACGCAGGAAGAGGGCGACGGACGGGGGCGGGGACGCGGGTGGCGATGCGGGTCGCTCGTGTCGAAGCTGTGGGCGTGACGTCGACGGGTCCATTGCATGGCGCGCCGCGGCACGCCGGGAAGCCCGACCGACCACGCCCCCCCCGCACAAGAGCCTTTATGCGCGACGATGGTCCACTGGTGCCCCCAGAAACGCTGCGTGGGGGACCCACCTGGGGCCTCGAGCCCGCTGATCCCCGGCACCCCTCTCCAAGCACGATATGGGCGGTGTCGGACCACCACCCACCCCAATAACGCCGCGTGAGAGTGGCCTGAGCGCCCCGATCCAGCGTGCAGACCGTCGCCCCCCACTCCGAGCACTCTACGGCTGTGGTGGACCGGCTGCGACCTGCAAAACGCAGAAAGGCGGCGGGCCAGTCCCACGTAGCGTGCCTAGTGATCCCCCACTCCGCCCCCCCCGGACGCTCTGTGCATGGTCCTTGACCACCAGCCTGCTCGAACCAGCCGCTGACACCCATCCCAGGCGCCCCGATCTGGCCGGCCGACCACCCTCCCACTCTCCTAGCGCTCTGTGACGGTGGCGGGCTGGCCAGCGCAGCCGATCACCCGCTCAGTCGCAACCCGCGTGGCGCACAAGGACCCTCTCGAATGATTTGATCACGGGACACCAAAACTCTGCTCTGTTGACCAGTCCCAGTGGACCATATTTGTTAGTCGGCTCTCGCGTGCCGAGGTCCACGCCATTTCTATTGATTGCAGATCTTTGCTAGAAAGTTTCGAAAGTGGTCAGGAGCATGCCCGAACACGTTTTGCTCTAAACCGATACATATTGATTAGCGAAGCTTCCAGGAGAAATCCATTCGTGTTCTCAACACTCAGGCAGCCACGTTGCATGAAGATGGATGGCCCTAGTCGGCTTGATGGTAACCCTCTAGGCCACTTCACTGGATGATCCCATCTGCACGCTCAAGCAAGAATATCCACTTTTCAGCATTCGATGGCTCACGATCGCTCAGGTCCAGATGGATTACGCATGCCAGCCATTTCAGATTCCTCCAAAAGGGTTTACAGATGCCTTCGGGGAATCCCCACTGTACAGTATATTGCAGTTTTCCCTATTCTGGCCGATCCGGACAAGAACAACCTACAGTCCGCACAACTTCTGATTGGTCGAGAGGTCGTTTTCGGCCGAATGGATGGCTGTCGTGCAACTGTTCAGCACAGTTGTTCTTGACCGGATCGGTCAAAATTGGGGAGACTGCAATATATTCCACACCGAAGCCCAGAAATGGTCAGCAGCGCGCCTCTTCGCGGCAGTGTCAGCACTGCCTCTCCGCTCTCTCCCGTCGTCTCGCCATCTCGCCATCTCGCCCCTCCGTCGGGCCTTTCACACGGCCCGGGGACCATGCACACACATATTGCCGGATGTACGAGCGATTCTCAGCGTGTCGTTATCTCGGCGAGAAATAACGATAGGCTGTCGTCGCTCCTGAGAATGCCTCTCAGCCATCCGAGATAACGATAGGACATGCACGTCCCATGGGCAAGCGATGTGAGCCATCCAATATCCGCCCCATATTGGGCTCAAAAGTGGCACATCTCTTTTCATATTTTCATGAG
>Ga0114957_1004900_pt1 | contig 11291 bp, 7 predicted proteins | sample BantaG_FD_87175 | JGI IMG/M metagenome (GOLD analysis project Ga0114957, IMG submission 87175) | Marine algal microbial communities from Bantry Bay, Ireland - BantryBay_4 metaG | ecosystem: Host-associated > Algae > Red algae > Unclassified | place: Bantry Bay, Ireland | collected 2014-11-21 | reverse complement strand
TGCGGAACGCTAGCGCTGGGCCTTCGGCCCGTGACTACGTGCAAGAACAACAAAGGCACTTACATTGCATAAATGTAAGTGCCTTGTTACGTAATATCAATTAAAAGAAAAAAACTTATGAAGCGAGTTGTTGCAATTTACGTTTAGTAATAAAAGCGTCGATAAGTTTTTTGATAACAGTTTTATCTTCATCGTCCATTTGTTCGACTGCTTTAAATTGTTGGATAAGTTCGACATCATTTAAAGTAGCACCTGCCTTTTGTTCAGCCGAACCATAAAGTAAGAAATCAGGAGAAACACCTAAAGCAGTTGCAATTTTTTTGAGAGCTTCTGCAGAAGGTTGAGCACCTTTAGTTTCATATCGTCCAATTTGAGCATATGACAATCCAACTTGTTCGGCAAGTGAAGATTGCGACATTGATTTTTCTTTTCTAAGTAATTTAATACGTTCGCCTAATTGCTGCATATCTGTACTTTTTTTTCCTAAAAATAGCTAAAAAGTAACTTAAAACCAATGTTTTTACTACATGTAGGTAAGTTTTATGCTACAAAGGTTTGTAATTGGATAATCTTTTTTGTAGCACCATACTGGCACCACGTCTGCGGAACGCTAGCGCTGGGCCTTCGGCCCGTGACTACGTGCAAGAACAACAAAGGCAATTACATTTCAAAAATGTAATTGCCTTGTTACGTAATCAATAGTTCGGGAAGTAATTGGATTGTTATATAATTGAATAAGTAATTTGTCCTAGGTGATAAAATCGTAACTTACTGTAAATCAATAGATTATGATTTTTCTGTCTAGGCTGTTTTTAACAGATTATTAAAAGTCAACTCTCTAGTTTGACCAGAGTTGAATAAAAATAAAATTCAGTTTTATAACTACTTGATTATCAATACTTTCATCGATGAAAAAGTTACCGAACTATTGGTAATATCAATTAAAAGAAAAAAACTATTCTTCGGTATCTTTAATTCTATTGCGTTAAGGCTTTTGAAAGGAAATGGTATCGGGTTTTTTTTGATGGAACTCTTGTTCTTTAAGTCTTTGAAAGACTACTTGTCTTTACTTTTTGTAGGATTATAAAATCAGGTTAGATAAAACAGTAATTATATTGTTAGGAAATATTCACTTGGAACATTGATATTTTTTTTAGCTTTGCTTTTTTTGTTAAAAGGAATAATTATGAAAAACCTCTTTGTGTATCTATTTTTAATCTTTGGGCTTCCATTAAATACTTTTAGTCAATTTAACTCAGGGAGTGGAAAGGGAAATTTACAAATTGATTCGTTTAAGGTAGTAAAAAATATGCCTGGCGAAGGATTAAGGTTTATAGTAACTCCTACAATTATTTTAGGAGATTCTCATTTTATCGGTTTTTTAGCAGGATACTATAATCCTAAATCATTATCAATTCAAGCAACAGTAGGTAAAAGTATATTGGGAATTGAAAGTATAGTGCCTTTTTTTAAGCGGACAAAGAAGAAAAAAATGGATTTTAATATTAAGAGGTTAGGTAATACAATTCATTATGTATCTGAGGTTGCACCCGTTGTTAGGACTATTGGTGTTTACGGCGGTTTTCAACGCAAAAATTTTGATTACTGGTTAAATGATAAAATTGAACCATTTCTCTTTTTTAATGATTTATCTACAACTCAATTAAAAATTGGATTAGCTTTTTCTTCATTCCGCTACATAGAGATGTCATATCGTGAGCGTGTACGTAACAAGTATCGCTATCGAAAACATCGTAAATTAAGGCATTTCAATGCTATTATTAATTTTAGTAAAAGTATATCTACTTCAAGTCCTAGTGCTATTGATCCAAATAAGGAAGTAAGTTTAAACTCTTTAGATTTTATTATAGAAGGTCGATTTGATGCTATAAGTGGTCTTGGAATTCCATGGGGTGTTTTCTATAGAGTAGGACTTTCAAGTTCTTTTAACTTAGAGGAAAATGGAAGCTATCCATATTTAGGAACAGGTATTTTTATTGGGTTTTTTTAAAGGTCTATTGTAAATAAATTATTTTTTAACATAAGCATTAATTTTTACACCTCGATGACGCAGATATTTATACAAAGTCATTCTTGATATCGAGATATGCTCGCAAATTTCTGAAACTGATAATCTACCTTCCTTATAAAGTTGCTCTGCAATAATAGCTTTGTCTTCAGCTTTTTTAGAAAGCCCTGGAGGGCGACCACCAACTCGCCCCCTTGCTCTAGCCGCTGCTAACCCTGCCATCGTTCGTTCCCTGATAATATCTCGTTCAAATTCCGCAAGAGTTGCAAATAAATGAAAGGCCAATTTTCCAGTTGGAGTAGTGGTATTAATTTCATCGTTGAGACTTTTCAGTCCTGCACCTTTTTCTTGAATTTCACTTACAAGATTTACCAAGTCTTTTAAACTTCGTCCAAGCCTATCGAGTTTGTAAATAACAATAACATCTTTCCTGCGAAGCTTGTCCATTATTTTCTTTAGTTGAGGTCGCTCTCGTGAAGCCCCACTAATTTTTTCCTTAAAAATTTTATTACAACCTTCTTTTTTAAGTGCATCAATCTGAAGACTTAAATCTTGTGAATTAGTTGAGACTCTTGCATATCCAAATTTCATAAAAGTATAGTTATATCTGTGTAACACAATATAACATACTTTGAATTTATTTACTAGTTTTTTATACTTTTAGTTTGAAGAGAGAATTATGGCTAAAAACCTTTGTAATATTGAGATAATGGAGTAGGGGATAAACCTATTTTAAAAACGGGCAAAAAGGGAAATAGAGAGTATAATAAATTGGTCGTTTTATCATATCAAAGAATTGATTCCTTAGCTCAATGCGTTTTATTTCTCAAAATGAAATTATTAATAAAATAGTTGCTTGTATGAGCTGAATGCAAAAGGAATTAGAAAGAAAATTATCTTCATTACGTTTTTTATAATTTTTTTTCACCTAACTTTTTTATAAAAATCCAATCCAACCTCCATACAAAACCCCACATTTCCCCAACATAATTATATTGAATCCGTTTAAATAAGATAAAAAAGCAGTTTTTTTACTCAAAAACGCCCCATTTTTGCAATTTTCCTCAATTTTTTCCATTAAAAAACTAAATTTGCACAGCAGTAAGAAAACGGTAAAACCGCATTATTTGGAGACCTCTTTCCAAAAAAACTCAAATACCAAATTTTCTTATTTGAAAGAAAAAAATCAAAAGCAGTTTGACACGCTCCAAAACATTTTTTTGATTTTGATTGTCATTTTGATTTTGATTTAAAAAGATTAAATCACCATTTAAAATATTAACCTACCATGGCAAATAAAGTATTTGACAAGGACATGTTGAAAGCTCACTATACGAGTTTTTCTGAAAGAGTAGCCGCAGCTCGAAAAGCACTTAATCGTCCGATGGCATTGGCAGAAAAAATTCTTTACTCACACCTTCACGCAGAATCTCCACTTAAAGAATATACCCGAGGAGAAGATTATGTAATGTTTCAACCAGATAGAGTTGCCATGCAAGATGCGACAGCTCAGATGGCTTTGTTACAATTCATGATGGCTGGAAAAGATAAAACGGCGGTACCTTCAACCGTACATTGCGATCACTTGATTCAAGCAAAAGTAGGAGCAGACCAAGACATGGAAACGGCTAAAGATGTGAACTCTGAGGTTTACGATTTCTTACAAACAGTTTCAAAAAAATATGGAATTGGATTTTGGAAACCAGGTGCTGGAATTATTCACCAAACGGTTTTAGAAAATTATGCCTTCCCTGGAGGAATGATGATTGGAACAGATTCCCATACTGTAAATGCAGGTGGATTAGGAATGGTTGCTATCGGAGTAGGAGGAGCAGATGCAGTAGATGTAATGGCAGGAATGGCTTGGGAATTAAAAATGCCTAAGTTGATTGGAGTAAAGTTAACTGGAAAATTAAGCGGTTGGACTTCTTCAAAAGATGTAATTCTTAAAGTAGCTGGAATCATCGGAGCAAAAGGTGGAACAGGATACATTGTAGAATATTTTGGACCAGGGGCAAGAAGTTTATCTTGTACTGGAAAAGGAACAATCTGTAATATGGGTGCTGAGATTGGAGCAACGACTTCTACTTTCGGTTACGACAAATCAATGGACAGATACTTAAGAGCAACTGGCCGAGCAAGTGTTGCAAGATTAGCGAACAAAATCAAAAAAGATTTAACTGGTGACCCAGAAGTGTATAAAGCACCAAAAGAATATTTTGACCAAGTGATCACAATTAATTTGTCAAAATTAGAACCACATATCAATGGGCCTTACACGCCAGATTTAGCATACCCAATTTCTAAATTTGCAGCAGCGGTTGAGAAAGAAGGATACCCTGCAAAATTAGAAGTAGGTTTGATTGGTTCTTGTACGAACTCTTCTTACGAGGATTTGGATAGAGCAGCCTCTCTAGCGAAACAGGCGATGGCAAAAGGTTTGACTGCAAAATCAGAATTTACAGTTACACCAGGTTCTGAGATGATTCGGTTTACTACGGAGCGAGATGGGTTGTTGCAACCTTTTGAAAAAATTGGAGGAGTAGTGTTAGCAAATGCTTGTGGACCATGTATCGGTCAATGGGCAAGACATATGGATGACCCTGATCGTAAAAATTCAATCATCACTTCTTTCAATAGAAATTTTGCAAAAAGAAATGATGGAAATCCAAATACACATGGATTCGTTGCTTCTCCTGAGATAGTAACGGCAATGTCATTGGCCGGAGATTTACGATTCAATCCATTGACAGATACTTTGACGAACAAAGATGGAAAGCAAGTAAAGTTAGATCCACCAGTAGGAGTGGAGTTACCTCCTAATGGATTTGATGTGGAAGATATGGGATATATCAAACCTCCAAGAAGTGCAAAAAATGTCAAAATAAAAGTAAATCCTAAATCTAATCGTATTCAATTATTGACGCCATTCGTTCCAATTACAACAAAACAATTGCAAGGAATGAGAGTCTTAATTAAAGCGAAAGGGAAATGTACAACGGATCATATTTCTATGGCTGGACCTTGGTTGAAATTCCGTGGGCATTTAGAAAATATCTCTAATAACTGTTACATCGGCGCAATCAATGCGTTCAATGGTGATGCCAATAATGTAATCAATGCAGAAACTGGTGAGTATGGTGCAGTTCCAGATACAGCACGTTATTACCGAGATAATGGAATAGGTACTGTAGTGTTTGGAGAGGAGAACTTGGGAGAAGGTTCTTCTAGAGAGCATGCAGCAATGGAACCACGATTTTTAGGAGTACATGCGGTGATTGTTAAATCTTTCGCACGGATTCATGAAACAAACTTGAAGAAACAAGGTATGCTAGCATTGACGTTTGTTGATCCAGCAAGTTATGATTTGGTTCGACAAGATGACAAAGTGGCTATCAAAGGTTTTGATAGTTTTGCTCCCGGGAAAAACCTAACAGTAGTTTTACAACATGCTGATGGTTCTGAGGATTCATTTGAAGTAGGACATACTTATAATAAATCTCAGATTGATTGGGTACGTGCAGGATCTGCTTTGAATAAAATCAGAGAAGAAGAAGGTGTAGCATAACAATATAATTTCAAAGTCAAAGTGTGACTCTAAAAGTCATGCTTTGACTTTTGATAACAATAAAACCAACATTAAAATTACATTTTTTAGTGTTGGAATTAGAAACTAACTATTACAAGCCATTTCAACAGAAAATGTTGATATGGCTTTTTTTATTAATTTCTATAAAATATGTGACAATATTTAGTAATTTCGTCACATATCTAGAACATTCATTATTATCTAACAAACAAAACACTTTTTATTATGTGGAAAGAATTTAAAGAATTCATCATGACGGGTAACGTCATTGATTTCGCAATTGCTGTTATTTTAGCGGGCGCTATTGGTCTTGTAATTAATGGATTTGTCGCGGACATCATTATGCCAATAGTAGGTCACTTTGGACCAGGGATGGATTTTGCTGATTTATCTTATGAGTTATCTCCAGCAGTAGGTGTAGAAGGAGAAGAAGGTTTCAAAGCTGCAAATGCTATCCGATATGGAGCATGGATTAATACTATTATTGCCTTACTTACTGTTGGGTTAGTTTTATTCTTCATGGGTAAAGCTGCTATCAAATACAATCCACCACCAGAAGAAGCACCAGCAGGACCAACTCAAGAGGAGTTGTTAGCTGAAATTAGAGATGCATTGAAAAAATAATATTTCAATCCAAACAAAATCAATGGTAAAAGTCCTTGCGAAGTTATTCGCAAGGACTTTTCCTTTTTATATTAAAAATCATTAAACTTTTCTTTGCAACAAATGTATATTTGGAAAGGAATTTTTAAACATCTACAAACAGACCATACTTCGAATGTTCAAAATAAAAACATACTATAATTTAGTTTTTGCAATTCTATTGTTTTTTTGCACTTCTCTTTTTGGACAAAATCAAAATACTCAAAATGTATTTCTCTTAAGTAATATGGAGGAACTCTCTCCTTCGTCACCTTTCTTTTCTAATCTACAAAATCAAATTGATGCTACTCAAGGAAAATCTATTCTACTCTTTCTAGGCGATATTATTGACGAAGATGGAATTGGTGATAATCTTTCAGCGTTAGAAAAACAAAAATTAAATAAGATAAATGAATTAATTGAGCGTGCTGATAAAACCATTTTTGTGCCAGGCGATAGAGAATGGGATGATGGTGGAGAAAATGGTTTTAAAAAAGTGAAAGCCATTGAAAAATATTTTAAAGGAAAAAATAATAAGGTTACCGTTGCTCCAGAGGACGCTTGCCTTGGGCCTCAAATAATTGATATTGGTGATTTTTTAAGAGTTGTAACAATAAACACACAATGGCTAGTTCATAAGTATAAGCGACCTGAAGAAGAAGATATCGATTGCCCTGCATTTAATGAAGTTGAATTTTGGGATGAATTTGAAGATGCAATAGAGGATTCTGAAAATCGTAATGTTATTGTTGCAGCACATCATCCTATTTTATCCTACGGACAATATGCAGGATATAAATTGACTAGAAAATTCTTATCCCCTCCGATCATAGGATCATTCATTGCAGGTTACCATCAAAGTGTTGGGACTAAAAAAGATTTAATTCAGGAAGGTTTAGATCTATTTTCCAATGAGTTGTTGGAACGTTTGGAACGATACCCTTCCATTTTTTATACATCAGGACATGAGTATGATATTCAGTTAAATTATCGAGATGGAAGCTACCATTTAAATAGTGGCGCAATTGATAAAGCAAAGCCGACCGCAAGAGGAAAATATACATCTTATCGACAATCTGAAACTGGTTTTGCGCAGCTACAATTTTTTGAAACAGGAGAAGTACGTGCTAAAATTTGGGAAATAGAAAATGATAAAAGTTTTGAACTCGAACATGAGCAAGTTCTTTTTCAAAGTCCTTGTAACAATGATTTAGCGAAAACGAATGCGCCCATCAATGAGCAGTTTAACCCCTGTAAAACGGTAAAAGAATTTATTGCAAAAGACCATCCTACAAAAGGTGATGCTGTTGCTGGCGATCAATTTCAAGCCAGTAAGTTAAAAACTTTTTTTATGGGGAAACATTATCGAACGACTTGGGCAGCGGAGGTAAAAGATGTTCCCTATTTAGATTTAGATACTGCCTATGGAGGATTAACACCTTACTCAAAAGGTGGTGGCGCACAAACAGTTTCCCTAAAATTTAAATCAGCAGATGGGCAAGTTTTTGCTTTTCGACCTTTAGAAAAAAATCCTAATAAAAAATTAGATAAGGAATTAAAGAAAACAATTTACGGTGACATCATGGAAGATTTTACCGCACACCAACATCCTTATGCATCATTGCCAGTAGGATATTTTATGGATATTTTAGATCTTCCACATTCACAACCAAAATTATTTTTAATGCCCAATCATCCTCGACTGGGACAGTATCGAGAAGAGTTTGCTGAGAAGTTTGGTTTTTTAGAAATCAAACCTAAAAAGAAATCCAAAAAGAAAAATCGAGTGGCTTTTCAAGGAGCAGATGAGGTAGCAAGTACCTTTCAAATGTATCGAGATTTGCTAGGAGATAATGATAATGATTTTGATACAGAGACCTACGTCATGGCTCGGATTTTTGATATGTGGATTTCGGATTGGGATCGACATCAAGATAATTGGAAATGGTTGGGATATGATAATGGGAAAGGATTGACTTACACTCCTTTTCCAAAAGATAGAGATAAAGCATTCAGTTTATTTCAAGGTTTGTATCAATTAATGGATTGGGAATTATTAAATAAAGATCGTGGTCGTTTTAGAAAAAGTTATCGAGGTGTCAAAAGTCTTAATTTTAAAGCAAGAAATATGGATCGAATTCTTGCTAATAAATACAGTCATAAAGATTGGATGGCTGCTGCTGATAAATTTGAATCTTTAATGACTGATGAAGTAATTGCAAAAGCAATGTTACAATTACCGCCAGAAATTTATTCATTGAGCGGAAAACAGATTGGAGATGTTTTGAAAATCCGTCGCACTAAATTAAAAAAAGCAATAGATGATTACTATTCACTTTTAGCAAAAAAAATAACGATTGTCGGAACTAACGATCGAGAGATTTTTGAAATTAAACGTTTGGAGAATGGGAATGTGCATGTTCAAGTTTTTAAAAAAACTAAAAAAGGGAAAAAAACAAATCGACTTTTTAGCCGAATAATAAAGTATTCGGAAACGGATGAAATTAATCTATATGGACTTGGGAAAACGGATGAATTTATTTTTAAAGGCGAAGCAAAACAATCAATAAAAGTAAGAGTGATAAGTGGAGCGGGCAAAGATTTAATTATAGATGAATCTAAAGTATTTGGTAAGGATCATTACACCAAAGTATATGATTATAGCCGAGAGGATTCTATCCGATTTAATTCAGAAGCAAATCGAGCAATACAAAATCGAAAACAATTGTTCCATGTGGAAGGATTTTACAAAGACAATTATGCATATTTTATTCCTTTAGCGAGTTATAATATTGATGATAAATGGGGGGTTGGATTTTTTAGTGGAAAGACTTGGCAATGGTTTGGGAAACCTGATTTTGGAATGAAATATACTTTGACCGCTAGAGCTTCTACGAATAAAAATTTTAGTGTTGCTATGAGAACTGAATTTCGTGAAGCTATAAAAAAATGGGATGTGATTTTAGGATTTACTGCCGCTCAACCCTATGATAATTTGCGATTTTTTTATGGTTTAGGAAATGAAACTAAATTAGATGAAGACTTATTTAGCCAAAGTTATTATCGAAACAGAACAACCGCTCTGATTGGGATGGTTGGATTGAGAAGAATATTTTGGAAAAAATCTCACCTTATTTTATCTGCCAAATATGATTATCAAAATGTTGAAGTAAGTAGTCGAAATAAATTAGAAAATTCAATTTATGAAGATTTAAACCCAACGGGATTTGGAGAGTCTATTTTGTATGGTGCGGATATTGATTTTAATTTGGACCTAAGAGATGATATTGCTTTTCCAACAAGAGGCGCACAATTTAAATTTCAAAACTACTCCTTCCTCAATGCCAAACCTGGTAGCCAATGGGCCGGACGAATGACTACTGAAGCATTATTTTATGTGACAAGAGGAATTCGAATTCCAACGACTTTAGGTATTCGAACAGGATTCTCTTCCTCGTATGGGAAAATGCCATTTTATTATAAAAGTTTTATCGGACAGCAATTCAATATGAGAGGTATTCGAAAAAATAGATATGGTGGGGATGCTGCGGCTTTTGTAAATACTGATCTTCGATTTCACTTGGGAACAGCTTTGACAAGATTGTTACCATTACGATATGGAATTTATGGATTGTTTGATGCAGGACGAGTTTGGGTAGAAGGAGAGGACTCTGATAAAATCCATTATGCTTATGGAGGAGGAATTTATTTGATTCCTTATGTTGATAATTTTAACCTCAATCTTTCAATTGCCAAACCTGAAGAGGGGAGAGCACTAATAAATTTTAGGATTGGATTTTTTGTACGTTAAACGTTAACGTACAAGTAGCTGCGGGTTTTAACCCGCAGAAAAAAAAGCATCTATTTTCGACAGAAAATAGATGCTTCTAAAATGGTTAACAATTATATTTAATTTTGTAATTATTCAGTATTATTTCAAAAACAGAAAGTGGTTTAGTTAACTTGTTTATTGGTTAATCAGGCTAACGCGAATCCAAAGTATTTTGATCATAAATTTTCGATCACCGTATTACCTGATAAACTATTTCACCAATTCACTAATCCACTTTTGAAGAAAACAGACTGATGCTGAACAGGTACTAATTTTTTAAATAAAAACTCACTTCGATCTTGGCTCTCACTTCTAATTGACCTGGTGCAAAACTCGAATTCTCATCCACACCACTTAAATCTACTTCTGAAGTTCCATATCCAGCTTGACTACTACTAAATGAGCTAGCTGGAATTTCTTTGATTTGATATGCCCTTCCAATATCTTGTCCCAATTCATTAGCTAAAAGTGTCGCTTTTTCTTTTGCAACTTGCATTGCTTTTTTCCGCGCTTGATTTTTAAAATCTTTAATCTCAGTATTTCTAAACCTAGGACCGCTTATCGTATAAATTCCTCGTTCCAATAACCCATCTACGATGTTTTCAAATGAAGAAATATTTTGAATACAAATTTCAATTCTTTGACTAACACTATAATGAACAGTCTTTATTTTAGGGTGGTTCCGATTTTTTCTGGGATAAACGGTCATGTATTGAGTTTGAATATGCTTTTCGGAAATACCTTGTTGCCTTAGAAATGCAATAGCTGATTTAGAAATCTTGGTATTCTCTTTTTTGGCTTTGGTCACTACGGTATCTAGTGTTTCTACGGTAAAAAATAATAGCACTTCATTAGGTGCAGCATAGACAATCGACTCCCCAATTGTTTTAACCATAGCAGGTTCGCGAAGATTTTGAGCGGAACAAAATAATGGCAAAGAAAATAGAAACGTAAAGATTAAAAGGTATTTCATATTATTTTTTAATTATAAAAAGAAAAAGTACGTTGGATTATTGTGTTTGAAAAAAATGCTTTTTAGTAGCAAGGGACTTTTATAGTTAATCATAAGATATTTACAAGTCGCGATTCAGCAATATTTAAAAACAAAACTGCATTTATTATTTTTCTATTCCTTAGTTAATTTGTTAATCAGGCTAACTCGAATTCAAAATTTTTTGATCACAAATTTTTCGATCACC
>Ga0114957_1004895_pt1 | contig 11298 bp, 8 predicted proteins | sample BantaG_FD_87175 | JGI IMG/M metagenome (GOLD analysis project Ga0114957, IMG submission 87175) | Marine algal microbial communities from Bantry Bay, Ireland - BantryBay_4 metaG | ecosystem: Host-associated > Algae > Red algae > Unclassified | place: Bantry Bay, Ireland | collected 2014-11-21 | reverse complement strand
CGAAGCACTCGCTTCGATTTGGCACGCTGTCATACCTACGGCAGATAAACTGTACGTAAACCGTTCCCACTAGGCAATCAGCCAGTGTTCCAAAAGTTGATGATATATTTGTCTCACTTTTCAGTTATAACAATCAAATTTCAGAAAAAGTTAAAAATAGGATTGGAAGCCAGCAATACGAAAAACACTTCTATAGAATGTACGGAATTATTAACACAAGTAGTTCATACGACTTTCCTATAAATCAGATTGATATTCTTAAATCCATAAATTATCAAATTGAGGAAGAAAAAGTAAATTACATTATAACCTCATTTTACAAATACAGATCAAACCACGAAAGAAGCGTATGAAAAAGATACTGCCGGAAATAGAAAATACTCGAATAACAAAACAATTGTACACAAGCATGATTGCGTAGTACCGAATCTATCATGTCTTATAACAATACCCAAGATGCTAAAATACCTACCTATCCTGCTTTTTGTCATAATTTCCTGCACCGGACAAGGACAACCTAAAGCCATCACGCCCAACCCAGCCACCTCAAAAACAGGAAGCATCGCATCCATCCTCGATCACCAAATATGGGCCATTTATCAAGACACTAAAGGCCATTATTGGTTCGGTAGCAACGGTAGAGGACTGTATCAATACGACGGCAAAAACCTAACTCTATTTACCACCAAAGACGGATTGGTGGACAACACCATTCGAGGCATTCAAGAAGATCATCACCAGAATGTCTACATCGAAACACCCGATGGCATCAGTAAATACAATGGCAAACAATTCACTACACTACAACCCATAAGCGATCCCTCCAATGAGTGGAGATTAGAACCGAATGACCTATGGTTTGGCTATAATGCAAATGATCTATATCGCTATGACGGCACCAATCTTTTTGAACTAGAACTACCCAGGCAAGACTTAGTGAAAGCTTATGGATTGGGCGCAGGAGGCGTTCCTTTTGAGGGAAATAACTATAGTCCTTACGCAGTTTACGGAGTCGATAAAGACAAGGAGGGCCATGTCTGGTTTGGAACCGTTACGGCAGGTGCCTTTCGATATGATGGTCAGTCATTTTTATGGTTTGGTGAAAAAGAATTATCGACCCTTCCAGATGGTAGAGTGCCCGGTGTACGTTCCATGATTCAGGATAAGAATGGCTATTTTTGGTTAAGTAATTTTCATAGTAAATATAAAATTAATCCAGACTTACCGAAAGGATATGAAAAGGTAAAAGCAGTTGATGAAGTTCATGAGCTACTAAAAGATAGAATAGGATATTTCAATTCTGGACTGGTAGATACGGAAGGAAATTTATGGATGACGACGTATGGCGGCGGTGTTTGGAAATATGATGGAGTAGTACTGTCAAACATGGAAATTAATAATGAAACTGAAGAAGTGTTATTGATTTGTATTTATCAGGATCGAGAAGGGAGGATTTGGTTGGGGTCGAATAATAATGGGGTTTATCGGCAGGGTGGGGAAGGGTTTGAGGCGTTTTTGCCGGGGAGGTGAAAAGGAGGAAAGAGAGGTATTTATATTGTATTTTGTCGGGAATGAAAAATAAAAATATGAGAAAAATTCTCAAAAAATATAACTTTTACAGATATAATGCGTTAATTTGAGAAAAACGCTCAAAAAATGTTAATTCAATTTACAATCAGGAACTATCGTTCTTTTCTGCCTTCAAAAACGCTAAGTTTAGAAGCTACCTCAATTAGCGAATTCAAGGAAAATGTATTTAAGACTGATAAAGGAAAATTTAATAAATGTGTAGCAATCTATGGTGCAAATGCTTCTGGCAAGTCTAATCTTATCCAAGCGATGGGTTTGATGAGAAGTATTATTTTTGAATCATTTGAACAATCTTCCACTTCTTCTTTAAATTTTGACCCATTTCTACTAAAAAACAGTAATTTCAAAGAGCCTACACTCTTTGAAGTTGTATTCTTAATTGAAGAAATACAATACAGATATGGTTTTGAATTTGATAAAAAGTCAATTAGAGGTGAATGGTTATTTATGACTGAAAAAAGAACGGAGAAACCTCTATTTATCAGAGAGAATGATGGGATTGAAGTATTTAAAATTTTCAAAGAAGGAAACTCACTTGAAGAAAAAACTAGAACTAATGCACTCTTCCTTACGGTAGTTGACCAGTTTAATGGCCGAGTTTCTCAAAAGATATTGAAGTGGTTCAATAATTTTAATATAATTGATGGAATTAGACATACTGGGTATAGAAGTATAACTTTCAAAATGCTTGAAGACAAGGAAACCAGACAATCATTGACTGAATATTATCAACAGTTAGATTTGGGATTTGATAGTATTGAAATAAAAAAAGAATTATTTGATGCTGAAAAGATGATACAAGGATTGCCCGAAGATTTAATTAAGCAGCTAGTTACAGACCTAGAAGGAGAAACATTGATAAACCTAACTACAAAACACAGAATTTTCAATGATAACCATCAATTTACTAATGATTTCCAAGAGTTCAATGTTCGTAGCCAAGAAAGCTCGGGTACAAACAAGATAATTGATTTATCAGGGCCAATATTTGACACCCTAAAAGATGGAGGTATTTTAGTCATTGATGAATTAGATGCAAAATTACATCCGCTACTTACTGTTTCAATATTAAGACTCTTTCAGAGTGAAACTACAAATCCGAAGAATGCTCAATTAATTTTTACAACCCATAACACAAATATTTTAAGTCTTGGAAGACTAAGGAGAGATCAAATTTATTTTACTGAAAAAGACAAATTAGGTATTAGTGACTTGTATTCATTAGTTGAATACAACATGAATGGGAAAAGAGTTAGAAAAGATAACTCTTTCGAAAAAGATTATATAAATGGAAAATACGGAGCAATCCCATTTATTGGAGACTTAAATAAACTTGATTTGGAATGGCAAGAAAAATAAAAATAGATAATGCTATTCTAAAAAGAAGAGCTTATAAGCGTGGTAAAAAAGAAGTTGGTAAAAAGAACCAAAGAGAATATATTCTTATCGTTTGTGAAGGTGTCAAGACAGAACCAAATTACTTTGAGGCTATTAAACAAACATTTCCAAGAAGAGTTTTTGAGACATTCAGTATTGAGGTTGAAGGAACAGGAACTAGTACTTTAAAAATCGTTGATATTGCAATAGAACTGAGAAACAAGGCTAAAAAGTTGCACAACAGAGTTTATGATTATGTTTGGACCGTTTTTGATAGAGACAGTTTTCCCGTCGTAGATTTTAATAATTCCATCTTTAAAGCCGAAAATTCAAATATTAAATGTGCTTGGTCAAATGAAGCATTTGAATTATGGTATGTTTTACATTTTCAATTTAGGAATACACCTATGAGCAGAGATAGTTATAAAAAATGTATAGAAGCGGAAATGAACAAAAGTATTTTAAAGAAGACTGGAAAGGATGTCGCTTATAGATATAGAAAGAATAGCGAAGAAATGTATAGCCTTTTACAAAAGTTTGGTGACGAAAAACAAGCCATAAAATGGGCTAAGAAACTTGAAAAGCAGTTTGCAAATACTAATTACTCCTCTCATAATCCATGCACGAAAGTTTACGAATTAATTGAAAAATTAAATTCTATTCGAGACGACGACTAATAAAAATATTACTGTGTAGTCAAGTAAATGTATATTTATTGTTATTAACATGAGCGACATACTCGGAGCTATCAAAAAAGTCAACCATAAAGATGTTCCCAACTGGGTAATCCAATTAAAAGAACTATTACACCACGACCAAACCAACCTCCGCCTCAAATACCTTTCCGACCAATTAAACATCCATCCCGTTTATATTTCCAGAGCCGTACCAAAATGTTTTCGGGCTGTTGGGTAAGAAAAGTTGTGGATATTGGTTATTTTTAGGGGAAAATAAGAAGTATATGTAGGTTTATAGTGGATATTGGGATGGTTATATTCCACCAGGAGCAACTTAGTTTATTGATAGCTAACCGATTCATCATTTTCAGCCAACGCTCAAGACAGGACCCGCAAATGCTTAATGCCTTCCCTAGGAAGCGCGAAAATATAACACGGTGTACCATGTCCATGCCACGAATGCTCGGTTAATGATTTTTATTCCGTATTTTAGCTGTAGAAAAAATCTAAAATAGCGTAATAAAAATCATGCTCTGCCATCGTGGCACGGCAGGTACACAGGCGTTAACATCAATAAAAAAATAAAATATGAGTTTCTATTTCAATATTCAAAGTTCAGGTGAAATTTCTTACAGTGATCTTATTGAAGACTTAAAGAATAGTCAGGTCAAGTTTCATTGGCAACCTGAGAACTCATCTGAACCAATTAAAGGAACAAAAATATTTATTCCTGGCAAATCAACACGTGGAATCACTATTTCCAAAGAAGACAACTCTTATTCTGTTGGTATCAATGTTATTGCAAGTGAAGAAGACTTCAACTTAGCAGTAGAAACTACAAGGGCGATAGCTAAGCTAACCAATGGAGCCATAACACCAGAAGATTCAGAGGGAAATATTAGTATTGAAGAATTAAAAGGTAAATACAATCAAGACTGGATTGATACTATGAAAACTCTTGGAACAAATCTATTCCTTGAAAGAATTGGAAAAGATGGACACTTACTTTCAATTGGTTGTTGTTACATGAAATATACAATAGGTCCCAATATTCACAAAGGCTTAGACGATTCAAGTGAATTGAATTACTACAATAGCTTGGTTAAACATATTCAAGGAACTCAATTCTTTAATATTGCTAAGTATCAAATTCCGCAAGTCTTAGTTTCTACAAACAAGGACGGTTCAAATAGAAAAACATATGTAGTATTTTATCCGCATGGCTCTCAATTTCTTTCTCATGCTGACTATGTTGTCTTTCCTGTAAATAATGGAAAATATGAAATACCATATGATCAAATTCACTTAATAGCAGATTCTAAGTTCAATAAGATTGATGAAACTCAATATACTATTGATTCTCTTACTGCAAACGAATACCAAGAATTAACTAAAAGAATTGAAAGTGAACTCGGCAAAATAGACGAAGAAACAATAAAGTCAAAGTATCAAGAATTTAGTAAAGATGAATTAGACGATGAATTCAATAGACTTGCTTCAATTCCAGATGCAAGAGTGAAAATATTCGTACTTCAACGAATGTCTAATTTAATCTCTGAATATGAAAAGAGAAATATCCCAATGCCAAATTCTCAGCCCAAAATCGAAACTAAAAACAAGCAAGAATCAATAGAACATAAGAGTTCAAAGGAAACAACAATTAAAAAGAGTTCAATTAAGCCAAAGAAACCTTGGTGGAAAATATGGTAAATTACTGATGCTAACAATAGATGACCACAGCATATCTCTCCTACGTCGAGATACGCTGGGTATAATCATCCGTTATCGGCAAGCAAAAAATACAATATGAAAAATCTAAAAATGCTAACATGTTTGGCAACAGTTCTTTTCTTGATTTCGTCATGCAATTTTGATTCGAAACCAAATCATTCAAAATCATTGCATCCACAGATACAAAAAGAAATTGACTCCCTTGAAATCAAACTAACCAATATAAGCGAAGAAACCATTATACCAGGCTTTGCTGCAAACATTATGCAGGGAAATGAAATAATTTTCTCTAAAGGCTTTGGATATTCTGATATAGCAAATAAACATAAGTTTTCACCTCAAACTATTCATGTCATTGCTTCAGTTTCTAAAACTTTTGTTGGCGTTGCAATAATGAAACTTGTAGAGGATAAAAAAATCAATCTAGATGATCCGATTAATGACCACCTACCCTTCACAATAAGTAGCCCACATTTTCCTGAATCTGTTATTACTATTAAACATCTTGTAACACATACTTCTTCACTTAATGATGACTTTGACGATGGAGAAAAGAGACCAAGCCAGCTAATAGAACAATCTATATATAATAAGGATGAAATGCCGAAAGAAATGGCAGGAGATATCTATTACTGGGATGGAACTGCTTTGCCGTTAGAGAAATATATAAAGCAGGCATTTACACCCAATGGTAAATGGTATGCTGATAGTAACTTTTCTGATTTCAAGCCTGGTGAGAAATATGAATATTCTAATGAAGGGACAAATCTTGCCGGCCTAATAGTGGAAAGAGTTTCAGGCATGCCTTTTTCGGAATTTACACAAAAACATATCTTCCAACCACTTAACATGACTAATTCCTATTGGGAATATAAAGACTTGGATTCAACTGTATCAAAATTGTATACAATTTATGAAAAAGAAGGTACTTCTAAAGTTTACGAGTTTCCAAGGGCAATTGATTCAGGACAGCCAGCAGGAGATTTAAAGTCCACTGGAGATGACCTATCGAAATTCATTATTGAAATGATGAATGGTTTTAAAGGGGAAGGCCAGATATTAAATGCGAAATCATATCAGATTTTGCTAACGCCACAAATGAGTAGAAACATATTTGAAGAGCACGATGAAAGTGCTTTGAACGATGATTACGATGTAGGGATATTTTGGGCAATTTCAAAGCCAGGTTATAGGATTCATAAAGGTGGACATATTGGGGTATATTCAATTATATATTTTAATCCAAAAAACGATATCGGAGTAGTCTCATATTGTAATTTAGCACATCCTGATTTTGGGAAAATTGTAAATACTATTAATGAATTTCAAGAAAAAGTAGAAAAAATGCCAGCCGATAACAAGCAATGACCACGATCAGTCACCCTACGGGATGACCAACGGACGGGTATCGCCGAAACGTTATAGGCAAGTGTGTGCCCTGAAAACGAACCCAAATAAAGAAAATATGTTGAAGTATTTAAAATCCTTAATAAAAGATATAATTAGTACAGAAAATTGGATTTTATCAGAAATAGGTGAATTAAATGAAAGTTTAAAAGCCAACAATTAGCAAGTCATTTGTGTCAGAATTTCATTTAGGCGTGTAAGGAGGTTGTACAAGCTGTTGGATATTAAAGAAGTGACGTAGTTGTGAAAACTACGCCACTTCTATTATTTGAAGTATTATCTTTGTTTTTATAATCAATTACAGACGCTGACACTAGTATCTATGAGTATACCTCCATCAATCTCATTATCGTTTCCGCAGTCTTTGATGGTAATCGTGGAATAAGAACCTGCTTTTACTTTATTTTCAAACGATGCCTCGGCTACAAATCCGTTTCGCATGGTGGTGGTAGTTAATTCAATATCCTGCATCCCGTTACCAAATAGATCATTATTCTTTATAGTATTGCGGTTAGAGCCATCAATTACTAAAATACCAGTATTCATGTTATCACTAATCGTATTATTTCTAACCTTCCAGCCCTTGGCAGATTCTTCCTTGGCAGGGATGGTTCCATTAGGTAAAGTATAGGCTGCTCTAAATCCGCAGACATTGACACCGAAATTGTTATCGTGTAGATCGTTGTTTTCGATCTTCCCCCAAAAATCACTAACAAAAATAGCCCATAGTGCGCCACTAATGTCGTTTTTGGCGATGTAAGTACTTCTTCCATTGACATTTAGGATACCAAATGCGACAGGTTGCATAGAAACCGCCCACGGCATTCTGGAAACAATCGTATTTTTCATTATGACGACCCGATCAGACTTTTCTATAAGGATGTTGGACTGGAAGCCACTTATATTGTTTTTCATTATTCCACAAGCATCCGAATTTTCTAAAACGATGGCAGCACCTCCATTTTCGTTTAATGGCTCCATTGTTAAGTTTTGTATCAGCGTACGGGAAGCATCCAGAACATGTAAAGCGGGAGTCATGGCAAGCAGGGTACTGCTGTCCCCCAGTTGTAGTGCTGGTGCCTGGATGCGCAGGATCGCCTCTTCTAATCCAATCAGCTTAATTGTTTTCGTGATGATGAGCGGCTCTGTTTCCGTATGAAGTCCAGGTTCTAAATAGATTTTTCCACCTTCACAAATTTCCGCTATGGCTTGCGCTAGCGCGTTCGTAGAACCTGCTGGAATTCTGATCGACTCACAGTCAGACCGGAGGCTGATTTCGGGTATAAATTCGGAGAATTCTAGCGTTTCCTCTGGTGAGGTTTCTAAGTTCTGGTTTTTAGTACAACTAAAGATGAAAAGGCTGATTAATAAAAGAAGTAAAAAATTTTGATTTCGATCTAACATAATCATTGGTTTTATTTTAATGAAAAAAAGCTTGTTCCAAGAGGTGCACAAACCTACTAGAACAAAAGCATTCTACCTGTTGCTATATTACCAAAGTCTTTAGTTATTGTTGAAAAATGAAATGGAGAGGATTTATGTTATAATTGCACGAATATAGGTATATGCATATAAGATTCTGAAAATCAATTGTTTATATATTGTATTAGGATTTTCCTCAAAAGCCTCTTTTAAAATCCAGGAAAATTAAACTGGCCTTTTAAAGCCTATCTGATGAACCCAATACTATTTCTACTTCTCCTGGGTTCGTTTTTTGAAACGCTTCTGTTAATGGATTAATGGCGAATTGAAGGATCAAATAACAATCCATCCGTAGAATAAATAGTGTCGGCAAAAAAAAAAACTTAAAGTGCTGACGAAGAAATGCTCGGTTCTCATATATATCAACATTCCTAAGTTCAATATGCCCTTCGATCCTTCGTCAACTTTTTAATTTGTGATGATAACTTTCTTGGAAGATACTTTGTTATCAATTGTTATTTTAAAAATATAAATCCCATTAGGTAGTGATGAAACATCATAGAATCTTTGTAAGGATCCTGACAACCTACCTAAATATTCATTACTCACAACTTTACCCACACCATTTAAGACATGCAGGTTGACTTCAGAGTTTGAGTTCAAAGTAAAATCTAGTGTAACAAATTGACTCGTAGGGTTAGGGTAAATATTTACCATAGAATTATCGAATGTTTCCTTCGAAGATGTAACTGTTTGAATTTCAGATTTTTCTGCATTAAGTATTGCTCCTGTTGCATTGTCTATAATGAGAGCTATCGCATAGAGCTGACTCATGTCTATTGAGGATGGTACATCCCACGAGAACTCTTCGGTAGTTATGTCACCAGATGACAGGTTGGATGGAATTGAGCCAGCTAAGCCTTCGAAGCCACCAAGAATAGCTCTTGCAACGTGATCATATTCCATATCAGCTGCTAATACAGGATCAGGAAGGGTCGTCCAATCTACTCCGTCAACGCCTACGAGCAAACCGGGCTCTAACCCGGAAAAGTTATTTGTCTGATCATAACCACTGCTTGTTCCCGTGACATTATCTTCAGTAATGATCACAGACATTCTATAATCTTTATCTAAAAGTTGGGTGACCGATTCAGTACTAACTTCTACGAAAACTGTTCTGTCATTTTCACTGCCAGTCGCAACTAGGTCAATTGCCATTGGCGAAACTTCATTTCTTGCAATGTCCAAACCCAACCTAAACTTAGAAGGGGAAATATTGAATGCCCTGTTGATTTTTCCACCAGGAAATCCCTGAAAGCCCAACCCCTCGTCATATTCTGCAACCACCATAGGGTCAGAATTATGGACTGCTATCCCTATGAATTCTTCGTTGAAAAAGGCCTCCATAGAATCTAATGCTACAGTTCCTCTAGGGCACCAGCCACACCAAGTTCCAGTGCCTTCCTCTCCGACCACCTTTTTATTTGGTATATAGGCAATACCTGATATTTCAGTTAAAACAGTATTATCTGACATATCCGAGTCTTGTTCATTATTGGGGTTAGATATTGTTATTTCTAGCGGATAAACAATATTTTCATTCGCAATAAAAGAAGTGCTACTGGTAATTATAGTAGATTCTCCAGTTTCTAATGAAAGTCCTGTTATGGACTCTTCATAATCATTTATACCATCAGACCATTTTAAATCTAAAGAGTTTAACTCTAAACCTCCATTGTTAGAAACGTTGATGGCAATACTAATATCCTGATTTTTTAATTGATAGGGGGCAGTAACAACTGAAGTTATACTTGCATTACTAGGATCTATAGTTGTAACTATAATATCATCAACAATCAGCAGGTATTTATCCGTAGAGTTGTTAATGAATGCAATAAATATTTGCTGTCCTATATAATCATTCAGCGATGCACTTCTTTGAGTAAGCTCAGCTGATTCTTCCTCTGATGAGTAAATGACATCTGTAAATGATTGGATATTATTATCTGTGGTAGAAACCCGTACTTCCATCCCGTCTAATCTCAGCTCAGCTAATCCTCTAGCATTCCATAAAACTGCGGTTCCAGCTTCAACTATTGTCATCGAAGGAGAAATCAACCAATCATCAGCAGTACCAGCGGGCATATAACTTGAGTTGCTAATGACCGCTTTAGATGTAAAGTCAAATGCTTCTTCAATAAATGGATTGGACACAGTCCAAGCATCTTGAAACGGAGAAACTGCTGAAGATGTATTAAGTCCATCATTATCTACTATGGTCATACCTCCAAGAGTTCCATCTTCAAAATCAGCCGAGAAAATTACTTGAGTGTAACTAGCGGTTGCGGTAAATATTATTGTGAGTAAAGTTAAAATTATTCTCATAGTTTAATAATAATTTTTGAGATGTAAAAAATCGATAAATAAGTCATATTTGTTTATTATACAAATATAATTTGTGATATATTTTGTTTCTCCCAGAATTCTTCAAGTGTTCGTTTTGCTATTATTCGCATATATCGCATATAGTTCCAAATATATGAACTTTTAGCGAATATTCTAAATTTGGGAATATTATGGTTTATGTGAGCTAATAAAAGCACCTAATTTGTCACGTCTACCTGTCCGGTAGCAGGCACTCAAAAGAAATTTTAGATCCTTATCCATAAACCTAAACCCATACTTCATGCAAATAACAAACTACCTAAAAATTCCCCCGCTAGTTTGGACACCCTCGTCCAGATACGTCATTAAAATTTTCTTACTCCTTATTTCCCCACTTACCCTTTACAGCCAACAAGACCATCCAAACATTTTACTAATCATCGCCGATGACCTCGGAATAGACGTAACCAATGGCTACCAACAGAACGACCGGATGCCGACTACCCCTAACCTCGATGCGCTAAGAGCGAATGGCTTAACCTTTACCAATACCTGGGCCGCTCCTCAATGTACTCCTGCCAGAGCTTCCATCATGAGTGGTAAGTATGGCATTAAAACAGGTGTGATGAGACCTCCGGGTAACCTGGATCTGGTTCATCAATCCTTATTCAACAAAATATCAGCATCTACAAATGGCGAATATGCTGGT
>Ga0114957_1004892_pt1 | contig 11304 bp, 8 predicted proteins | sample BantaG_FD_87175 | JGI IMG/M metagenome (GOLD analysis project Ga0114957, IMG submission 87175) | Marine algal microbial communities from Bantry Bay, Ireland - BantryBay_4 metaG | ecosystem: Host-associated > Algae > Red algae > Unclassified | place: Bantry Bay, Ireland | collected 2014-11-21 | reverse complement strand
TTGTCCTTCAGTGATCTCTATATCTGGCGTATACTTATATCCGTTAGGCAATCGATACTTACCGTCTAGCCTTATAGATCCCGCATTATAGTTTGCTGATAGCTGCATCCCTTTACCCCTGGCTACTATCTTATGATGAGGTTCCTTAAGAAATCCGCTATGGATCGTTTTAATGCTTATATCCTCCGGTAATAATGATAAATAAGTAGAATCCACAAAACTAGATAACTGGCTCTTATCCTCTAGTGTAATCTCCGAACTTAAATCTATCTCCTCGTCCATATGACCCGATAACGATATCGTATTATCGGCAGCCTTGATGATACATTTTTGGATGTGTAGAACATCTTCTATGGATTCTATCTGGAGATCAAAATCTATTTCTTCTCGATAAAAAATCGTTTGTTCTTTAGACTCTATAGAATCTAATAATCCCGTTCCTTTTCCAGAAACTGTAGAGCCTTTATAATTTACTTGTAGGTTACCCTGATAGTCTTGTAAAAATATGCTGTAGACCGTATTATCCTTTTGATCATCATAAATCAGTGTCATGTTCTCTAAACCTACATCAGGAAAATCTATATCCACTGAGGATTCTTCCTCTGTCTCATCAGTAAACTGATAGTTATATTTGCCAGTAACCGTCTTTATGATATTAATCGTACCGTCGGTAATCAGAAAACTCTTTATCTCCATCTGATCTTTAAATAAATCTAATGGATTGATAAAAATATCTAGTCGCTCGGCATCTATAAATGCTGTATTACCACTTCCTTGTATCTGTAAACCATCTGCATGGATTCCGATAAATGGAAGGTGACTGATGGGACTGATGTCCAATTTTGAGATTTCTATTTCTGTATTTAGCTGTTTTGAGAGTGATTTTTGGGCTTTCGCCAATAAAGAATCTTTAAAAATAAATACCGATAAAATTAAAAGAAGGGCTAATACTAGCAAAACCAACGCAAAACGGACCAAAACCTTCAATAATCGCCTCATAATTCATTAAACTAAACGACAAATTTATAGATAGCTTATCAATCTAGGAATAAAACTTGCTCAGTATGATTTGGAAATATATATTTGCACTCGCTTAACAGTAAGCGTTTCTAAATTTATTAGAAAAGGGCGATTAGCTCAGTTGGTTCAGAGCACCTCGTTTACACCGAGGGGGTCGGGAGTTCGAGTCTCTCATCGCCCACAATATTAGAAAAAACCTCAGATTGGAAACAGTCTGAGGTTTTTTTGTTTTAGGACTATTTCAATTTCATTTAATATCTTTTTTATTGATAAGCATGACGTAGTAATAGTTATTTACACAAATGTATTTTGTACTTCTAGGATGGCCATAAGTAACAATGTGCTAAAACGCTTTTAAAAACATGTCCACCAAAGAGTTCTATAGTTATAGTAATTATCCGTTAGGTGAATTTTAAAAGGAAGAATAACGTTATCTTTATACAAATAGAAAGTTATGGTAATGACGATAAAATAGGGAAGTGACAAAGCTCAAATAAATCGTTTGATAGAGCAGTTAAACTTAAGGAAATCAGAAGGAATAGATGCTTATAAATATTGCAGTGTTATTACTTTAAAGGAAACTCCTAATCAAATCCAAAAGAGATTAAGAAGGGAGTGGAACTAAGTTTTTATTAGATTCTAATGTTGTCTTTTATTTGCTATCGGGAGATCAAACAATTGCAGAATTAGTCAACAGAAAAGAATTATACATTTCATTCATTACAGAACTTGAAGTATTAGGATACCCATAGCAGTTTTATTACCTCTTCATTTACAGATAAATCTACTACTTGTGCAAATACTATATTTCCATTGCTTAACTCTACGACCAGTGATGAAACAGACTCCGTTTTTTCAGGATGATCATACCTCCAAATCACATTACCCATAGTGTCCGTTTTTACCCCTTGTGGGAACGTAGCGAAAATATCAAATCGGATGACATTTGCACTTAAAATGTGTCCATCTTTACTCACCGTATAATCGGAATCCCCTTTTGAACGGAGATCATCAAAATAGTTTTCTGACCACGTAACAGTTCCTGATGTATCTATCTTTTTAAATGGGTGTGACGTGTTTGATCTCCTGGTGGATCATAAGCACTCGCCCCATAAATCGAATTGTTGATTTTAAGCACTTTAGATTGATGCATTAAAGACGCTGGCGACCAAAGGTTAGTCTCTTCGAGCATGTCAAAATTATTATTCATTTTGATTAAAACCAATGAATCACTTTCTGTATTTTTATTAGTAGCATACAAATAGTAATGATCTTTTATTTTTAACAGGGATCTTCTATTTGGACTGTTTCCTTCCATATCATATCGACTGTATTCGTCCGTTTCTGCATCATACGTTATTATGAGGTTCGAGTTTTTAGAATTTATGTTTGTTAAGTTATTAATCACAAAAGAATCAGGTGATAGCTGCATCAGCTCAAGAGGAAAAGGATCAGTATCATCAAATTCTATAATCCGACTAAAATAGTTTTGACTGATTCCATCGCTGCTCCATAAACATGTTATGACTATAATGATAATCTGTATTAGTTTCTAATAGATCATAAACATAATAGTAGTCTTAGCCTTTCAATTTAATATCTTTTTTATTGATAAGCATGACGTAGTAAAAGTTAATTACACAAAATGTATTTTTGCACATATAAACACAACATGTTACAGTTATGGCGACTAAAAAAATAAAATCCTGGTTACAGATAGATCCACAATCTGATTTTTCTATTTATAATCTTCCTTATGGAATATTTTCCATTGGCGATAAGCCTAAAAAAATAGGAGTCGCTATCGGTGACTATGTGTTAGATTTATATGCAGTAGCCAGTCTAGGTTTACTCACTAAATCTAAAATCGATAAAAAGGTTTTTAGAAATGACTATATCAATGATATGATGGCACTAGGAAAACCGGTGACAGCATTACTCAGAGAAGACCTCACCAGATTATTATCGTCTAATAGAAGTCCGCTGCGTAAAAACACTAAGCCGCTCATTCCTGTAAAAAACGTACAACTACACTTACCTATAAAAATTACGGATTACACTGATTTTTATTCTTCTAAAGAACATGCAACTAATGTGGGTAAAATGTTCAGAGATCCTAAAAATGCCTTACTCCCTAACTGGAAACATATCCCTGTCGGTTATCATGGACGTGCGTCCTCTGTGGTCGTTTCTGGAACAGATATCTATCGTCCTAAAGGTCAGCAGATGCCTGTCGATGCAAAGAAGCCTGTGTATGGTCCATGTCGTTTATTAGATTTTGAACTAGAGACTGGTTTTGTAATCGGTAAGTCTACCGCACTAGGCGATACCGTAAAAAGTAATAAAGCAGAGGATTATATTTTTGGGATGGTTTTATTTAATGACTGGTCAGCTCGTGATATCCAGAAATGGGAGTATGTACCGCTAGGACCATTTTTAGGAAAAAACTTTGCTTCGTCTATCTCCGCATGGGTGGTACCGTTAGAAGCACTAGATCCATTTAGAGTAGCAGGTCCTAAGCAGACTCCAGCTGTACTTCCGTATTTAAAAACAAGAGGAAAAAAGAACTTTGATATAAAACTACAAGTCGGAATTCAGAATAAACAAGGAGAAGAAACTATCGTCTGTGACTCTAATTTTCAGTACATGTACTGGAATATGAGTCAGCAACTGGCTCATCATACTGTAAATGGGTGTAATATAAATGTAGGTGATCTCTACGGTAGTGGAACGATCAGCGGTAAGAGTAAATCCAGTTACGGCTCTATGCTAGAGTTATCATGGAAAGGATCTAAGCCTCTAAAAATGAATGACGGCACGACTCGTAAATTTATAAATGATCATGATACTGTCGTGATGAGAGGACATGCAGAGAAAAATGGAATCCGTGTCGGTTTTGGGGAAGTGACAGGTAAAATTTTACCCGCAAAAAAATAATGATTCCTTATCCAGTTTAAATGAAACTACTCCGGAGATGTTTTTACAAAATGTCCCTTGAGCAACCATAAAAATAATCCTGATAATATAGACAGCCCTGCTGCTACATTCCAGTATGTGTGATATCCTATCTTCTCTACTACTGGAAGTCCAGAAATCGGAGCAAGTGCAAATGCCGTAGCAAACATCATAGAGACTACACCCATGTATTTGCCTTGGTTTTGATCGTCAGCTCTACGCATAACCAAAGATGGAATGAGTGGAAAATTGATCACTTCGCCTAGTGCTACTAATACACTATATAATAATATCGCCACTAGTGGATTATCAAAAATACTCAATGACAGATATCCCAGACCGATCAGTAAGGCACCGGTGACTAATGGTTTAAAATAATTATTTTTCTTTTCTATAAAATATACCAGAGGCATCTCTAGTGCAAAAACTAAGAGTCCGTTAAGCGTAAAGAAAGCTCCGATCAACTTCTCATTCATCAGTAACTCCTCCTTAAAATAAACAGGTACAGAAAAAAGGATCTGGAAAAAAGCGATCATATTGATCAAGTTAAAAAGCAAAAATAGTAAGACTACCCAGTCTCGGTAAGGAGACATTTTACTTTCTTTTATATCTAGAGGTCTCGGTGTTTTATTTTTACGATGAGATAATACCATTTGTAAAACCGCTACTGCTATAAAGCATGTCATCCCATCAAATACAAATAGTGCTTTATACCCCACATAAAAAGCTAATAATCCTCCTAACGCGGGACCGATCGCTATACCTAGATTTATAGCCATACGTAAGAGAGAAAATCCTCGTGTTTTATTTTCTGGTTTACCCCACAGCGCTACACCACTAAAAGCTGCCGGACTAAACATACTAGAAAAAACTGCAGTCAAAGCCAGCCAAAGACTAATCGCAAATAATGACTCGAAAAATATAAGACTGATAAAACCAATACCTGTACCCGTTAGACTAAGTGTCATTACTTTAAAATTACCGATGCGATCCGATAAATATCCACCGACGTTAGATCCTACCATCGCTCCTAACCCAAAACAAAGAAGCGTCACACCAGATTCTCCTTTAGTAAATCCCAGTTGAAAGGTCAGGTAAACACTCATAAACGGAATGACCATTTCCCCACATCTATTTACAAGATATATTAAGGCGATCTTCCAGACATCGACAGATAGTCCGCTAAATGTTTTTTTATATAATTCTAATATTCTCATAAATAAAAAAAGCCCTGTTGATGGTGCATCAACAAGGCTATATGTTTTAAAAGATCAATAGACGAGTATCAGCAGCGATGCTTGATGGTAGACTTATATGATCTTCTTAATTTCATTTTTATAAATTCTATTTCTACCACAAAGCTAGAAATAATTTTCTATTCTATTCTATCTCTTACTCGTATTTAATTTTTACGAGGTTGAGGGTAAGGCTTTTTTCGCTAGGAACCAGGATCTCATCTTTTGATAACTGGATTGCATCTTTAAATCGCAATCGTAGATTTTGATAATCCGTACTCATCACACTGTTCCTCTCATGGTCTCCCACAGGATCTATCACATACTCACTTACTGTATTATCTTTTTTAATCTCGTCATTATACAGTAGTCTTAATCTAGAGGGTGTTTTAAACATAAAGTAAGAACTATAGACATTATCATCGTCTTGAGAAAATTGTTTTTTATGTAATACTTTATTCCAGTGCATCTTACCCTCAGGATGAAATGAAAACATTATGATATTCTCATTATAATAATCCTTCCATAAATTATTATGTACATCGCTTCGCCTATTATATCCGTTATAGTATGTTCTTCTAGATAATTCCTTTTGCATTTCTGTCACAAGCATAAAGCCCCCATCTCGTCTATAACTGATATTATTTATTTTATAATGCTGTAGCTCCGTTTCCTTAGAATTAAGTTTTCCATTGACTTCCGTCAATAGGCTTTTAGTGTAAGGAATAAAATTTATTTTATGAACGCCTACGATATCAGGTATACTAGATTTTAAAAAGAAATAGCCAGAAGAGGAGATTTTGTTTTTTTCATGATATAATCCCGCAACTAAAATATTTCTATTATACTCATCAAAAGAAAGTGCTATATCCGAACTCAATATTCCAGAGAGCTCCATCTTTATCGTTTTTACCTCACTGGTCTCTGGACTTATAAAACTGATCTCTGCGTAATGCTTATCTTTTCTATTTCTCCTATTGTTTTTTTCAAAAAGTACTACTACCTCTGCTTGGTTAGTAATATGAATATCTTTAAAATCAGCAGAAAAATTAAACTCCTCATAAACCACCAGATCATCATAAATAACCGTTAAGGAATCCTGATCCACAGCGATAAGATTAATGGCATCTGAATCGTGTTTTCCATAAAGTAGCACTTTGCTATTATCAGGAGAAGATAAAAAAGTAAAAGGAGACCTGAACGTCCTGCTATTATCGACATGTATCTGGTTAGAATCTACTAGCTCTATTTGATTATTATAAGTCCTGGCTCTGACATAGCGTTTACCATCATCCTTAAAACCATAGTAGATCGTAAAGCTGGTGTCCTGTGGAATAACCCCTAGAATATTTACATTTCTCTTTTCAAACTTGATTTCTTGAGTTCTCTTAAATGTTAAATCTTGCTCCAGTAGTTCCACCTCAAAATCATTGCCCCGATCTCTAAACATGATAATATTACCATCTATATTTCCTAGTAATTCATAGCTATAATCATTGCGTAAATTAAACTCTTTAGACACAGAGACTTGCTGTGCAGATAGCAAAATGGTACCGCATGATAACAGTAGAAATATAAATGATTTGATTATTGTGGGTATATGCATAAAGCAAATTAACTTTGAATCTTTAATATTGTTCAAAAAAACAACAAATAGCAAATTTTAGATCAATCAATTATGGCTGTTAAACAATTAATCGAGTGTGTTCCTAATTTTAGTGAAGGAAAAGATATGTCTATTATCAAGCAAATCACTGACGAAATAGAAAAAATAGAAGGTGTAAAATTACTTGATGTAGATCCTGGAAAAGCTACAAATAGAACTGTTGTCACATTTGTAGGAGAACCTGAACCTGTTATCGAAGCTGCTTTTATGGCTATAAAAAAGGCATCTGAGATCATCGATATGTCTAAGCATAAAGGAGAGCATCCTAGAATGGGAGCTACTGATGTTTGTCCACTCATCCCGATCGCAAATATCAGCATGGAAGAAACAGCAGCCTATGCAGTAGCTCTCGCAAAAAGAGCTGGATCAGAACTAGATATCCCTTTTTATTTATACGAGGCAGCAGCTACTAAACCTAATCGTAAAAACCTAGCCACAGTAAGAGCTGGGGAATATGAGGGTCTACCCCAAAAATTAGCTGATCCTAAATGGAAACCAGATTATGGTCCTGCAAAATTTAATCCCCGAGCTGGATCGACAGCTATAGGAGCAAGAGATTTTTTAATCGCCTACAATATTAATTTAAATACTACCTCTGTCAGAAGAGCAAATTCTATTGCTTTTGATATTAGAGAAAATGGTCGACTAAAAAGAGAAGGAGGAAAAGTAAGTGGAAAAATTATAAAAGATAAAAAAGGAAATCCATTACGGACCAAAGGAAAATGTAAAGCAGTAAAAGCAATCGGCTGGTACATAGAAGAGTACGGTGTCGCTCAGATCTCTATGAACCTGACTAATATAAAACTTACTTCTCTACATAAAGCATTTGAGGAAACTTGTAAAAGTGCTGATAAAAGAGGCATCCGTGTGACGGGATCAGAAATCGTAGGACTCGTTCCTCTAAAAGTTATGCTAGATGCTGGAAACTACTTCCTAAAAAAACAAGAACGATCTACTGGAATCTCAGAAAAAGAGATCATACATATCGCTGTAAAATCTCTAGGACTAGATGAGCTGGCTCCTTTTGATCCAGAAAAAAAGATTATAGAGTATGTGCTCAAGTCTGATGAGGTGCGACCCTTAGTAAAGCAGACGCTTAGACAATTTGCAAATGAAACTGCATCAGAGAGTCCAGCTCCTGGAGGAGGAAGTATCGCCGCATATGTAGGAGCATTAGGTATATCTTTAGGAACCATGGTTGCTAACCTATCGAGTCATAAAAGAGGATGGGATAGTAAATGGGAAACCTATTCTGATGTAGCAGATGAGGGACAAGAACTAAAAGAAGAACTACTCTTCCTAGTGGATGAGGACACAGCAGCTTTTAACCAGATCATTACTGCTTTCCGAATGCCTAAAAATACAGAGGTAGAAAAATCAGATCGTAAAGATGCTATTCAAGCAGCTACTAAAAATGCGATTGATATTCCTTTTAGAGTAATGACAACGTCTAGTAAATGTTTTGCCCTATTAAAAAATATGGCTAAAACTGGAAATCCTAATTCGGTTTCTGATGCTGGAGTCGGAGCTTTATGTGCAAAAACAGCAGTACATGGAGCGTATCTAAATGTATTGATAAACTGTAAAGATTTAGAGGATCAGAAGTATATCGATAAAACATTGGCGAAAGCCAAAAATGTTTTAAACAAAGCTATCGCCTCAGAAAAAGAAATATTAAAAATCGTAACGTCTAAAATGTAATATCAGTAAAGTTCAAAGAAAAAAATTCCAAATCCTAAAATGGGAAGTGGTGTAATCTAAAAAGCTAGTTACTATAAAATGGTAAATATAGATGATGATACTAAATCAAAAAAATTAATGACTATCTCTTGAATGCTAAAAGTTCTCTACGTACAAATAGGTAAACGCTGAGGTAACTCGTCAAAAAAAACTGTCTGATTTACAACTGATCTAGACTATCGATAAATGTCTTGCAGGTGATGAGTAATAACTCCTTACCTACCTGTGATATATCGGCTTCCTCTCCGGCTAGGGTATCTTCTACAAATGCGAGTAAATCCTCCTGGCTGTAGTTGTCAAAATAATGATCTAGTACTTTGGAAAAGTTTTTATTTCCTAGCTCGTTTACTACGGACCAGTTTTTTTCATCGTTTTCTTCTATAGCCTGTGCGTCTATCTCATCGACATCTGTCTCGCTATCTACCGCTTTCCAGATGACAGATAATAAAAATATCAAAGTATCAAACTCCTCTTCTCGTAATAACTTAAAGTTTTCTGAAGCAATAAATTGAATCAAAGAGGGCTGATGTTCAGATAGTTCTACGATGTACATATCAGGGTCTTCCTGCTGGATAACATCTATGGTTTTATCTATAATTTTCTCAGATATAAATTTCATTTCTTAGTAACCTTCTACTTCTTGAACAATAAAAAAACCTTCCTCTCCTTGCTTCTGATATAAAGGCATCAGTATTCTACCGCTTACCGATGCTTGTATATCTCCATTGACGGAAGTCGCAAGTACTTCTCCTTTATTTATAGATTGGAAGTTTTTATAATCTGGCAACATCTTAAAATTATCCTCAGGTGTAATAGAAAATCGTTCTACTAGGTTTACGACTTTGGGTAAATTTTTAGAGTACTCCATCAGTATTTTATCATGTCTATTTTCTACATCTTCTACTCTGATACATCCGATGGTCCGCATACAATTAGTAATCGCTGCGATGGCTCTATTTACAGATAACTCTTCCTGATGCTGTCCCGACTCAAAGGTGACAGTCGTGATCGGGACGTTAAAGTTTTTATCGTTAAAATAATGTAACGTCGTTCCTTGTATTCCACTAAGCATCCCGACGATCACAGGTGCATGTAATTCCATAGCGATATCGATACTCTTCTCATCATCTGTGGCTATAGAAAATATTCCTCCACTAGAGGAGGTCGTGTGTAAGTCCAGAAGGATGACACGATCTGGCCGGATCTGCTTAATATTAGTTTCTATACAATCTATAAGTTCTTTAATTTCTAGCTCTTCTGACTCTAATTCAAAGATGCCTTTATGCTGTATTTTATCTATAATCTCAGGCGTAAACATGCGGTTCATATCTCTAGTAAGAAATCGTTTACGTTGCTGTAAGGCTCTAGTATTTCCTATAATCCCTAAAAATGTCCCTCTAAATTTAAAAGCAGGATTAGTAATCGGCTCTACCTCTAGCATTTTACTCATTAGATCTATAGCTCGCACTCCAGCTGGCTCATTACCGTGCATAGCACCGATACATATGAGTAATGGACCATTTTCTACACCCTGATGTTTTCCTATTATTCTTTCTGTCATGATATGACCTCTAATATAAATCAAGTGTTTTGACTTATTATATAGATAAAGGTTTCATGTAGAACTTTTAAATTTCTTATTTTAGACGAGAAGTTAATCCCCCCCTTTTTTATTCTAACAATTTATCAATGAAAGACCTACTTTTTTTACCTGCTTTATTTATTGCTATTATGTCTATAACCTCCGTAGTTTATAGCCAAAACCAATCATGGAATATGATGGAAGAGGGATCGTATGATCCTATCGGAGAGGATTATAATGATATTTGGGGTTTTGAGAAAGGTGGTAGTGAGTATGCTATCCTAGGTAGTGTATCCACTATTTATGTAGTGGATGTATCGGACTGTTCTGATCCTGTAGAGGTCGCCTCCTTCCAGCCGGCAGGTAGTAATAATATCTGGAGAGATTTTAAAACTGCTGATAATCACATCTATGGAGTATGCGATAATTGTGGAGAAGGACTGGTCATATTAGATTATTCTGCTTTACCCGGAGGATCTGTTACACAGGTCTATAGTAGTACTGAGTTTTTTACTCGTGCTCATAATATTTTTATAGATGGAAAATTTCTATACGCGGTAGGTACTAATGTAGAACCAGAAGGTATAGTGATATTAAATATTGCTGACCCAGCAAACCCTGTTTTAGAACAAAGCGTAAACCTAGATATACAGCGTCATGGTACGTCTACTTCCACTAATTATTATATACATGACATCAATGTTAGAAATGACATCGCTTACTGTAGTCACGGTGCCTGGACGCATTTTGCGGCGTGGGATGTAGAGGATCTCGCAGATATAAAATTTATCACATCTTATGAGACCGGAAATTATACCCACAGCAGTTGGAATACTGATGATAATAAATATACTTACGTATGTGAGGAGGTGCCTATCGGGATGCCAGTACAGGTTCTCAAGCTAGACGACCTGGGTGGTAATAATCCAGAGATCTTTTTTGAAGGTAGTTTTAAAGACCCATTAGAGGCTCCTGCTCATACGAATAGTAGACCACACAACCCGTTTGTAAAAGGAGATACTTTATTTATCTCTTACTATCATGATGGGATCCATATCTATGATGTAAGTGACGCTGATGATCCTGAGCATATTGGATATTTTGAT
>Ga0114957_1004891_pt1 | contig 11306 bp, 7 predicted proteins | sample BantaG_FD_87175 | JGI IMG/M metagenome (GOLD analysis project Ga0114957, IMG submission 87175) | Marine algal microbial communities from Bantry Bay, Ireland - BantryBay_4 metaG | ecosystem: Host-associated > Algae > Red algae > Unclassified | place: Bantry Bay, Ireland | collected 2014-11-21 | reverse complement strand
TCTTGTTATTAGTGGTTTTAATAAGCCTTCTGATCCTAATAATCCTTTGCCTTGCATTAAGCCAGACACTACTTGTTTTTGGTAAGCTTCGAAATCGAAGTCTTCTTCTTTCTTTTTTTTGATTGTCATAATATCTCTAATTTAGTAAAAATTTGAGACACCGTTCATTGTACACTCTCCTTTTCAAATTTCACATTCGCATCCAACACTTCTTCATCCTCAAAAATATCTTCTTCTACCGTCAATTTCCGATACGCATATCTCAAAAAGAAAAAATTAATAATCGCAGTTCCCACATCAGCAATCGGGAAAGCATACCAAACACCCTCCAATCCAAAATACCTCGGCAAAATCAAAATCAATGGAATCAAAAATACTCCTTGTTTCAATAAACTTAAAAACAAGGCTGGCAATGCTTTCCCTATCGCTTGATAATAGGCAGAACCAATTAATTGCATGACCAAAGTAGGCGTTGCCAAAAAGACAGCAATCAAAGCAGGTGCTGTTTGGTCAATCATTTCTTGTTCATTGGTAAAAACAGCACTTAGCTCTTTGGCAAAATACAAGATACAAGCAAAGATGATAAACGAAATACTTGTTCCCCAGCCGATGGATTTGAAAATAACTTCTCGTACTCGACCAAACTTTTTTGCGCCATAATTAAATCCTGCAATTGGCAAAAATCCCTGCACCATTCCCAAGACAGGGAAGTTCGCAAAAAACATCACCCGATTGATGATTCCATAAACCGCTAAACTCATTTCTCCTCCATAGCTATACAATGTATTATTCAACACGATAGACAAAACACTTATCATTCCTTGCCGTGCTAATGTCACTCCTCCAATGGAAAATATTTCTCTAACAATATCTGCACGTAAGCTTAAATAATCCCACGAGAATTCCATTTCTGATTTTCCACTTACAAAAAACCAAATCGTAAAACCAGCACTTGCCACATATCCCATCGTCGTCGCCCAAGCTGCGCCAGCCATCCCCATATCAAAATAAACAATCAAAAGTGGATCTAAAATCGCATTGGCAATGGCTGGTGCGATCAAGGTGGCCATTGCCATTTTGGGCTGCCCCAATGCTCGCATCACATTATTGGCCATCATTGCCCAGGCTAAAAATGGCACTCCTAATAAAACGATTTGAAAATATATTTTGGCATAAGGAAGGATGTCTCCTTTTCCTCCAAAGGCTTGTAAGATTTCTTCTTGAAAAAATAATCCAAAAATTACTACTGAAATGGCGATGAGTAAAGTTAGGGTGATTTGATTACCAAAGGTTTGATAAGCTCTTTTTTCATTGCCTCTACCGAGTGCTCTGGAGATAACAGATGAGCCTCCGATTCCTATCGACATTCCTATCGACGCAATCAAAAAAGTAATCGGAAGGACTACCGTAATCGCTCCAATCGCCATCGAACCAATCCACCGACCTACAAATATTGTATCAACGATTCCATAGACGGACATGATGAGAATTCCAATCGAAGCGGGGATGGCTTGTGAGCGGAGGAGTTGTCCTATGGGTTTGATGCCGAGTTCTTCGGAGTGTCCTTTTTTTTTCATTAATTCTTTTTGGAAAAATCGCTATATCTTTTTTCAATTTACTGAACAGATTGACTACATTAGAAGTGTTTTAAAAAAATCGCTTCTTGTTCTGTCAAAAATCGAAATCGTCCTCGTGGCAAATCTTTTTTGGTCAGACCATTCAAAAATACTCGATCAATTTTTTTGATTGGAAAATCAATTTCTTCGAATATCTTTTTTATCTCTTCATCTGTTCCTCCTTTTAATTCGATACCAATTTCATTTTCTCCTTTTCCTTTTACGTGACTCAAAGTGTGGATGTTGGGATATTTTTCAATTAAACTTTTCTCTACTTCTTGCCGTGTTTCTACGGACATCGGTTTTTCCAAAATCAAATGAAAGATAGAACGAATGGGATGCCCTGGATTGGAAAATTTAACTCGCAAAACATCATCGTCAGTCAACAAGACTAATCCTAAAGATGCTTTAGCTAAATTCCCAATCGGCTTGATTTCCACTTTTATTTTATCTGAAAAAATATTGGCAAATGATTTCTCCCCTTCCAATTTTTCAAATGTAGGAACATACTTTTTGGGTTTGTTTAACAATACGTACACGTATTTTTTATCGAGTTGCAAGACCTTTCCTTCGTAGGTAATCACATCGCCTTTTTGTACTCGGTAGGCTGCTTCTGTTGCAACTTCGTCATTCACTTTTACCAATCCTTTTTTGATATAAATTTCACAGGCACGACGAGTTCCGACGCCGCAATGTGCCATGAATTTATTCAGTCTAAGGTTGTCGAAATTTATATTGGTTGGAAAGTTGGTTGAGTTGGGGCTTTTCTTTTTGGAAAAAAAATCTTTCTTGGATGGTTTCTTCATAGTGTTATTTCATATCAGAGATTAGCTTCAAATTTAATGTTGTCAATTTAAGAACTTTTGAATATTCAACATCCAACAAGGAATATCCAATGTCCAATTGTCCCCAAAATGATTAGCACTTTCGAAGCTTCGACATTGGATATTCCTTGTTGGTTATTGGATATTCATTTTTCCTAAAACGGAATATCTTCATCATTCATTCGAGAAGATCGAGTAATAATATTTTCTTGTGGCAAAGCAGGAATGTCATTGAAGTCAGGATCATCCATATTCGTAAACTTAGCATACTTATCTGTAAACCTTAACTTCACGGTATCCAATGCTCCATTTCTGTGTTTTGCAATAATAATTTCCCCAGTTCCTTTGAGTGAATTTCCTTCTTCATCTTCCAAAATTCCATAATATTCAGGTCGATAAATAAATGAAACAATATCCGCATCTTGCTCAATCGCTCCTGATTCTCTCAAATCTGACAACTGTGGTCGCTTCGTTCCTCCACGCGTCTCCACCGCTCGACTCAACTGTGAAAGTGCAATCACCGGCACACTTAATTCCTTTGCCAAAGATTTCAAGCCTCTCGAAATCATACTAATTTCCTGCTCTCGATTTCCTTGTTTGTCTCCGCCTCCACTCATCAACTGTAAGTAATCAATCACGACCATTTGGATATCATGTTGCATTTTCAGACGACGACATTTTGCTCGCAATTCAAAGATATTAATCCCTGCCGTATCATCAATAAAAATCGGCACTTCACTCATTTTTTCAATCACTCCATTGAGTTGCGTCCACTCATAATCTTCGAGTTGACCACTTCTCATTTTACTACCTGAGATTTCTGCTTCCATCGAAATCAGTCGTTGCACTAACTGTATATTTGACATCTCCAGAGAAAATAGCGCAACCCCTTTTCCAAAATCCATCGCTGCATTTCGAGCCAAGGCAAGTGTAAAAGATGTTTTTCCCATTCCCGGCCTGGCTGCTATAATAATCAAATCCGACTGTTGCCAACCAGAAGTAATTCGATCCAATTCTGTAAAACCAGTAGGAACACCTGTCAGCCCTTCTTCTTTTTGTGAAACTTCTTCGATTCTTTTTAATGCTTTAGAAGCCAAAGTTCCCATTGTCTCATAACCACTATTCATGTGATTTTGAGTAATGTTAAAAAGTCCTTGCTCCGCATCATCCAACAATTGAATCACATCAGTTGTATCTTCGTAAGCATCTCGAATTATGTTCGTCGATACTTTAATCAACTCTCTTTGAATGTGTTTTTGGGAAATGATTCTCGCATGGTACTCAATATTCGCAGCACTCGCCACTCGATTTGTCAACTCTACCAAATAATATGGGCCGCCAATTTTCTCCAACTCCGCAGACTTTCGTAGCTCTTCAGTCACCGTCAATAAATCAACAGGATGAGACTTTTCAAACAAACGAAGCATGGCTGTAAAAATCGCTTGGTGCGATTCCGTATAAAAACTTTCTTTACTTAAAATATCAATGATAACAGGAAGGGCATCTTTGTCGAGCATGACTGCTCCGAGTACCGCTTCTTCCAACGCCATGGCTTGAGGCTGAACTTTTCCAAATACGAAAGCGCTGAGATCTACTCCTTGCTCACTTTTCTTTCCCCGTAGTTGGTATTCCTTTTTTATATTTTGGTTGGTGTTTGACATAGTTAATCTTTCAAAAAAAAATTATAAAAATTGTAGGTCTCCGATATTCAATTATCAGATGAATACTGTGATGGCTTTTTTGTTTTTCTCATATAAAATTCAAGACCACAAATCTAATGCATAAAACTCATTTTCGATAATCCAGCATTTTATTGAAATGTTAATAACTGATAAAGAATGTGGATAACATTTTAAAATGTGGTCAAATCCGATTTTCCTTTTTATAAAAAAAATTAAAACAGCTCTCATTAGTTACATTAACTAAAAAAAAATATGTAATCGTCACAAAAAACCGTTCTACTTATTTTTCTAAACTTAGAAAGTAAAATTTTACCCTTTGATTTATGCTTCCTTTTTTTTTCAAAAAAAAATCAAATTGGGGAAAAGTTTTTTTTTAAAAGCTAAAATGAAATAAGATTTCATTTTCTACTCATTGTAAAAATACATAAAATCTAAACAAAAAGTTTTAAAAACTTGAATTGATTTTGAATGGTTGAATGGTGAAACTGTCTTCTACACAATGAACCGAACCACTACTCAAGAAACAGTTCGACAGTTAAGAAAGTGGAAACGTAAATTCCATTTTGCACACAAAAGCCACAATCCATTGCTGAACTGTGGCTAATTTCTATGTAGATTGTATTAAATGTTTTTACGATAAAAAATCGTACGAACAAATGTAAAATAAAAATTCAACACATTTAAATAATCTTTAATTTTTATATAATAAGGAGTCAGGCGGTCAGCCTGACTCTTTATTATATTTACATTTCTGATAATTTTTCTTTGAGTGCTTGTAATGCTTTTTGCTGTGACTCGATTAGACTCGTTTGTTCTTTTTGAGCACGTTCATTTTCCTCAATATTATTTTCAGCTTTAACAATAGCATCTTTTGCTTTTTCGATGTCTTTGTGATAGCCGCTGTTTTTCTTTTTGAGTTTCCCCATTTCTTTGTCCATCTTTTTCATTTTTTTCTCTTCCTCCTCTATTTCATTATTGACTAATTCTTTAGCCACCTCAATTACATAATCTTCCAACATTTTTACCGCAACTGTGTAGTCACTAGGAAATGAACCAGATGAAACATAAAATTCTCCCATCTGAATCCAAACAATTAATTCAGAATCGTCTCCTTTTTCTTCAATCCTTGAGTACACCTCTACATTTTCAGAATTATTTAATCCTCCTATGATTGCGCCACTAGCCAAATACTCTTTTGACCTTTTTACTTTTTTTGCCTTTGCCCCGTATCCTTTGATGAAGGTTTTCCAAACTTTTAAGGCTACTTTATCATCAGCATTTGGAAGTTCCACAACGATAGCATTAAAGGTACCTTCCTTCATAGTTTCTTTTGACTCAGTTATCTCTTCCATTTGAGAGAAACCAATCGTTGTTATAAATGTCATAAAAATAAATAAGAATAGATTTCGCATAAGTATATTATTTTAATAAAATAAAGTGGTTAAATAATAATTTGTGAGGGTAATAAGTTATTTTTTAGAAAAAAAAAAAAACACAATAACCTGATAATCAATATCTTATCATTATCTATAGTTCCATTTTAATTTCAATTTACAATTTTTATTGGAATCTTTCTCTGTCAAACATTCCTTCGTATAGACCATTATTGAAATGTTAAGTCACATGTCACAAAAGTTGCACAATTTTTGCGATACATTTAGGTTATGATTTCATATTGAAATTATTTTTATTTCCCCAAGCAAAACTATGTTTTAACACACTTAAAAATGTATTCTCCAATGGATTCGTTAAAAGTAATTTTATTTCTTCAAATTCTTCTCTTCAGTTCGCAACTGCTTGCTCAAAATAAGCAATTGGACAAAGCGAACAAACGCTACCAAATCAAAAAATACGCTGAAGCAATTCCTCTTTATGAAGAAGGCTTAGAAAAAAAACCTAACCTAAGTGCAAAAGTTAGATTGGCTTATTGTTATCGTGTCAATAATAATATTGAAAACGCAGTAAAGCTCTACACCGAAATTGTTCAACATAAAAGAGCAAAACCTATCACTTGGTATTACTATGGTGAAGCCTTGATGAGTCAAGGAAAATACGCCGAAGCTAAAGTTTGGTTGACAAAGTACACAGATGTAAAACCTGATGATCCAAAAGGTTGGACACTCATCGAGTCAATTGATAAAGTCCAAACTATTGAACCATATTACATCGTAAAAAATGTGGAAGCCTTTGCTCACAATTCTGAAGGGGATGATTCTTCTCCTATTTTTTTTAGAGATGGAATTGCTTTTTCTTCTGATAGAAAAACAGGTGTAAAGCTTATGAAAAAGAAATCTAGCTTCACGGGGAGAGATTTTTTGAGTATTTATTTAAGTAAAAAAAAGGATGATGGTTCTTACAAGTCGCCCAACCAAATCTCAAAAAGAATTAATGATTTGAATAAAAATACAGGAACCATTGCAATCTCACCTGATGAAACTGTGGCCATTTTTTCAAAAAATAGTGATTTATCAAATCGAAGAAATCAATATAGTTTGATGCTTTATCAAGCTGAAATAACAAAGGATGGGAAATTTAGAAATGCAAAATTAATGGATATTTGTAATAACAATTCCAATCATATGCATCCTACTTTTTCACCTGATGGGAAAACTTTATTTTTTACTTCCGATAAAAGTGGCGTTGGCGGTACGGATATTTTTTACTCTACCCTCGGAAAAAAAGGATGGAGTCGTGCAAGGAATTTAGGTGCTCCAATCAATACTACCGCCAATGAAGGTTTTCCATTTATGAGTTCTGATGGCAAGTTATTCTTTTGTTCCAAAGGACATACTTCCTATGGAGGCTTTGATATTTTCGTTAGTGAACAAGATCAAAAAGGAAATTGGAGTCAGCCAATCAATGTTGGATTGCCGATCAATAGTCCTGCTGATGATATTTCAATTTACCTCTCCAAAGATTTGACCAGAGGAATGTTCGCTTCTTCTCGTGAAGGTGGCGATGATGATATTTATTTATTTGATCTTGATGGTTTGTACGATTCATCATCTACGAATGGGATGACGGAAAAACCTAAAATGGAAGAAATTTTAGTTTCTAAACTGGAAGAGGAACAAATTGAGGAGGAACAAATTTCCGAAAATTCAACTAATAATTCTGCTGATAATTTTGAAATAAGAATCGAAACTTTACAAGAGTTAAATAAAATTTCTCAAAATGCACCAACAGAAATAGTTAATGAAAAAATGATCATTGTTCCTACTGAAAAGGTGGATACTTTGATAAAATCTTCTAATTCGGAGATTAAAAATAATTCTAATGCTATTTCCCAAAAAGAAAATAAAACTAAAATCACTAATGATATTTCTTCTCCTTCGGAAAAAATGAATTTGCCTTTTGAGCCAGTTGAGCCTTTTGATTCGAAAATTGAAACTGGAAATAACAAAGACGAATTTTATAAAAACAAAGATTCGCATGACGCATCTGAAGAAAATTCATCAAAGATATTTCTAGAAGGATTAGCCAATATAGATTCGCCAATGACTGATACTACTCCTTTAATCATAGAAGATAAAAGCAAGCAAGCCGATGCAAACATTGCAGCAATAAGAGAACATTTAATCCTCCAATTTCCACAAGATGAAATGACTTTTATTTTGGAAAAGGTGAAATTTGAACCTATGAAATATAATCTTACAAATGACAACTCTGCTCGCTTGGAAGAGTTAGTAAAATTGATGGATGAATTTCCAGCATTGAAGATCGAAGTAAATGCACATACAGAAAGCCTTGGTGATGATCGAGAAAATATGATTTTTTCTATCAAACGAGCAACGGCTGTGGCAGGTTATCTGATTCGAAAAGGAATCGGAACGGATCGAGTAAAAGTGATGGGACATGGAGAAACTAAATTACTCAACCATTGTGGCAACGGTGTAAACTGCAGTCCAGAAGATCATGCAGTCAATCAAAGAGTGGAGTTGAGAATCTTGAGTCAGTAGGAAAACACGTTGGACGTTTTACGTTGGACGGACGCTTCGCTTGACGGTTTAAGAGCTATATTGTTTTATATAAAAAAAAGCTATTTCGAATCACCGAAATAGCTTTTTTTCTGTCTTGTCAATTGAAGCACCCGTAAAACGTAAAACGTTCAACGTCTAACTTCTCCCTCAATATCCCCAAACCAAATACGTAGCTCCCCAAGTGAATCCACCACCAAAAGCAGCTAAAATTATTTTATCTCCTTTTTTCAATTGGCTTTCATAATCCCACAAACAAAGTGGTAATGTTCCCGCAGTCGTATTTCCATATTTTTGGATATTCATCATGACTCTTTCCATAGGAAAGTCTAATTGACTAGCAACTGATGTGATGATTCTAATATTCGCTTGATGTGGTACGAGCCAAGTAATATCATCATTTTTCAAATTATTCTTTTTCATCACTTTTTTGATCGCTCCAGACATACCTTTGACGGCAGCTTTAAAAACTGGGCGACCTTCTTGGAAAACATACTGCTCACCAGCAGCTAATGTTTCAGGAGTGTGAGGCTTGAGTGAACCTCCTCCAGGCATATTCAAAAATTCTCGACCTCCTCCATCGGATTTCAAAACAGAATCTTGAACTCCAACTACTTCTTCCGTTGGTTCGAGCATGACGGCTCCTCCTCCATCACCAAAAATGATACAAGTCGAACGATCCTTATAATTGATAATGGACGACATCATATCTAAACCGACGATGACAACTTTTTTATGAGAACCCGATTCTACAAATTTAGACCCTGTAGTTAAAGCATATAAAAAGCCTGAACAAGCAGCATTAATATCAAATCCAAAAGAATTCTTAGCCCCTATTTTATCAGCAATAGTATTGGCAGTATCTGGAAAAATTCGGTCACCCGTAATTGTTGCACAAACTAACATATCTACTTCCTCTGGTTTGGTATTCGTTTTTTCCAACAAACCTTTGACCATTTCGACCCCCATATCTGAGACAGCCCAACCTTCTTTTTTAAGGATTCGACGCTCTTTGATTCCAGTTCTGCTCTGAATCCATTCGTCGTTGGTATCAACCATTGTTTCGAGTTCTTTGTTCGTCAAAACATAATCTGGCACATAGCCATGAACACCTGTGATAGTTGCAAATTTTTTTGACATGGTTTTATCTATGATTGTTTAATAAAAAAATCAGGCGTAAGGTAGCGAAAAACGAGGAAGTGGGAAAATGCTTTGAGGAGAATATTTTTCTAAACAGTAATCTTGGGAATCGTAAATAAAAATAGGAGCCAGAAGTGAAGTTGGTCGCTGCGCTCTCGATCAGGAATCAGGGGCTTTTTGTTTTCTCTGTTTGCTATTTCCCCAAAAAGTATTTTCTATTATTTAAAAATAAAAACATGGGGAAAACGAAAATCATCTGACTCCTGACCGCCTGACAGAGAATGCAGTAACCAACCTCACCTCTGACTCCTCTTTAAAAATAAATATTAAGAAAAATCATAAATGGTATGTTGTTTGTATATGTAGTCATGTATTCAATTTTAAACTACTATGAGAAAGTCAGGCGATGAATGAACCTCCCCCTGTTCATTCAGCCATGAACTTTAAGTTTAAAAAATACTACAACATTTCCTCCCCATCCCCCACAACTCATTTTCATCATTGAAATCATCCAAATTGATTGGATGTACTTTTAGATAATTCTGAATAAAGAATTTCGAATGATTTAAAAACCTTCTTTTTTAGAAGTGTTTTTTCTCAAACAAAACTCCATTTTTTAGTTTTCATTTTTTTATGAACAACTAAAAACCAATCAGTTATATAAAGTACAAACATCGATAATGATATATTTTTTTCACTAAAAAAAAACAAGCATTATGAGATCTCTATTTTTATTATTGATGGCAAGTTTGCTTTTCATGTCTGCTAAAAATCCAAGATCAGAAGGAATTGAATTTTACCAAGGTTCCTTCACTTCTGCTAAATTAAAAGCATCGGAAGAAGGTAAATTATTCTTCTTAGATTTTACTGCAAGTTGGTGTACACCATGTAAGTGGATGGAAGAAACTACATTTACTGACCCAACTTTAGCAGCTTATGTAAAAGAAAATTATGTAGCACTCCAAGTAGATATTGATGACTTTGATGGCTATAATTTGAAGCAAAAATATAGTATTCAAATCTTGCCGTCGTTACTCGTTTTCAATTCTTCAGGACTACTTTTAGGACAGTATCAAGAGTCACTTTCACCATCCAGTATGTTAGCCATTTTGAAACAATATGATCAACCTGTCAATCGAATGGCATCTCGTCCATCGAAGAATAGAGTTACAAAAATCAATAATCGAAACCAACTGGCTCCAACAATAAGAAAGACTCAACCTCAGGTTTCCATTCCAGTTACTAGAGAAAATGTACCTCAAGAAAAAATGGAATTACCTGCTACTTTTATGACAAGTCAACCAGCTACCACTACGATAGATTATTCTTCCAATCGCCCAGCAGCAGTCGGAAATATTTCAAGAAATAAACTGATCAAAAAGAAAGAAAAACAACTCGTTTCTTTCGAAGAAAACAGTCAAAATTTACAACCAAACTTACGTACTATGCCTACTCCAGTTCCAACTCAAGAAAATTATTTTGAGGAGAAAATCGAGGAAGCACCAACTCTTATTAAAGAGAAACCTTATGCTCATGTTTCGAATCTAAATCTCAATACGGATAGCGGTGAAGGATTGTATAGACTTAATGTACTACGCCAACATTCTATAGGATTTAGTATTCAAGTGGGCGCTTACGCTGAGTATAGCAATGTCTTGCAACAAGCATCTTTGTTTCAACAACAATTTGATGAGCCAGTCATTGTTCATATCTCTAAAATCAGGAATCGGACTTTATATAAATTGATGCTCGGGGAGTTTGATACTCGTACTGCGGCAATAGATTTTATGAGAGCGGTTCAAGCAAAGGGATTGGAAGGAATCGTTAAAGATCTTTCTATCCATTAAAACTAATTTGCTTAGGAAACGAATTAGGGGAGGAAGCGCAGCTTTCTTCCCTTTTTTTTTTGTTTTTTTTGAATATCGAATATCCAACAAGGAATATCGATTTGAGAAGTTTGACGATATTTCACATAGATGACAAAACCAACATCGTCAAACTTCTCAAATCCTTGTTTTTAAATCGTTATTCGATATTCAATTTTTCCTACTTTTGACAAAAAAAAAT
>Ga0114957_1004889_pt1 | contig 11314 bp, 7 predicted proteins | sample BantaG_FD_87175 | JGI IMG/M metagenome (GOLD analysis project Ga0114957, IMG submission 87175) | Marine algal microbial communities from Bantry Bay, Ireland - BantryBay_4 metaG | ecosystem: Host-associated > Algae > Red algae > Unclassified | place: Bantry Bay, Ireland | collected 2014-11-21 | reverse complement strand
TTTCACTATTGAAAGAATAAAAATGATATTACATTCATTACCTTTAACAACTAGAAAAGTTGAACAATACATTACAAGTTTGGCATAAAATTTAAACTAAAAAAATGTTCAGAATTAAAAAAATTTAGCTGTGGCTTTTACACTAACATTAATGGTTGATTCTATGATATGGACTCAGGGATTGTGACATTTTTAGACTAAAAGATACCCGTTGGATAAACTCGAAAGCAATTAAGTAGAATAATAAGTGGTTAGCTAAGCTTAATGGATTTTGTCTTGTTAAAATAATTTACTAAATATTGCTACTTCAATCTAAAATATTAAAAATGAAAGAGACAATTTATATCAATATAATATTGGGACTTCTGTATATGCTGGTGTCTAACCCACTGAATGCCCAAAATATTTCTGTTAATTCTATAGAAAATAAAGAATATACTTCTTTAAAAGAGGCATTGAACAATCCGAATTTAGTTTATCGTTTAAATTTAAGTAATCAAAATTTAAGTTTTATCCCCGACAGTACTTGGGCTAAATTTCAAAATCTGGAATATTTGAGTTTAAAAAATGACCACCTTGCAGAATTACCATCTGGAATCGGAGATTTAAAAAATCTACGAGTTCTTGATTTGAGTGGAAACGACTTTAAGGAGTTGCCACAATCATTTTCAAGATTAGAAAGTTTAAGAGTCATCTATCTTAATGATGAGAAAGAAATGGATGTCAACCAAAGTCTCAGTACTATTAAAGATTTACCAAACTTGAGAATATTGCATCTTGAGAATGACAATCTAACGAGTATGCCCACCACATTATTAGATTTCATAAGATTAGAAGCTTTGTATCTAGACAGTAATCGTTTCAATACGCTTTCTGATAAAGATTGGGCTAAGTTTGAAAATCTTGAATATCTAAGTTTGAAAAATGACCACCTCAAAGAAATACCCTCTGGAATTGGTAGTCTGAAGAATCTTAAGGTTCTTGATTTAAGTGGAAATGACTTTCAATTGCTACCTGAATCATTCTCGCGATTAGAAAATTTACGCGAAATCTATCTTAATAATGAGAATGAAATGGATATAAACCAAAGTCTGAGTATTATCAAAGATTTACCCAACTTAAGAATTTTACACCTTGAGAATGACAATTTGACAAGTGTACCTCAAAACCTTTTAAACCTTACACAATTAGAAGCTTTATATTTAAATAACAATAGTTTCAATAAAGTCCCAATTGAGTTAAATCAACTAAAAAATCTGAATCTCATAGATTTCCATGATAACAAATTCAGACTTGATGCAAAAGATCTTCAATTTAACGATAGCTTTAAAGTAAAGGTAAGATTTTAGTATTTCGTTTCTATCTGCGTCACCATCGGTTCTGTTTTCGGTAGCATTATGAAAAAAAACATTGATATTTGGGAATTGAAATGGCTAAACTCTTTGTAAAAACAGGGTCATAACCCATTGAATTATTACTAGTGTAAAATTATAAAAAATCATTTTTAATTTAAAACAAAAATCATGAAAGGATTAAAAGGTAAAGTAGCACTCATTACTGGTGGTGCATCAGGGCTTGGTCGTGCTGCTGCAGAAAGATTAGATAAAGAAGGAGCGAAAATTGTTATTACCGATGTCAATACAAAAGACGGAGAAGAATTGGTGAAATCTCTAAGCAATGCAAAGTTTATAGAAACAGATGTGACTGATCATGAAGCTGTAAAGAAATCAATTGATTATGCTGTGAAAGAATATGGGTCAGTTGATATTATTTTTAATAATGCAGGTATAGATGGTGAGCAAAAACCTACAGCAGAATCGACAATTGAAAACTGGCAAAAAGTTCTGAATATAGACTTGAACGGAGCATTTTACTATTTGAAATATGGCTTAGAGCAAATGAAAAAACAAGAAGGCGGAGTCATAATAAATGCTTCTTCGACTGCGGGCTTAGTAGGCTTTGAAGACATTCCCCCTTATACCGCTGCAAAAGGAGCATTAGTTCAGTTGACAAAAAGTACGGCAATGGAGTATGCTCAATATGGAATTCGTGTCAATTCTATCGCACCTAGTGTAGTCAAAACAAAATTAGTAGAACACTTTATCGAAAGTAGCGATGATCCTGAAGCGACTGAAGAAAAATTTAATGAACTCAATCCAATGCCAGGGTGGATACAACCTGAAGATGTAGCTGCGGCAGTTGCATTTCTGGCAAGTGATGAGGCTCGTTATATAACAGGTCACACATTACCTATTGATGGAGGCTATGTAGCCCAATAAAATAAATCATTAATTGGGGGTGTCATGTTTCTTGCTTTCTCCATTTGGAAATGTCACCCCCAAGTAATGACTCAAAGAAACAGATCTGCATATCTGATTAGAATTTAATTTTAGATACAATCTGAAAAGATGGAAGTAACTCATTTAGGAAAATACTTATCACCTCTCTTGTTTGTTTTATTGTTTACCAATTGTGCTTCAAAGAAAACTGGAGAATTATCTTACCTTAAGACTTCTAAAGCTTTGGTTAAATCTTTTCCTAAACTGAATGTCTACCAACCACATAAGTCTAAGGACAACCCAGTAATCATTTTCATTCATGGAGGTTATTGGGATGAGGGAAAAAAAGAGACATATGGGTTTTTGGGACGTAATTTTGCTAAGAAGGATATTGTAACTGTAATTCCTAATTACACCTTAAGCCCTGCAGGAAATTATAATACTATGGCAAAGGAGGTTGCAGCAGCAGTTGAATGGACTTTTGATAATATTGGAAAGTTCAATGGAAATCCTAATCAAATATTTTTAATGGGACACTCTGCTGGAGGTCACTTGATCGCTCTAGCAGGTACAAACCCTAAATATCTGAAGAATATAGATTTAGTCAAAGGGATTATCCTAAATGATGCGGCAGGCTTAGATATGTATACTTACTTAAAAGAAAATCCTCCTACCGAATTTCATCATTATAATATTACATGGACCAACGATGAAAATAACTGGAAAGATGCTTCTCCTATCTACTTTTTATCCGAAGAAACGCCACCTTTCTTGGTATATGCTGGTACAAAAACATATCCATCAATTCTGTCTCAAAATGCCGATTTTGTCAAGGAACTGAATAGTTATCAGCCATCTGTAAAGATAAATTATCTACCAAAAAAACATGTACCTATGATGAGCCAATTCTTTTTTGCTCGGAACAAGCGTTACAAAGAAATATCTAAATTTATAGATAATAACAAAGTGGTAAGGTAAGAAGTAAGATATCTATATCAGTTAATATTTTACATTAACAAAACTCTTTATCACCATTCTTTGACAATATCTTAAAGGAGTTATATCCATACTTGGTGTAAACAGCCTGTAGCTCTCGTGAACTCTGTTTTAGAAGTTTGTCTGCGAGATCTAAAAATGTTGGAATCTTACTTAGAGTCTTACCTGAATTATCCTACCTAGCGCATTACAAGCAAATGTATTATTGTTAAATATTCTTTACACAATTCTACCTCAATATTACCCCAATGTTAACTGTATGTAAATTATAATTTCGCTGTATTAAATATTGACCTTTTACTTAATATAAAGATAACACTAAGTTTATGCTGAAGCAATAGTCCGCATTTACTTTTGCAGTAGATTTTGGGGAAAAATTGCACACTTAAATCTTAATAACTCAAATCAAAAACAGTTAAAATGAAACTAACTAAATTTTACTTTCTTATTTTATCAATGATCTCATTTAGTCTATTCACAACATCTTGTAACGATGACGATGATTGTATGACTGTGTGTGAAACAAATGAAATTCTCAGCTCTGATTGTGAGTGTGTGACAATAAATACTGGTCCGTGCGAAGGAATAACTTGTCCTGATGGGGAAGTTTTAACAGCAGATTGTGATTGTATTACAGAAGAGACTGCAACTGAGGTATTTATAGGTGCTAACATTACAGAAAACACAACCTGGACTTCTGATTTAGAAGTAATATTAGGTGGAAGAATTACAGTTGTACCTGGTGTTACTTTAACAATCGAGCCTGGTACAATTATAAAAGGACAAGCTGGAGCTGGAGCTAACTCTAGCGTATTGGTTGTTGCAAGAGGTGCAACCATCGAGGCTTGTGGAACAGCAGTTGCACCTATCATCTTCACATCTGTCGCAGATGAAATCACACCTACGATGGTAGCTGCAGGCAATTTTGGAAGCCCCAACCTAGAACCAGATGTAAATGGTCTTTGGGGAGGACTAATTCTCTTGGGTAATGCACCAATCTCAGCACAAAATGATAATGACATGGATATTGCTGAGTTACAAATAGAAGGTATCCCTGCAACAGACCCGTCTGGGTTATATGGTGGTGATGACGCAAACGATAGCTCTGGTTCACTTTGTTACATTTCTTTGAGACATGGAGGAACAAACATTGGAGAAGGAAATGAAATCAACGGTATCACTTTTGGTGGTGTTGGTTCAGGTACAACTGTAAACAATATTGAAATCGTGGCCAACCAAGATGATGGAGTTGAATGGTTTGGTGGAACATGCAGTGCTACAAACGTTCTGGTTTGGAACTGTGGTGATGATGGATTAGATACTGACCAAGCTTGGAACGGAACATGTGACAACTGGATTGTTGCCTTACCACAAGGTGGAAGTGCAATGGAATTAGATGGACCTGAAGGAACGTTAACTCAAGGATGTAACACTTTCGTAAATGGAACAATTTACTCAGGAACTGGTATTGACCACATCATCGATTGGGATGATTCAACAAACACAGGTATTTCTAACATCTACATTTTTGGTGTAGATGCAGACTATGATCCATCAGTAGGTATTGAATCATTTGGTGGTAACGGTGAATGTTCTACAGGAACATGGGAATATACAGTTCCAGCTGGTTACGATGCAGATGGATTATTTGCAGACGCTATCGGAGCAGGTCAAGCTACAGCTGTATCGGCTAACGGTAATTCAGTTGGAGCAGACTCTAGTGCATTCTCATGGACATGGGGTGCTCAATCAGGAACACTATCAAGTATAGGATTATAACAAAATAGAACAAGGGGCTTATTTCAAAGTAAGCTCCTTGTTCATTTATTCATTTTAAAAAGGGAAAAATTGCAAAAACTTACCTTATTACTATTTAGCTTATTCGCATGTTTGTCACTCTACAGCCAAACCGGATCGGTTCGAGGCTTTGTATATGATGGAGATAGTGGAGAATCTTTAATTGCTGTGACAGTTGCCACTGAAGGATCTACAAGTGGTACCTACACAGACCTAGATGGATCTTTCGAACTCCAACTAGCACCAGGCAATTACAATATAGAAGTTTCTTATGTTTCTTATTCTACAATCAAGATCACTGATGTTGTTGTCGTGGAAGGAGAAGTCAATTTATTAGAAACAATCAATCTATTCACTGAGTCAGAAGTCTTAGAGCAGGTTGTCATCACAGCAGAGGTAATCAGAACTTCCGAAGCGGCATTGATGACTATCAAGAGAAAATCCACCAATCTAATGGACGGTATCTCTTCAGCTAAATTCAAGAAAATCGGAGACTCGAATGCGAGTGAAGCTGTAAAAAGAGTAACTGGTGTCTCTGTTGAGTCAGGAAAATACGTAGTAGTGAGAGGTCTAGGAGACCGATACACAAAAACAATGTTGAACAATGTAGATATCCCTGGACTTGATCCAGATAAAAACAGCCTACAAATAGATTTGTTTCCAACAAATTTAATCAACAACATGATGGTATATAAAACTGCTTCTGCAGAATTACCCGCAGACTTCACAGGTGGTTTAATCAATATTGAAACAAAAGATTTTCCAGAAGAAAGACTTTTTAACGTCTCTTTCGGATTATCATACAATCCTTCAATGCACTTAAAAGATAACTTCTTGACCTATGAAGGCGGAAGCAAGGATTGGTTAGGTTTTGATGATGGGACTAGAGCATTGCCAGAGCAAGCAACTCTTGAAACTATTCCAAGCCCTGTAAGTGGAAATACAGATCAAGAAGTTGGAAACTTTTTATCATCTTTCAACCCAGATCTCGGTGCTCAAGAATCCTTTAGCCTTCCTAACTATAGTTTTGGCTTTTCTTATGGAGACCAGAAGTTGCTTAAGAACGGACATAAATTGGGATACATTATGTCGGGAACTTACAAGAGTTCAAGAGACTTCTACGAAAATGTAAATTATGGAGAATACCAAGTGCAAGTTCCATCTGATGCTTATGAAATGTTGTATGCAACAACATCAGAAGGAAGTATTGGTCAAGAGAATGTCTTTGTTGGTGGGATGGTAGGCTTGGCTTACAAGACAGATAAATCAAAACACAAAATAAACCTTATCCACCTTCAAAATGGTGAGAGTAAAGCAGCTCAGTTTAATATTGACAACAATAGTGATGCAATTGGACAATCAGGATTCTTAGCCTATTCAAACAACTTAGAATACAGTCAAAGATCAATTACTAACGTCTTATTGAATGGTAATTATTCATTAGGAGACAATGATTGGAAATTGGATTGGAAAATTTCTCCTACTATTTCGAAGATGACTGATCCAGATATTAGAAAGACTGCTTTTTCAGAATTTGGATCAAATAACTTAAGCTTTATTGCAGGTGCTGGCGGTAACCCAAGTAGAATTTGGAGATACCTTGATGAAGTCAATTTAGTATCAAAATTTGATGTTTCAAAAGAATATGAACTTGCTTCTAAGCCATCAAAACTTAAATTTGGAGGTAGCCATCTGTACAAAGAGAGAGATTATAACATCTTAAGTTATAACCTTCAGTTTTTTGGTGCACAACCAGAATGGACTGGTGATCCAAGCACTGTTCTTGACACTGAAAACCTCTATCCACTCGGAAATATCTACTACGTTTCTGGAAACAATACACCTAACCCAAATCAGTACAATTCAAATGTAAACAGTTTGGCAGCATACGTTTCAAATGAGGTAGAGATTACTGAAAAGTTGAAAGCTACTGTTGGTCTAAGAATGGAGCAATACGTACAAAGGCATACAGGTAGAGATACTGAATTTGCTATTTCAGGACAAAGTGGTAATAACTTAGATAATGAGAAAGTGTTGGATGCAGTAGACCTATTCCCTTCAGTCAACTTGATCCAGAATCTTACTGAAAAACAAAACTTAAGATTTTCATATGCAAAGACAATTGCGAGACCTTCTTTTAAGGAATTATCATTTGCGCAGATTATCGATCCTATCACTGACCGTATTTTTAACGGAAGTTTGTTTTCTTTCACTGATGGCTCAGGCAATGTTACCTGGGGCGGAAACTTAGTGGAAACAAGAATTCAAAACTTTGATTTAAGATGGGAGCTTTACCAAGAAAAAGGTCAGCTCTATTCAGTAAGTGCATTTTATAAAGGTTTTGACAAGCCAATTGAATTGGTGAGGATTCCTCAAGCGCAGACATCTAATGAATTCCAACCTAGGAATGTAGGTGATGGTATTGTGATGGGAGTTGAATTGGAATTACGTAAGAATCTACCAATCGCTAAAGAACAAGTGAGCTTCAGCACAAATATTACACTAGCAAGATCATCTATCGAAATGAGTGATCTTGAATACAAATCAAGAGAAGGTATCGCAAAAGATGGAGAGACTGTATCTGATACAAGAGAAATGGCAGGACAATCTCCTTTCATTGTTAATGCAGGTTTGTCATACAATAGCATTGAGCTTCCTTTGGATTTTGGATTCTACTATAATGTAAAAGGAAGAACTCTAGAGATAGTGGGTGGTGGATTATTCCCAGATGTCTATACTAATCCATTCCATAGCCTAAACTTTAGTTTTAACTATGCTTTTGGCAAGGACGATAGAGTGAAAATTGGATTTAATGCCGATAACATCTTAGGAAGTGTAAGAGAGTCAGTCTACGAATCATACCAAGCACAGGATCAAGTCTTTTCAAGGTTTAATCCAGGAACAAGCTTTGGCTTTAACATTGGCTACAATATCTTTTAAAAAAAGAAAAATGACCTTGGTGTCATAAGAGATTTCAAAGAGGCAATTTTTCCTAATGGAAATGAATGATTCTACTTGTAAGGAGTAGGATCATTCTCTTTTTATACACCTAGGTCAAGAACACTAAGATATAAAAACAATTGCAATGTTACCTGAATGTTAACTAAATATTACCCAAATGTTGATTTTGTGCGGCATAAGTGCTAACTTAGAATCATGAAATGGGTAATAAATACAGTTTTATTCATGCAATTGGTCTGTACCATTGGCATTACAGACCTCTATTCTTCTGAAAATAGAGCTGAATATATGCACGTACCTTTTACTGAAATCAATGGTTTAATTGTTGTTGAAGCTATCATAAATGATCAAAAAGGCAATTATATCTTTGATACTGGAGCAAATGAGATTATACTGAATAGCAAAGATGAACTGACAACAGAGTTATTTGATACTCCTACAGGTAGTGCCGCAGCTGCTACTAAAAACATCAAAAAAATATCGGTTGGAACATATACAAAAGAAAATCTTGATGTTTTTGTAATTGACCTTTCGAGTATTGAAACTTACCTGCAAATTAAGGTGGACGGAATCATCGGTTCAGAATTCTTTATACCTAACAATATCTTACTAGATTTTGAAGCACAGATGATTACCCTTTCCGAATTGCCATTTTCAACTGCAGAATCTCAGGCAAAGCAAAAATTCAATTTTGAAATACACGAAGAATTAATGATACTACACTGTGAGATTGCAAAAAAAGACTTGAACTTTGTTCTTGATTCTGGATCAAGTTTATCGACTATCGATTTATCTGTTTATGATCGTTATTTTGCCAAGAAAAATGGTGTCTCAGAACAGAGTGTAGATTTGTATACAGCTACGGATAAAAAGCAAACCGTCCGTAAAGCAGCCTTGCAAAACTTTAAAATTGGCGAATACGCTTTAGGGCAAGTCGATTTTATGATCAACGACTTGAGTGGTATAAATAAAAATCTAAGTGTCCAAGTAGATGGTGTTTTAAATTTGCAATGTCTAAAGGCAGATCAAATTATTATCAATATGCCAGATAGAACTCTCTATATCAATTAAAAGAACAGGTTTTCCCTTAAATTCTAATAGCATAGATTTGCATTAAAGGTAGGTTTGCTTATTCTTAACCTTCTTATTCAATTACCAATACCTACAGTGTTACACAATTAATTTTTCTTGTCTTATCTGAAGAGATCATATCGATGACAGGTATAGGTGCTACTGAGTTGAGATAGCAAAGACTTACTACACATCGTTTTTTCTTAGATTTTGAAGGCAGGACAAGTTGTGGTTGGAATATTTATTAGTAACTTCTAAATATAAGCTAATAGCGATAAAAGGATAAATGAGAAAAGTAAAGCAAATAAAATATATAGACAATACTGACCTCTGTCTATTGAGGAAAAAATATGGAAATGGCTATCAATATTATGATGAAACTGGGGATAAAATCACGGATAAAAAAGTTCTGAGTCGGCTAAAAAAACTGGTTATTCCTCCGATGTGGGACAAGGTTATGATTTGTAAATGGCCTGATGGGCATATTCAAGCAACAGGAAGGGATTTGAAAGGACGGAAACAGTACATCTATCATTCGGAATGGGAACGTCAACGGCAAGCAGAAAAATTTGCAAGGATGAAATCTTTTGGTAAAGTCTTACCAATAGTAAGGAAAAAGTGTTTGTCAGATTTAAAAGCAAAAAATTGGCATAAATCAAAAGTACTAGCTTTAATGCTACTAATCTTAGACGAAACAGGAATTCGAATTGGAAATCAGCAATATGTCAAAAAAAATGAAACCTATGGCCTCACAACCTTGCGTAGACGCCATTTAGATATAGACCAATCAGGATTGACCTTCGAGTATAAAGGAAAGAGTAATAAAAATAGGTCGGTAGCGATTGATGATAATGATTTAGTCAAGTTTATTAGAAAATCTGCTGAATTACCGGGCTACGAGATATTTAGGTATCGAGATAAAAACGGAGACTGGTTAAATGTAGACAGTGATGAAGTCAATGATTACATTAAGGAATCTATGGGTGATGAGTTTTCTAGTAAAGATTTTCGAACTTGGGTCGCAAGTCGATTGGCGGTAGAATATTATCCACAAGCATTAAATCAAAAGGAAAATGCCCCTCGAAAGAAATTCACTAACATCTTAATTAGATTGGTAGCAGATGAATTAGGCAATACGCCGAGTGTTTGCAAAAACTATTATGTGCATCCAAATATTTTGCAATTGATTGATAAAAAAGAACTCCCAGTTTATGAAGATTATACGGTTGGCAAATATGACTATAGTTTGTCTGCAGCGGAGAAAATAATACTAGAAGTTATTTGATTTACAGTCCCCTAATTACTTGTCCTATTAGAGTTATACCGCTTCCCGATGATGCATTCATCATATCGCTTTGGACTTATATATGTACTTTATAATTAGAAGAATTGGAAAGGTTCTTCCTTTTAATTCTAACCATTTAATGTCAACTTCAATTTGTTGTTAGCAAGACATAATTTTTCGTGGAGAAAAAAAGTGTCTCCTATTTTACTGCTATCCATAGACTTCTAACATTTGCTTTAGGTCATCTAAAGTATTCGCTTCTTCAATTTTCTTATCAATTCGCCATCGCAGCATCCGAGGAAACCGCAAAGCAACTCCTGATTTATGTCGAGTTGATTTATTGATTCCTTCAAAAGCCAACTCAAAAACCAACTCTGGATTGACACTTCTGACAGGACCAAATCTCTCTTTGGTATTTTTTCTAACCCAAGCCGTTATTTTATTAAATTCTTTGTCGGTCAGACCAGAATAAGCTTTTGCAAATGGGACTAAACTATCACCATCCCAAACCGCAAAAGTGTAGTCGGTGTACATATTAGCTCGCCTACCACTACCCTGCTGTGCATAAATCATCACCGCATCTATTGTTAACGGATCTACCTTCCACTTCCACCAATCACCTTTTTTACGACCAATTTTATAATCTGAATCTAGTTTTTTTATCATCAACCCTTCACTAAAATGGGCTCTAGAATCAGCTCGAGCATCGGACGCTTGTTCCCATTTTTTTACCTCCACGATTTCTGATAAAATAATGATACCATTAGTAGGATTTTCGGCTAGGATTTTTTCTAATAATTTCCTTCGTTCTCGTAAAGGTGTTTGGCGTAAGTCTCTCCCTTCATATTCTAATAAGTCATAGGCCATTAAAATAACAGGGGCAGACTCTAATATTTTATTTGTCACATTTTTTCGACCAATTCTA
>Ga0114957_1004887_pt1 | contig 11318 bp, 8 predicted proteins | sample BantaG_FD_87175 | JGI IMG/M metagenome (GOLD analysis project Ga0114957, IMG submission 87175) | Marine algal microbial communities from Bantry Bay, Ireland - BantryBay_4 metaG | ecosystem: Host-associated > Algae > Red algae > Unclassified | place: Bantry Bay, Ireland | collected 2014-11-21 | reverse complement strand
TTCTGGTATCTCACCAATCACTACCCAGAGACAAGTTGTTGGATCTACAACTGCAGTTTCATAACATTCTGTATCGGGTATCGGGTAGTAGCCTTCCGCATCCCAAAGACACGTAGTCTCATCATACTCTGCTGTTCCAAAGCAAGCTTCTGGTGGTTGGGTTCCAGGATCAGTGTGCTTTAGGACTAGAAATTCATCTGCTAAACAACCATTACCTGGTAGAGTATAATTACCTGGCACAAAATATTCAAGGCCATTTACTTCCCAAATATAACTTTTTCCTGAACATATCTCAGCCACCGTCACATTAGGGCTTGGTTTTGGGACTACAGTTATATCCAATATATCATTGGCAGTACACCCATCATTGATGATACATGTATATACTGGTTCTGAGTAAGTTAATCCATTGGGCCACCATAAAAAACTCTCATCTTCACAGATTGAAATAGAAGTTACATTATCAGCGGGTTTAGCTATCACTGTCAAGTTCAAGATATCATCAGCGGTACATCCATCATTGGTTACTTGGAAAGTACCTAATTCTGCGTATAATTGACCATTAGCAGCCCATGTATAACTCTCACCTGAACAAATTACAGCATTGGTTACTACATCAGCGGGTTTAGGAGTCACAGTCAGATTTAGTGTAAACATCCCTACACAATTGACACTAGTGAGTTCATATATTCCAGTCTCATCAAAAGTCTGACCTTCGAACTCAAAGACCTCTCCAGAGCAAATAGTCGTATCAATATCCTCACAGTCCATCACTTCAAAATGATGACTTTCGTAAATGGAATCTGCACTTAATGTGATGGAAAAACAAAGAATGAAAATTGAATAGAGCACACTGCGAACTGTCATAGGCCTTAAATTAGACTATTAAGTTAATGAATATTGAGTGGAAGTGTCTGTTTTAGAGACAATTATAGGGTTAATTGCCCTATGACTATATATTGAAATATTTATTATAAGATAAATTCATTGAGATCATTTGAGGCAAAAGTCCGTATCTAGAGTTAAGCAAAATAAAAAAGGGCAGAAAGAATTTCTCCTTTCTGCCCATCTCTTTATGACAATGAATCAAGTGTTTATTGCCAATTTATTTCTTTACGTTTATTCTGGGTGTACGTGGAATTGTACTTCCTCGATGACTTCTCCTAAGCCAGCTTCGTGTCCCCAAACTTTTGCCTCTAAGGTCCAATCTGTGTGTGCCATTACTCCATTATCAGTATTGAGGGCAATGATATCAGTATAATTGTAACTTCCTTCTGTGTGGACATGTGCATCATCAGGCTTGTTGTAGATCTCTTCATTGGTGTCAATGTTATAGATACGTACTTTAATGTGATGAACTGTCATATCAGTCATACTTTCGAAGTTAATATTGATAGATAGAGAGTCTCCTACATGCTTGTCATCTGTATTAGGCTCCATTACAGAGATTTCATAGTCTAACTCAGTTGATGGATCATCCATGTGGTCAGGAGTATCATCATCACATGCTGTGAATAGAGTAATGGCCAAAACTGTAGTGAATAAGAGTGCAAATTGTTTCATTCTAATATTTTTGTATTAATGTTATAGGGTAATTTTGAGTTTGTTGAAAATGCTCAGCAAATATCAAAAGAAATAGTTTGGTAGTCAAGCGGAGAATTTTATTATTGTCGCTTACTTACTATTTTCAGTTTTATTTTAAACTTAAAATTAGCCAGAGACTTAATCTTCATTAATAATGCGCCTCCACAAACGTGCACCAGCGACAATCTGCTTTCCCACAACCTGGTTCGAATTCATTATTGTGAATTGCTTCGTAGACAGTCTTGATTTCTCCAGAGACTCGATCGAGACTTTCTTGATTCAGTTCGATTGATTTTCTGACTGGTGGTTCATCTGGTTTAGAGTTGACATAGTCTAGGATGCCTACTGTCATTGGTAGATTGATTTCTGGTGAGGCATTGATGAGTAAGTTATAGGCAATGACTTGTCTCCATTGATCAAAGCTATCCTTGGAGTCTTCTGGTGGCAATTTGTAGTACTTTGCACTCTTGGCAGCTCCAGTTTTATAATCAATAACCTCTACGTGGTCTTTGTAGATATCCATTCTGTCAATGTTACCTTGCATCGGGACATCATTGATGACAACATTTTTGATACCAAGTTCAAATGCCATGTCATCTGGACGGGACCATTCAGCCTTATAAGTATTGTAATATCTCTCTAGATTTTCATTTCCGTGTCGAAGGTAATCCTCGAGTGCTTTAGAGTTGAAGTGAGAACTGAACTTACTCAATCCATCAGCATAATGTTTTTGTAATCTCTCTAGAGGCAATTGATTTGTTCCTTCTGGGAGTTGCTCTTTGAGGTGTTTCTCAAGAGCATAATGGATGGCATTACCATAACCCATATTGTCAGTACGAGCACTTGGTATATGCAGGATCACTTCAAAGTAAAACGTGATTGGGCATCTCAGATACTTATTGACATGAGTAATATTCATGACATAGTTATCCAAGCGTTGGTTGAGCTTAGACTCATCTATCCAATGCAGTTTTTTGACAGTTGGAAGTTGCATCCGTTTGCCTTGATAATCAGCAAGGATTTCTGGATCAGGATGGATGTCTTGTAACTCTAAGTCAGTAGCATCAATCAGCTCACCGGTAAATTGTACTGGTGTAGTTGGCTTACTTGATGATTCTGTATTTTGCATCCCATAAGTAATCATGAGTTCTTTCTTTGCTCTCGTCATTGCCACATAGTAGAGTCTTCTTGACTCTTCAATATCAATTTGCTTTTGTTGGTCTTTATATTCTTCAAGCTCTTCCTTATTCATCGGAACATCCTCGAGTGGTGGCAGTTTGATTGAACCGGGAAAGTTGATTTTCTTCCAAGTACTACTACTTGACCCAAGCATGATTGTCGTCTCAAACTCCATTCCTTTAGCTCCATGACAAGTTGCAAATTGCACTCCGTTAGAATCAGAAATAATATCGAGGTAGGGGAGTGAAATATCATTATCTTCCATCAATCTAATGTGAGTTATCAAGTCCGATAATTGATAATGATCTGTCTTGGCGGATTCATCCTTGATGAAGTCAAATAAGGTGTTAAGCAATTCTAGCTTCCAATAGTTGTCACTCGCAGTCAATGCATCAGTTAAGAATCCTCCTTCATCTAAGATTTTTTGGAAAAGAATCTGAACAGTGGATTCCGATACGAGTTTCACCCAACCTTGTAAGATTTCTATTGCCGCATGGATATTAGTGTCACTTCCTAATGCCTTATCAAGGTGCTCAGAGTCAAAAATGACGTCTGTCCAAGTGATCATTTTTTTATCAGTATTCCCTTCCCTTCTCGCTTTGAAGGCCTCGGCATTGATCTCTTTGAGGTATCTACCAATCTTGTAGACGTCATTAAATTTTATCTCGAATGCTGGTAGATTAAAATAGTCTGGTATCAGATGATCGACTCGATAATCTCCAAGGTGAAGCTTAGAGATGAGCTCTAGTACATTGATGATATTGACGATGTATGGCACCTTGAGTACGTCGACTTTTCGCTTGACATTGACTGGAATATTTTCCTTAGTCAAGACCTTAATCAGTTCCTTAGCAATCTTGTGCTTTTTGAAGAGTACTGCAATTTCCGACAGGTCTCTACCTTCATCTTTTGCTTTCTTGATATAGTTGTAAATGTAAGCTTCTTCTGCGATGACATTTTCAAACTGCAGTAATTGAGGCGTGATATCAACTGCTTTGTATTTGCCCTCAGCGATAAAGTTTTTATCGAAGTTGAGTCTCTTGGAGAGCCGACCATGATTGTAGTCTATCACTTTCTTTGAAGCTTCGACGATGTTGTTGCTTGATCGATAATTATTGAGAAGGACGATAAGTTCCGGCTTAAATCCTTTTTGATAATCCGCAAGGTTTTCTAGATTAGCACCTTGGAATCGATAGATACTTTGATCATCATCTCCAACGACAAAGAGATTAGGTTGCTCTACGTCTTGTACTAGGAGCGATAGGATATTCATCTGTGAACCATTACTATCTTGAAACTCATCTGCTAGGATGTAATGATATTGCTCTTGATAGTCAAGTCGGATGTCATCATTGCTTTTGAGAGCATCAATTGTCCATTCAATCATATCGTTGAAGTCATAACGATTGGCATCTTTCATTTTCTGATTGTACTTATCGTATGTCTCTATCGCTGCGATTGATCGTTCATAACTTTTCTTGATTTTATTGAAGTCCTTTTCTTTCAAGTCACCTACTTCAACTCCTGTTTTTTTATTTCCTCTTTTATACTTCAACTCTGGATCAGCTGTCCGATGAAATTCTAATCTCTCATTAATTCTCTCTTTAAGATAGTCTGGTGACCAATGCTCTTGCTTCATTGTTCCATACAGAGACTTCAAGTTGCCTACACTATTGTACTTTGAATAATCACTCACTGTAAAGAGCGGACTATCGTAGTCTAGTTCATCAATAATTTCCTTGAGGAGTTGCGCAGATTCTAAGTCAGAGATTGCATCAAGTTTGTAATTGTCAAAGTGATCAGGATTCTCCGAAATGACCTTACGGGCAAATGAGTGGTAAGTGTGGATATGCACCTTATATGCATCAGCTCCCATAAATTTCATCAACCTCTTCTTCATCTCCAATGCACCTTGCTCAGTAAATGTTAAGCATAAAATATTATAAGCTTGAGTATCGGTTTGTTTGAGAATATTACAGATACGAAGAGCAAGGATCTGAGTCTTTCCCGTACCAGGACCAGCAACGACCATCACTGGACCTTCAGTTGTGTCTACTGCTTTTCGTTGTTCGCTATTCAGGATTTTATATTCTGAATCAAATGTTGCTTGATACTTCATTTATTACTTTTTCATTGTAAACCTTAAAGCTAATGAAATTCATATTCGCATTTGTAAGCACTTCCGTTAAAAGCTTAAGTTACGGATGTTATCTTAGCACAAATTAATCGACAACTATGTATATCTTCAGAAACATTGCTCCTAAAATTATCTTCAAATTTGCTTGGAAAAGGGTCCTTTTCTTCCTTTTTTATGGGAGTGCAGTTGTTCTTTTGTTTCACTACTTCCAGCACTTGGATATCAATATTGGTATCCCATACTTGCCTTTGAGTACGATAGGTATTGCAGTGGCATTCTACTTAGGTTTTAAGAATAATCAATCCTATGATCGGTTCTGGGAAGCACGGAAAATCTGGGGAGGGATTATCAACTATAGCCGGACTTGGGGTAATCAAGTGATCAGCTTTGTGACTGATATGCATACAGAAAATAATGTAACTACGGCAGAGCTCCATGGCTATCACAAAGTGATGATCTATCGACACCTTGCCTATATTAATGCCTTACGATTACAACTCAGGATGCCGACATCATTTAGCTTGACTGCTACTAAGCGAGGCAAGAAGACACCTTTCTATCAAGGTGTTCCTGGTGGAGAAGATTGGATGTCAGATGTAGCACCATTTCTTTCTTGCTCTGATGAGACATCTGTGATCAAGGATAAGGTCAATACTGCAACTCAGATTATTCGCAACCAAGGTGAGGCTCTTAATGATCTCTATCGCAAAGGACTAATAGAAGACTTTAGACTTATGGAGATGATGAGAGTCCTTGAAGAGTTCTACACACTCCAAGGTAAATGTGAGAGAATAAAAAAGACACCCCTTCCAAGACAGTATTCATTTTTTAGTGCAGTCTTCGTTTGGATTTTTGTTTTAATGCTACCTTTTGGTCTAGTCTCTTCTTTTGACGCAATGGGGCACAATTATATCTGGGTTACAGTTCCGATTTATACAATTATAGCATGGATCTTTTTTACAATGGAAGTAGTTGGAGACAGCAGCGAAGACCCATTCGAAAATACAATCAACGATGTACCGATGACAGCTCTTTGCCGTACAATTGAGATAGACCTCAAAGATATGTTAGGCGAAGATAATCTACCAGAAGGAATTAAGGCTGTGGATGGTGTGTTGATGTAGGGAGGTGTTATTTTACTTATTTTTGTACTGTGAAGAATTTATTTAACCAAGATTTCAAAGAACTTATACAACTCCTCAACAAGCATTCAGTTGAGTACATTTTGGTTGGTGGATATGCTGTGATTCTCCATGGCTATATCAGAACAACAGGTGACTTGGATATTTGGCTCAATAGGACAGAGGAAAATTATGCACAGTTTAGTCTTGCAGGTAATGAGTTTGGTTTACCAATGCAGCACATCGATAGAGAGACATTTTTGTATGACAAAGAAACTGATGTCTTTTCTTTTGGTAGACCCCCATCTGGACTCGATATTATGCTTGATGTAAAAGGATTAGTGTTTGATGAGGTTTTTGATCAATGTGAAATGAGACAGGTAGATGATTTAGAAGTCAGGTTGATACACATTAATAGTCTGAAGATCGCGAAAAAGGCAGCTGGAAGGCCTAGAGATATCTCTGATCTAGAACACTTGGAACAAGAATAGGGAAATTATACATTATTACTAATATGGATATTGAGAGATTTGACAAAACTGCCTTTGCAAAAAAGACCTTCAAAGAAGCTGATAACCAGAGAGCTTATTGGATGTCCAAAACACCTACCGAACGTGTAGTTGCTGCATATCGCCTCTCACTTAGAGCTTACGGTTATGACCCCGATGGACCTCATCCAAAGATTGACCTAACAATCTTTAGTACTCGCAAGCATGCTACATAGAACTTTTACATCTTAATGTAAACACAGACATTCTTAGGTTAAGTGCAAAACTAAAATTAAAACAATCTACTATACTATATCAGTATTCTGTTGTAAGTTTTGGCAATTTTAATATTGGCTTTCTGTCTTCGGCATTATTCTGCAAGAATTGAAACTGAGGCTTAATCTTCTATTTAAACTTGTCAGTACCGAATACAAACATTCTTCGGTTCAGTAAAAAACTTCAAGGCATCAAAGCCACCTTCTCTTCCAACTCCAGAATGCTTCACTCCTCCAAATGGTGTCCGAAGATCTCGTTGCAACCAAGTGTTGACCCAGACAATTCCTGCTTCTATTTCTTTAGCCATCCGATGAGCTCTACTGAGATTCTCTGTCCAGAGTGTTGCCGAGAGTCCATAGTTGCTATCATTGGCCATTGCGAGTGCTTCTTCCTCTTTTTCAAAAGGAATTACTGTCACAACTGGTCCAAAAATTTCTTCTTGGTTTGTTCTGCAGGTATTAGCAAGTCCTTCGATGATTGTAGGAGCGATGTAATATCCATCTTCATATCCACTTGGGTATATGGCTTCCCCACCACAGAGGATGGTGCCACCTTCTGACTTTGCAATCTCGATGTACGAAAGAATTTTTTTATAATGTAACTTGGAGACGATGGCACCAACTCGAGTATCAGGATCAGATGGATGGCCAACCTTAAGTGCCTCCGCCTTTGCTACAAAGTCAGTTTTGAATTTTTCATAAATACTAGACTCAACAAATATCCTCGAACCACACAAACAGATCTGCCCTTGGTTGGCAAATGAGGAGTGCATCGTAGTTGCCAACATCCTATCATAGTCACAATCAGCGAAGATGATATTTGGATTTTTTCCTCCCATCTCAAGTGAGAGCTTTTTGAACATTGGTGCTGCAACTCTTGCGATCTCACCACCAACCCTCGTACTTCCTGTAAATGAAATCGCCTTAATCTTTGGATGCTTTGTCATTTCGGCTCCGACCTTGATTCCGTCACCATGGATGATATTAAGGACACCATCTGGAAGACCAGCTTCCTTGCAAATTTGACTCAAGAGGTAGGCAGTCATCGGTGTGACTTCTGATGGTTTGGCGATGACTGTATTACCAGCTGCAAGAGCAGGAGCTACCTTCCAAGTGAAGAGGTAGAGAGGAAGATTCCAAGGAGAGATTGTACCGATTACACCAAGTGGTTGTCTCAGTGTATAATTGATCGCATCTAGCATCGCATGTGACTCAGATGCAAATTGTGTAATCGCTTGTGCAAAAAATCTAAAGTTATCTGATGCTCTTCGAATATCCACACGTTTTGCTAACCAGAGAGGTTTTCCATTGTCCTTGGACTCTGCAGCAGCTAAGTCTTTTAAATTCTCTTCTATCAAGTCAGCAATCCGAGTAAGATACCTACTCCTCTCACCTATAGAGAGTGCAGCCCAAGCTGGAAATGCATTTGCGGCAGCGGTATATGCAGACTCTAGATCACTCTTATCCGAGTCAGGCACTTGTCCATACACCTTGCCACTAGCTGGTTCGTATAGGTCGAGATAGTTGCCTGATTGAGGTGGCACTTCAGTTCCGTTGATGTAGTTGTGGATGGTTTGCATGTTGCTATTTTAATTTGCTCCTACAAAATAGAAAGAGTATTTCAGATTATTGCTGTTCTGAACAATTTGACTTCATCGAAAAAACTTCTCTAATCAATGATCTGTTTGCAAAGTAGGGAGGTCATTGACTAAGATACCTACACCTTGTTGATGACACCTATTAGCAAGTTGGTCTAGTTTGATTGCCGATTTTAATGCTATTGAGTGAATCTGTATAAGTTGCATACTGAGAGGAACCGAAGCCTCTTCACACATCCTGGCATGGAGGACGCCTTTGCTAGCTACCAGATAGATTGATTCAGCAAGGTGCAAGGTCATAGAGAGGTGTACAGTATTTTTCAATTGGACTTTCTTAATATTATGGATCAACCTCATTGAGCATTGAGAGATGGCTTTTAGATTTTCAAGTGTTGGGTTAGAGTTGATATTATTCTTAAAATTCTCTATCAATTGGTTCAACTCTTTGCGAGTGCTTAATCCAAAACTACTTGTATAGAGAGGAGAATGTTTTTTTGATACAATATCCATTGGTAAGAATTCTGATGTGAAGAGCGGCACTCCTCTTCTTTGATAAGCTAATCCTCTCCAATCAAAATAGTATGCAATGGGGTAGGTAAAATATTCTAGCAGAATAAGCAGATTACTCAATAAGAGTGATCTCCCATTTGTTCGAATGGAATAGTATTGTCTCCTCAACTTATTTACATGAATTGCCTCAGTAAGATGTTTGCTGAATGCCCAGTGACTTTGAGTTTGTTCTTTAATCATGAATCTTGTCCCTATAGTAATTTGATACAAAGTTCATCCATTTATATTCTCAAAATGTGAGAAAATGAGCCTATTTATTCTCAAATAAAGGAAAAATCTTTAGTTCATCTTTGTATTGTTTATCACATTTAATCCAATATTTATATGAGTACTAACTATCGCAACCTAGTCAAATTGATGACAAACATTAAGGATCAAGGTATGATCGAACAGATTGTAAAGCAAAAGTCAACTCAGCACGAATTGGACTCTATCGATACCTCAGCTCCTTTTGATCAAGAAGGTCAATCCAAAAGACTCCAACAATTACAAGACCATTCCTCAAGTCACTACTTGTCAGACAATGGCAAGATTGATGACCTTACAATCCTCAAAGGAAAAATTGAAAACTTCATCGGATTTACAAAAGTACCAACTGGCATAGCTGGTCCACTCTTGGTAAATGGGACACATGCACAGGGTCAATTCTCCATTCCTTTGGCTACGACGGAAGGTGCTCTTGTAGCAAGCTATAGTAGAGGCTGTAAGGCAGCATCACTATCAGGTGGTATCACTTCGATTTGCATGACTGAAAGTGTGCAACGTAGCCCATTATTTAAGTTTTCGTCAATTGTAGAGGTTGGAATGTTTCTCGCATGGATTATCGAACAGTACGACCAATTCATCATTATCACAAAGTCCCATACGAGTCATGGTAAGCTGATTAACTTTAAGACAAATGTCGAGGGGAATCAAGTCAACCTTGTATTTGAGTTTGAAACTGGTGATGCAGCAGGGCAGAATATGGTGACCTTTTGTACAGCAGGAATCTGCGAGTACATCCTAGAGAACGGTCCAGTCAAACCAACAACGTGGTATATAGAAAGCAACTTTTCTGGAGATAAGAAATCTAACTATCAATCATTCCAATCCGTCAGAGGCAAAAAGGTTGTTGCAGAAGTCATCATACCTAAGGATATCGTAAGAGATGTGCTCAAGTCTGATCCTAAACTGATGGAAGACTACTGGAAGACTTCGACAGTCTCACTCGTCCAGATTGGAAGCATAGGTACACAAGGACACATCGCTAATGGACTGACAGCTCTCTTTATGGCTACTGGCCAAGATGTAGCTTGTATCTCAGAAGCGCAGGTAGCTGTCAATCGATTCGAAGTGACACCCGATGGTGATCTTTATGCCTCACTTACTATGCCTAATCTGATAGTAGGTACCGTAGGTGGTGGTACAGGACTGCCGACACAGCGAGAGTGCCTAGAGCTGATGGATTGTTATGGAACTGGTAAGGCAAAAAAGTTTGCCGAGATTTGTTGTGCCTTGGCACTTGCTGGTGAGTTATCTATCGCAGCTGCTATTGCCTCAGGTCACTTTGTTTCTGCTCACAAATCACTTGGTAGATCATGAGTAAGCCATCATTTTTATCCAGATTTCTGACCTATCAGAAAGAGAGATTTCCATTTCTTGGACATGGTCTACTGATTGCAATGTTCACATTTTCTGCTGTAGCCTATAGTCGTATCTGTAGAGGCGTAGACGGATTCATCGATTGGCAAGACTTTGTTGTAGGCTTCATCGCTACACTTGGCATCTTTTTATTAGTGAGAGTGCTTGATGAATTCAAAGATCAAGAGATTGATGCTCTTTATCGACAAGAACTGCCAGTACCAAGAGGATTGGTTACGCTAGGAGAGTTGAAGTGGGTAGGAATAGCCACAACCACCATTATAATACTCTCTATTTCAATTCAACATCCATCTATGTTATGGATGTTAGGATTGGTCCTTGGTTACCTCGCATTGATGACGGTGGAGTTCTTTGCACATGATTGGTTGTCTGCAAGGCCTTGGGTTTATGCTGGATCTCACATGATTATTATTCCTCTAGTAGATCTCTATGCAAGTGGTCTTGATTGGTATCTAGAAGGTGCTAGACCACACCTTGGTTTGTTCTTCTTTTTTTGTGTCTCATACTTCAATGGCATGGTCCTAGAAGTTGGGCGAAAACTTAAGTCTCCAGAAGCTGAAAAGGAAGGTGTTGTGACTTACTCTTCATTGTATGGTGTCAATAAAGGATCAAATATCTTGATGGGCTTTCTCACTTTGACAGCAGTCATGGCAGCAGTCGCATGTTGGTATGCCGGACTGAGTCCGATCTCTTATTTAGTATTGGGCCTTGCATTAGTTGTGTCA
>Ga0114957_1004885_pt1 | contig 11319 bp, 11 predicted proteins | sample BantaG_FD_87175 | JGI IMG/M metagenome (GOLD analysis project Ga0114957, IMG submission 87175) | Marine algal microbial communities from Bantry Bay, Ireland - BantryBay_4 metaG | ecosystem: Host-associated > Algae > Red algae > Unclassified | place: Bantry Bay, Ireland | collected 2014-11-21 | reverse complement strand
CTGGCGCAGCTGCTATTGACCTCTCGGAAGATGGCCGCTTTCTGTACGCTAGCATACGAGGTGATTTTAATGAAATTATAGTATCAAAAATAGACCCGACAACGCATCAACTCTCTATTATTCAACGTATTGCTGCTGGTGGCTCAGCTCCTCGTCATATTGGATTGAGTAAAAAAGAAAATTATTTGAGTGTCAGTTTGCAGAATGAGGCTAAAATTATATTGTTCAAAAGGAATGCGGAGACGGGAAAATTGGACGAAACACCCGAACAAGTATCGGTCAATTCCCCCGTTTGTGTACAGTTTAAATAAAACAAAACACCCCATTTTTCGTAAGAGAATAAACCTGACCTGAAAATATCCCTGCCCATTCGGGTAAATTGCTGCTAATTTCTTTAATTTTACAACGATTCTCCTTATAACAAGCTATCGGTGAAGAACTATATCCTCCTTTTACTGGCTCCATTTTTATGGCTAACGACCCCCAGCTACGGGCAGTCGCACGTAGAACCTAAGCCCAAAAAGGAAAAACTGATACTCGAATATTCTATTCCAGGAGGGTTTTATGAGTCTACTCAAATAGTAGAATTACACTGTCCGGGCGCAAAAATTTTCTATACTATCGATGGTGCCACACCTGATGGCTATTCTCAGCGTTACCGCAAACCCATTAAAATCAGCAAAACCACCGTACTACGTGCCATTGCATACAAGGATAAACTAAAAACTAAAGGCTACGGACACACTTATCTGATTGACGAACCTCCCTCTACGCTACCAATCGTTTCAGTAGCCATCACTCCTTCTGTATTATTTGATTCGGAAACGGGACTCTATATGCAGGGGCCGGATGCTATTGACTCCTTATGGACAAAGGATGGAGCGAATTTCTGGAGTAAGCGGGAAGTAGAGGTAAGCACGGAAATTTTTGAGACAGATGGAAAAGCAGAATTCAGAAGTATTACGGGGTTTAGATTGTTTGGAGGGATGAGCCGATTGTTTCCACAAAAATCCATGACCATCGTTGCGAGAGATCGCTATGGTAAGAAACATTTCCGGCATAAAATCTTTGGTAAAGACGGGTTTAAAAAATATAAATTTTTGGTGCTCCGAAACTCAGGAAGCGATTGGGGCAAGGCGCATTTTAGAGATGGTCTTATGACGGGCTTACTTCAAGATTGGGATATGGAAACCCAAAATTTTCGACCTTCCCATGTTTATCTGAACGGAGATTACTGGGGTATTTATAATATTCGTGAAAAAGTAAACCGATATTTTGTTCAGTCTCACGCGGATGTAGACAAGGATAGTATTGACTTGATTGAGCATCGCCGTACTACCAAACGAGGTAGCCGTCGTCATTATCTTAAGATGGTTCGATATATTGAAAAAGCAAATCTTAGTGATCCTATTCAATATGATTATCTCAATACCCAAATGGATATTGACAATTTTATGGATTACCAAATCGCTCAGATTTATTTTGACAACAGAGATGCAGGAGGCAATATCAAATTTTGGCGACCACAAACAGCCGGAGGGCGCTGGCGTTGGATTCTGTATGATACGGATTGGGGGTTTGGCTTACATAATAAGAAGGCGTACGAAAATAATAGCCTTGAATTTCATACCGAAGCTGATGGACCAGCATGGCCTAATCCTTCCTGGAGTACCCTCATTTTGCGAAAGCTATTGGAAAACCCAGATTTTGAAGAACGATTTATCGTGAAATTTACGGACTACCTCAATACTAGTTTTGCACCGGAAACCGTGCTGGCCAAGATTGATGAAATTTATAATACCATCGAACCCGAAATGCCTCGGCATCTGGATCGCTGGCGACTAAGTAAAAGACGGTGGAAAGAACATGTAGAGCGATTACGCAAGTTTGGGGAAGAACGCGTTAAGCACCTTCGCTATCATTTATCAGAGCGTTTTGAAACAGGTAACTTAGTGTCTGTTACGGTAAGGTCTAATCACGGCGGGCAAGTTATTTTAAACGAAAACATTAACATTCGCAATGATCATTTTTCAGGTCTTTACTTTGAAAACTTACCCATCCAACTTACCGCCATGCCTGATTTCGGCTATCGCTTTTCGCACTGGAAAGGTGTTTTAAACGGTGAAAAAGAACATACTGCCCAAATTGAATTAAGCGGAAAAAACCTGCATAGTATTGCTGCTGTTTTTGAAAAATATGAACATCCATTGGCTGGACAAATTATGATCAATGAAATAAGTTGTAATAATAAAAAAACGGGAGACTGGGTAGAACTTTATAATGACTCTAAAGAATCTGTTAACCTTCAGGATTGGTATTTTACGGATAAGAAAAGATATTTTAACTTACCCAATGCGACGATTAGACCAAAGTCTTATCTGATTGTTTGCGAAGACACGATTGCCTTTCGACAACATTTTCCTAAGAGCGATAATGTGGTAGGTAACTTTGGATTTGGTCTAGGAAAGCGACGGGAAAAAATCGGACTCTTCGATGGAAAAGGAGCGTCCATTGATAGCGTAGCTTATGATGTTCCTCCCACAGACTCTATATTTACGATTGGACTATTACTACCTTTTCTTGATAATGGTAATGTTGATAACTGGGAAATAAATCCTGGCAAAGGAACCCCAAACCGGCCCAATCCTTATTATCTCGAAAGCAGCATCAAAGCCGATCAGGAATGGTGGATGCGTGTTGGGGTAGGCATCGGGGTCTTTATTTGTGGATTTTTATTATTAATGATGCGGAAAAAGCGCGGGACACAGATAAAGATGGAGTAGTTCATTCATTAGTCTAATTTCGTAGATTTACTTATTTCTTTTCAACTATTAAACCTTTTCATTAAACCTAAGTCTTATAACCGAGTTTAGCATAAAAAAAGCCGCAAGTGCTGGCGATTTTGAGCTGAATTCAAAAAAATCATCTGATTTGCAAGAAAAACCTTCTATAACGGATGAGTACATTCTAGGACTCCTAGCAAAAGAGTCCTCTTATGAACAGGGATTCCGAGTACTAATGAGTGCCTATCAGGAACGACTGTACTGGCACGTCCGACGAATGGTAGAGCGTCATGAGGATGCCAATGATGTGATTCAGAATGTGTTTATCAAGGTATTTAAAAGTATAAAGAATTTCAAAGGAGATGCTAAACTTTATACCTGGCTGTACCGAATCGCAACAAACGAGTCGATTACTTTTTTAAATAAAAGAAAAAAGAAAGCGACCAACTCACTGGATGATGAATTATCTACCGTGTCCCATCAATTGACTGCTGATAGTTATTTTGATGCCGACGCCGCTCAACTACGGTTGAAAGAAGCAATAGCATTGTTGCCTGAGAAACAGAAAGCTGTTTTTAACTTACGCTATTACGAGGAAATGCCTTATGCCGAAATGGCCAAAGTCCTCGATACCACAGTAGGCGCACTGAAAGCTTCTTATCACCACGCACTGAAAAAAGTAGAAAATTATTTAAAAGAAGTAGACCATAATTTATAATAATGAAAAAGGATATTCTAAAAGAACTGCAGGAGCAATCCCCGATGCTGGCTCGGCTAAAAGAAAAGCCAGAAGGCTTTGACGTGCCGACGGATTACTTTGCTAAAATGGAAGCAGAGCTATGGGATAAAGTAAAACCCATCGAAGCACCAGTAGCTGCGCCCGCTTCAGGTAAAACCTCGTGGTTGGATAATCTTATCGATCAAGTGAGTTGGTTGTTGCAGCCTCGGATGGCGTTACAATTGGCGAGCGTCGCCTTAGTACTCTTTGTCGGATTCTTTGCTTGGAATCGTACCGCCGCTCCTGCCACGGATGTCCTTGCTGACCTGACTGCCGATGAAGCCTCCGCATATATATTGGCGAATTTGGATGACTATGATACAGAGAGTTTGATCGAGGCGAGTTTCGGTGATGAAGATTTTTCCGAAATAGAATCCTCCTTTTTTGATGAAGCTGGAGTAGACGAATTACTAGAAGAGTTACTGGAAGAAGACATTGACTTAGAAACCCTAGAAGGGTATCTGTAATAATAAAATACTGTTAGCTATTTGGTGTTAACTTCCCTTAATCGTGAGATTACTTTAGAAGAAATCTGAACGCTATCAACTAGCATCTTTATAAAACTATAATCCTATTCTATTATTGGCACTTTGTGCCGAGTGAACTTAAAATTAAATATAATGAAAAAGCTATTATTAACCGCACTGTCGTTGATCTTATTTGCAGGACTATCCTTTGCACAAAATGACCGTCAGGCATTCAAAGAGAAATTAAATTCTATGCGAATTGCCTTTATCACGCAAGAGCTGGATTTGACCCCAAAGGAAGCTAAAGGTTTTTGGCCGATTTACGATAAATATATAAAAGAGCGTCAGCAGCTACACAAAAGCAGTGGACGTCAGGCAAAATCTGTCGAAGCCTTATCTCCCGAAGAAGCAGAGGCGATGATCGCAGGCTCTCTAGAGAATGATCAAAAACAAATTGCACTACGCAAAAAATACTACGATCAACTCAAGGATGTAATCCCTGCCACCAAAATCGTAAAACTTACGCAAGCCGAACGGGAATTTAAAAAAGAAATCCTTAAAGCAGCCAAAGAAAAACGTAAACGGGCAGCCCGACCGAATAGATAACATCCCAATACACAACACTTAGATACATTTTTGTTCTAAATAGGTTTAACTTTAAAAACGGTACTTCCAGCAAGTACCGTTTTTTTTGTTTTCCTTGCAGCTTATATGAATATAAAAATCCGTTCCCATCTGGCCCTCTTTTCTGTCGCTACTATATATGGTGTTAATTACACCGTAGCCCGCGAAGTCATGCGCGGAGGATATGTCGAACCACTTGGGTTTATCTTATTGCGAGTAATCATGGGCGCAGGGATGTTCTGGCTGATCTCCATCTTGCTACCAAAAGAGCGAATACAGCGATCTGATTTTCGACTCATTATATTATGTGGTTTGTTTGGAACTGCTATTAATCAAATGTTCTTTTTTAGCGGACTGAAATATACGACGCCTATAAATGCCTCATTGATTATGACGGTTACGCCGCTCATGGTTTTACTTGCCGCAGCGTTTATTTTAAGCGAGCGGATTACCTTTCGAAAACTGATAGGACTTTTAATTGGCTTGTTAGGCGCCATAATAGTAATCGGATATGGTCAAGCAATAGCGTTTAGTTTGGAAAGCTTGCAAGGAGATATCATGGTACTTATCAATGCGATTAGTTTTGGAATCTATCTGGTATTGGTCAAATCATTGATGAAGCGTTATCAAACCATTACAGTACTCAAATGGGTTTTTACGGTGGGAACGATAATCGTACTTCCTTTTGGAATAGGGGACTTATCCGTAGTAGAATGGTCTACCTTTCCGTTGCCTATCTGGGGAGCGATTGCGTTCGTCTTAATCATGACTACCTGTGTGGCCTATCTTTTAAATGCGTTTGCGCTTAAACATTTACGAGCATCAGTAGTTGGTATTTATATCTTTCTTCAGCCCGTAATCGCTACTGCGGTTGCCTTACTAGCAGGCCGAGATGAACTAAGCGGATTTAAAATAATCGCTGCCATCCTGATTTTTACTGGTGTCTACTTGGTCAGCAAAGCGCCTCAAATGGATACAGCCTCCAAGGTACTAAACAACAAATAATCCTTCTTATCTATAGTTTGACCACTATCTGGCGGTTAATAAATGTCACAAATAAGCATTTTTTGTCAAAAAATATACTTTGATTTCTCCTGTCCTTCATTTTATTCCTAAATTCTATTCCAATCTTTTTTATAATTGTGGAAAAAAACTAGCCTCATTTATAGGTAAATCTGCTTCTTTTTTATCTATATTTACAGCAAACACTATAAAAAACACTATCAAACATGCAAAACCATAAAAACGAAAATTCATTGCAAGCGCAAGTTGTTGAGTATGAGGCCATGTCACAGAAGGGAACGGTAGGTTTCATTGAGGAAGCGGTATTTCTTCTCTTGATTGACTATTACCTAAAAGAACACCAGAGTTGTCAGGCACTAGAGGTTGTAGAACATGCGATTGCTCAATATCCGTACTCTGCTGACTTTTATATCTGGAAAGCGCAGATTTTTATTTACAGTGAATTATTCGAAGAAGCATTGGAGTCACTGGAAACAGCAGCTTCCTTTTCACCTGCTTCGGTACAGATAGCATTGCTAAAAGTTAAGGCATTAATGGAGCTGGACTACACAGCTGAGGCGTTCGAAATTATTGATACTACCAAACAAATTGCCCTCGGGGAGTCGCTCAGTCAAATTTATTTTTGTGAGGCGCAGATTTTTGAAACCCTCGGGAAGTATCAGCAAATGTATGAATCACTCCATTATGCCCTAACTATCTTTCCCAACCACGAGGATGCCCTTGAGCAAATGTTATGGGCCGTAGAAATGATCGGCAATTACGAAGAAAGCATCGAACTCCACACCGCTATTTTGGATCAACATCCTTATTGTGACCGTGCTTGGTTCAATCTGGGCTTTGCTTATTCAGGGTTGGAAAACCATGAGATGGCAATTGAAGCTTATGAATATGCTTTTATTACCAATCAGGAAAATGAAAATGCGTATCGCGAATGTGCCTATAGTTATATTAAGGTAAAAAGATTTGATAAAGCATTAGATTGTTACGATGAAGCACGGGACAGAATTACACCGGATAGCGACTTCCTGCTCAATATCGGTTACTGTTACGAATCACTGGAAGATACGACTCGTGCATTAACTCATTATCATAAAGCCCTCAAACTTCGTCCTCAAAACGATCAGGCTCATTTTCGTATTGGTGCATGTCATGCGCAAAATAAAGAATGGGACTTAGCGGTCGATTTTTATGAAAAAGCAGTAAACATCAACGCTCGAAAAGAAGAATATCTCGCTGGATTGGGAGAAGCTTTTTACCAAACCAACGAAATAGAAAAAGCACGGCAGGTTTTTAAAAAAGCAGCAGACACTGGTCCTGAAACCAGCAAGCATTGGATACAATATGCTGTGTTCCTGCTGAATATCGGGGAGGCTGAAGCAGCAATCAAAATACTTGACGAAGCAGAAATCTATTCTCAAGGAATAGAGTTGCTCTACAGTAGAATTGTCTGTTTAATCGCACTTGGAAAACGCCAAAAAGCACTCTATATACTGGGAGAAGCGTTGATGACTGATTATGATAAGCATACCTGTCTTTTTGATCTGATGCCAGTATTGAGTAGTGATCCGGCGATTTTAAAATTATTAAAAAAATATAAGCGGTAATAAGTACTTATCCGTAATTTAATACCCTAAATATTTTCCTGCAAAGCATTAATACTGCCTCTGTATTGATCTTCTCTTTTCTATGCCATTCTCTGGCACTTTTTTTGCCGTTTCAACTACGCTATCCCCCGTTAAAGAGTATGCCCATTTTAGAGTATGCTTTCCTGTTGAACAACAAACATCTATCCCATGCGACTTTCATCCACTTTATGGCTTACGGCCATCTTTTGTCTATTATTTCTTTTTACCGCTTGTGAAAAGGAAGAACCTATTATTGCTGCTAAGAATCAGGAAGAATTTAGTGCTGCTGATCAGCAAATGATTGGCGCGCGCTTGACGGCGCAAGTAGGACAAGACGATCATAATTTTCCATTATTTAAAAGTGATAATCCTGCGGTTGAAGAGGAGCTGACTAACTATATGAATAGTCTGATTCGAACGGTAGCTATCTCGGTTCCCGTCAAAAATCGAAATAATTTTGACTGGAAAGTAACCATCATTGATCGTGAAGAAATACACTTATTTTCTGCTCCCGGCGGACACTTCTTTGTCTATACCGGACTGTTGAAAGCATTGGATTCTGAGGCAGAACTTATCGGGTTGTTGGGGCATGAATTAAAATATGTGGACGCGAGTAAAACCATTTTAAGTCTGAAGAATGAATTTGGTGGCGTAGCGATGGGAGATATTCTGCTAGGAAGAGATGTCGCGCAAATTGACAATATGGCGTTGTGGTTAAGAGACCTGAGCTATAGTGAAGATGAAGTGTTGGAAGCTGACCAATTTGCTATTGACGTATTGTGTCCTTATCTATATAACAATCATGGCTTGAGTAATGCGATTACCCGACTATCTGATGTCTCTGACCGCACGGTAGAGTGGCTGGAAAAACGTCCTGGAGCCATAAAGCGATTGGAAGTATTGGAGAACATGGAGATGGACTGTGGCCAGAACGAAAAATATTTTGCGGAACGTTATATGCAGATGGTAGCGAAGTTATAGCATTATTTTATAAATGTTAAGGCATTGTTTTTAGATTTTTACAAATATTATATCCATAATTAGCGGCACCAATAATACCTGCTTCATTACGAAGTAGGGCAGGCACTACCTGAGTCTGAATTTTTATTCTTTCTTTATATAAATCAAATTTTTTGCTACTACCACCACCCAAAATAATCAAATTGGGAGAGGCGATACGTTCTAGCACTTCCAGGTATTCATTAAACCGTTTACCCCATTCCTTCCAGGATAATTCTTTTTTCTTCCGAACAGAATCTGCCGTATAAGCTTCTGCTACCTTATTTTGATCTTTTAAATAAAAATGTCCAAACTCAGTATTGGGAATTAAGACACCATTGTGAAACATGGCAGAGCCTATTCCTGTACCAATGGTGATGAGAACAACCACGCCATTTTTATCTTTACCTAGCCCATAATTCATTTCTGCTATACCCGCTGCATCTGCGTCGTTGGTTACTTCTACTGGACAGTTAGATACTTGTGAAAATAGTTTCCCTATATCTTTACCAATCCAGGACTTATCAATATTGGAAGCACTCAACGCTATATTTTCTTTGACAATAGCAGGGAATCCACATCCGACTGGCCCCTTATAATCAAAATGCTCAACGATTTTGGCAAATACTTCGGCCATAGCTTCAGGTTCACCTGATTCAGGGGTGGGAAGCCGAAATCGTTCGCCAGCCAATTTTCCGGTTTTCATATCTACTAATGCACCCTTAATACCGGATGCACCAACGTCTACTCCAAGAATGTAATTTTTTGACATTGCAAGTTAATTAATAGGTCTGATTTTCATCTTAATATCTTCTTTAGGTCGATCACCAGGAGCAGTAGCCGCAGCAGCTATTTTGTCTAGTACATCAAATCCTTCTATCACTTGTCCAAATACGGTGTATTCCTGATCAAGTTGCGGAGTACCGCCTTGAGTCGTATAAATTTCTCGTTGTTCAGGTGTATATCGAATATCTTTCTGTGCTTCCATCATATCTAATTGTTGCGTGGAAAGTGGCCGGCCATGAACGATATAAAACTGAGAGCCAGAAGATTTTTTCTTTGGATTGTTTGTACGTGCAGCAGCTAGTGCGCCTTTGATGTGCGCGAGTGTGTCCACAAATTCAGCAGGCACTTGGTAGCCGGGACCACCAGAGCCTAGGCGTTGGTCAGACTTTGCATCACGGGATTTGGGATCGCCTCCCTGAACCATAAAGCCATTGATGACTCGGTGAAAAAGCAAGTCATCATAGAATCCATCTTCGGCAAGTTTAAGGAAATTGTCGCGGTGCTGAGGCGTCGCATCATATAGTATAGCAGTCATGGTGCCGAGGGTGGTTTCAATTTCTACTAAGCAAACCTTAGGTTTTGACACCGTAAGTTGTTTTTGTGTAGTACTTTTTTTATTGCCCTTTATAGCGGTCAATGAGACGATAAAATCACCGGATGATTTAAACTCGTGAGCAGGAGCCGGATCTGTACTTTTGGTTCCATCTCCAAAATTCCATTCGTAGGATTCAGCATTCTTAGATTGATTCTCAAACTGCACAATGGTTGGTGAAGGGTTTTCGGGTTCGGTAAACCCAAAATTAGCAATGGTCTTCGCACAGGAAGTAAGCATCAGCAGTAAAGATATAAAACAAAAATAGCGTAATTGTTGCATGATTAATTGTTCAAGTCGTTGTTATTATAAAATCCTAATTTTCATTTTTACATCTTCTTTAGGACGGTTGCCAGGAAGCACGGGTACATTACAAATTTTATCGATGACCTCCATCCCTTCCACGACTTCTCCAAAGACAGTATAATCCATATCCAGTTGAGGTGTACCACCCATTTCTATGTATTTGGCGCGTTGGGCATCGTTAAGTTGTATGTTTTTTTGCATTTCTATTCCTTTCAGTGAAGCTTCTGATTGTTTCGTTCCCTGAACAATGTAAAATTGAGATCCAGAAGATTCTTTTTTTGGATTGACCTGATCTGATTGTCGGGCAGCGGCTAAGGCTCCTTTAAAATGTAAATGTCCAAACTCAGCAGGTACCTTGTACCCAGGTCCTCCATTACCAAGTCGTTGGCCGGGAGCTGCCCCTTTTGATTCAGGATCACCGCCTTGCATCATAAAGTTTTTCATTACTCGATGAAATAATAAATCATCATAGAATTTATCATTGGCTAGTTTGATAAAATTTTCTTTGTGCAATGGGGTATCATCATACAGCAATACCTTAATGTTGCCCATATCTGTTTCGATCATCGCGTAAGTACGACTGTCCGTATTACAACTAGATAGTGCAAACAAAACTGGAAAAACTAAAAGCAGTATTTTTTTCATAATTCAAAAAGGTGTTTAGACAAGCGCTTAATTATTTCGCTCTATATCGAAGTATTGAATAATTTTTTCTTTCAATAATAATTCCTGATTCTGTACCCCTTTCATGGTAAAACCTCGGAGCGGTTTCCAATGTGGCCAACCGTCGGCATCCCGTCCCTCAAATTCGTAAAATCCATCAATACTCAACAATCGGCACACCGCAATGTGCATCAAATCTTGTTTTTCCTCTTTAGTAAAGGTATCCTTCCATCTTCCTAACTCCTGTAGCCCAATCGTAAATAAAATACCATTGAGATCGGGTAGTTCGGCTCGCCCCAAACTATCTTTGACATAATGACGTACTTCCAGCCATTTAAAGTCTAATTCCCACTGCTGCATTGAGTATGATATTTTTTATGCAAATATACTTGAAAACTGAGGAATGGTGACATGAGTAGATAAAGCGTAGTATCGTAATCTATTGCCTCTAATTTTTTGTTTTAATTTTCAATTCGGTTTTATTCATCAATTCAAAACACAATTTTTATTTTATCAACCTTCCTAAGGTGTCTCCGTCACCGCCGGCACCCGAGCTGCCCGAAAAGCAGCAGGCAGCGAAGCCAGTAATGTAATAGCAAAAACCGTTATCCCAACCACCAAAAAATCAGGCAGTCGCATACTGATCGGATAAGCATCTACCACAAATCCGGCG
>Ga0114957_1004883_pt1 | contig 11328 bp, 9 predicted proteins | sample BantaG_FD_87175 | JGI IMG/M metagenome (GOLD analysis project Ga0114957, IMG submission 87175) | Marine algal microbial communities from Bantry Bay, Ireland - BantryBay_4 metaG | ecosystem: Host-associated > Algae > Red algae > Unclassified | place: Bantry Bay, Ireland | collected 2014-11-21 | reverse complement strand
TCGTTTTTTATCGCATAATCTATTGTTCCTTCTTTATCGATATATCCTCTTACGATCGCTTTATAGTCTTTACTGATTTTTCTCTCGCTAAAAAGGACATTCATTTTAGATTGCATTTCCTTAGTGAGAGCCATTATTAATACTCCAGATGTTTTACGATCTAGCCGATGTACGGGATAAACTAGCTGTCCTAACTGATCTCTTAAAATCTGTAAAACTGATGTGTCGGCATCCATGGCCAGTTTAGTGGGATGTACCAGAAGTCCATGTGGTTTATTTATAGCTACTAGATCTTCTGACCGATATACGATTTCTAGAGGGTTTTCTATCGCTGTCATAATTATACGATCCTTACTCTTTATTAGCCAGCTGACCACATGCTGCATCGATATCTTTTCCTCGACTACGCCTTACCGTTACCATGATATCCTGTGCTCTCAGTAACTGTGCAAATCGATCGATGGTATCCTCACTGGATTTTACCATATCAAAACCTTCTATCGGATTATACTCTATAATATTTATACGCACAGGAAAACGCTTGCACAATTTACTTAGTTTTTTAGCATCTTCCAGACTATCATTATAACCACTAAATGCGATATACTCATAAGAAATACGATTACGGGTTTTCTTATAATAGTACTCTAGAGCATCCATGAGCTCCTTTAGATTATTCTGCTCATTGATAGGCATGATTTTATTTCTCTTCTCATCATCAGCAGCATGTAACGATAATGCCAGATTACATTTGCTCTCGTCATCTGCTAGCTTACGGATCATTTTAGAGATACCCGCTGTACTGATAGTAAACCTTCTGGCTGACATATTTAAACCATCAGGACCACAAAGCTTATTTATACTTTCTAAAACATGACGATAATTTAAGAGAGGCTCTCCCATACCCATATAAACGATATTAGTAATGGGATATCCAAAGTGTGCCATCGCCTGATGATTTACAGCGATGACCTGATCATAGATTTCTCCTGGATCTAGATTCCTTACACGTTTCAATTTACCGGTGGCACAAAATGCACAAGCTAGACTACATCCTACCTGAGAAGAGACACAGACCGTAAATCGCTTATCCTTAGGCACCGGAATCAGCACCGCCTCGATCAGTCCTCCGTCGAATAGTCTAAATCTACTTTTTATAGTGCCATCACTACTAAACTGTTCTGCATCCAGAGTGATTTTTCTAAAGACAAATTCCTCTTTTAGCTTATCTCTTAGCGATTTGGACAAATTAGTCATCTCATCAAACGTACTGGCCTTTTTAGCCCATATCCATTCGTAAACCTGTTTTGCTCGGAAGGCAGCTTCTCCCCACTCTGTAAAAAGGGTAATCAGTTGCTCTTTAGATAAAAGTCGTATGTCTTTATGATCTGTCATATAAATTATCACAAAGGTATTCTATCTTTATCATAGACCAAATCGTATTACAATAACGTTAAGGTCATTGTCATGGAAGATATTTATAGTAATAGGTCACGGTGGAAGATACTTTTAGGAATTGCAGGATTAGTCATCGTGCTGATCACATTATTTTACTCTAACTATCTAGCCACTAAACTGCAAGAAAACGAAAAAAATAATGTGGAGCTCTACGCAGCCGCGTTAAAATCACTCGTAAAAGAATCTCAGGAAACTGGTGTGGAGATCGATTATACCTTAAACATGGCGATCTTAGAACGATATAATAATATACCCGTAATTCTAGAAAGTGATTCCGGTGTACTTATCGGAGAAAATTTTTCTGATTCTACGATAAACGATCAGGCTTTTCTAGCTGCGGAACTAGAGCAGATAAAAAAGAGTGGCTTTACGCCAATAAAAGGACCACCTGGATATGCAAATATGATTTACTATAAAAACAGCCCGCTGTATAATAGAATCAGATATTTTCCTATCGTTACGGTTTTACTAATCGGTGTTTTTATCCTCTTTGCCTATTACCTATTTAATGCATCTAGAGTATCAGAGCAGAATCGAGTCTGGGCAGGAATGGCAAAAGAGACTGCACATCAGCTCGGGACACCTATCTCCGCTATAATGGCGTGGATAGAGCATCTAAAAGATATTTTAGATGATGATCCTGATCAACAAGAAATTATAACGGAACTGACTAAAGATGTAAATAGACTCGATCTAGTCGCAAACCGTTTTTCTAAAATAGGCTCAGCTCCTAAACTTGTAGAAATCGATCTCTATACTCAGCTCGATGAGTGTAAAGAATACATGGAAAAAAGAGCCTCCAGAAAAATCGTATTTGATTTTGACAAAGGGTCTGGTAAAAGCGTTATGATTAACGAGCATCTTTTTAACTGGGTGATAGAAAACCTGATTCGTAATGCTCTCGATGCAATGGGCGGAACTGGTAAGATATCGACAATTGTTTATGAAGAAAATAATTACTTTTGCCTCGATTTAACGGATACTGGAAAAGGGATCGCTCCCTCTAAGTTTAAAACTATTTTCCAGCCTGGATACTCTACTAAATCTAGAGGCTGGGGATTAGGACTATCATTGGCAAAAAGGATTATCGAGAATTATCACAGTGGAAAAATTTATGTCAAAAACTCTACCCCAAATCAAGAAACTACTTTTACCATTAAATTACCTAAAGCCGTTAAGTAGCTTTATTCTCGTCCTATGTTTTAATGTATCCTTTACTCAGACTGTTTTTAAAATCACGGAAAATAACGACGATCCCCTAATAGGTGTAGAAATATTTAGTGATGATTATAGTTACACGACGGTATCAGATACGGATGGAAAATTTACAGTTCCTGATAATTTTAGGTTATCCATTAATCTAAAATACCTGGGATATAAAATTAAAAAGATATATCCCTCTCAGCTTATTAGAGATAACCAGTTTTTTATCCTGATGGAAAAAGATGACGTCTTACTAGAAGAAGTCGTCGTCATAGGACGGACAGGTGTACGTAAAGAAGAGACCCCATATCAGATAGAAACCATAAGCCAAAAAACACTAAGACTCACAAATCCACAAACCTCTGCAGATGCTCTAGCGGCTAACGCTAATGTATATGTGCAGAAATCTCAGATGGGTGGAGGTAGCCCTGTCATCAGAGGTTTCGAGGCTAATAAAATTCTATTAGTCCTGGATGGTGTCCGGCTAAATAATGCGATTTATCGGAGTGGTCATCTACAAAATGCGATCACTATAGATCAGTCGATTCTAGATCGGATGGAAGTAATATTCGGTGCGGGTTCTCTAGGATACGGAAGTGATGCTCTCGGAGGTGTGATACACTTTAAGTCTAAGGAACCACTATTAAATTTTAATGATAACGATAAAGCCCTTATCTCTCACGGATATTATGCTCGTCATTCCACTGCTAACAAAGAGAAAACCATCCATTATGATCTCATGTATGGAAGAAAAAAATGGGGTAGTTTATCTAGTATAACTTATTCTAAATTTGGGGATCTATTAGCAGGTACGGAAGGAAAAGGAAAATATCCTAATTTTGGGTCTAGGCCCAATTTTATTTCTAGAATAAACGGTATCGATAGTATCGTTACTAATCCAGTCAAAGAAAAACAAATCGGTACTGCTTATAAACAATTAGATATCCTACAAAAATTCTTGTTCCAGCCGACTGAGGATTTACGTATCGTTCTAAATGGACAATACTCTACCAGCTCTGATGTTCCTAGATACGATCGTCTGACCGAGCTGGATACAGGTGGAAATTTAAGATTTGCAGAGTGGTATTACGGTCCACAAAATAGATTACTACTCTCTGCAAAAAGTACTTATTCTAAAAACAATGCTCTTTTTAATAAAGCACTAATCATCGCCTCTTACCAAAAAATAGACGAAGACAGAATAGACAGACAGTATAGATCAGATATCCAATCGGTACAAAAAGAAGATGTAAACGTCATCGGACTGACTATAGATTTTAATAAATTTTTAGATCTAGAGGATCGTAGTGTACTCCGGTACGGTGTCGACTTGCAGCATAATACTGTAAAGTCAGATGCTTATGAGCAAAACATCATTGACGAAAGTCAAAACTTTAATGTCCTAAGTAGATACCCTAGTGATATGAGCACGATGGCTTCCTATGGTATTTATACGCAATATACATGGAAAAATAAATCCAAAAAACTAATATCAAATACGGGTATCCGTTACAGTAGATCTGTAATTGATTTATCTTACGATTCTAGTGATCCATTTCCATGGCCTCAGTCATTTATCGATGGACTTAATAGTACAAATAATTCTCTAGTAGGTTCAACAGGAATAAATTATAATACTAATTCAGGATGGAGATTCCATGCACTAGCGGCTACTGCATTCCGAGCTCCTAACGTAGACGACATGGCTAAAATCAGAGTAAAAGGAAACGAAGTATCTGTTCCTAACTTAAATTTAAATCCAGAAAAATCAGTCAACGGCGAACTAGGGTTTACAAAAAAACATGGTGCCAGTAATACCGTCAGTGCCGCCATTTTTTATACACAACTTTCTGATGTTATCATTAGAGAACCTTTACCTCTTCCTGATGGATCTACTTTTATCATGGACGGTATGGATACCTTATTTACATTTGGAAATATAAATGCAGACCGGGCAAAGGTCTATGGGTTTTCTTTAAATATCAATCAGAAAATTTTTCAAAAACTGCGATATAATGGTTCTGTAAATTTTACCAAGGGAATCGCCATATCGGAAAACGCAGAACGACCCCTTTCTCATATCCCTCCTGTTTTTGGAAAAACGGGTCTAGCATGGAGCTACGAAAAATTTAATGTAGAAGGCGTTGTACGATATAACTTTAAAAAGAAGCTTGAAGATTTTGGGGACTCTACTGATAATCCAGAGCTGGCTACTCCAGAGGGAAGTCTAGCATGGCAGACTTATAATCTGTATCTGTCATATCCATACTTTAAATGGTTATCGCTATCCATGGGCGTAGAAAACATATTGAATACCCATTATAGACCTTTCTCATCAGGAGTCAGTGCTCCAGGCAGAAATTTTATCATTACCCTAAGTGGCAAGTTTTAAACCAATACAGTCAAGTAAATACAATCCTTAGAACTTAAACCCTAAAGAAACCTCCAACCCAAAATGAGTGTCCTTGTCATCTCTAGTAACTAAAGTAGTCGGTATCTCAAACTGAGAAATACTGAAATCTTGATCGTTTTTAGTCAAGTCTCGTAATCCATAGGAAGCTCTCACACCGGCATAAAATCCTCTGTTAAAATAATAATTTGCTCCAGCGATTAAACCTACATCGATCACCTTGTAAGGAGACCCATCTACCTCCGCATCGGTATACTGATAATAAGCTTTAGAGATTCTAGGAATAATTATTTCTTCATCACCTCTAAATACAGGAGTACCGGAACCAGAAGCTTCGAATTCCAGTGGCTCATCAGAATAGTATCTGTAAAATAAAGATTGGGAGAAAAAGATATCCTCTGGGTTATCTGTAGAGTCAAAATTTAAGGCTCCATTTGCAGTAGGACTTATACTAAAACTTGCATAGACACCCGCTAGTATTTCTATTTTAGGGTGGACTTTATAATGTAGTGTAATCGGAATACTAAGGTTTCCGATAGACGTGTCTAAAAATAATTCTGATTCTCCTTTTTCAAAAGTGGTCTTATTGGAATTACGTACGATATAGTAAGAAGGTCCTTCATATTTTTTTATAGAGCCGTTTTGTATATATAGCAGTTCAAAACGTAATCCTATATCATCCACAAAATTATACTGATAACTCAGCCCAAAATGAAACCCATTACTAAAAGCATGAGTCTCGCCTACAGAACCCTCCACTTGCTCTAATGGTCCCAGAAGTTTAGAATAATTTAGACCCGCTCTTACCCCTATATTACTTTGCTGGGCAAAGATCGTGATCGAGGAAAATGCTAAGAATAGAACTAAAAGTAGTTGCTTCATAATCATAGAATTGGTCGCAAAGATATTTAAACCTCCTTTATTCGTTAGGAAAACATGAACGAATAAAAAGACGTCGTAAATTTATGTTTTAATAGTATACTTAAAAAGTATAGTCCAATAACGTAATGGTTTTTGATTCCGTGAAAGATGAATCATTAAAAATGCGTTTTTTAGTACTTTTTTAAGATTTAGTAAGAATTTATTAGAATAGATGGCTAGAAGAAATAAACTTAGAAAATTTTCGGAATTATCGACTTTTAAAAATGTCTTTCAGTGTTTTGACCCTACTGCTCCGAGCTTAGTAGGTATGGATGATAAAGAGGTAGAACTAAAAGGTAAATGGAATACAGATCATTTTAAAAACGACCATCCGATCGTTTTAGAACTCGCCTGCGGTAGAGGAGAATACACCCTAGCACTAGGAGCGATGTACCCTGATAAAAATTTTATAGGCGTAGATGTAAAAGGAGCAAGGATTTGGCAGGGAGCAGCACACTCTAAAGAACAAAATCTAGAGAATGTCGCTTTTTTACGAACTCGTATCGAGAAGATAGACTACTTTTTTACTCCTGAAGAGGTAGATGAGATCTGGATTACTTTTCCAGACCCTTTTGAGCGAGCCAGTAAGGCAAATCGTCGCCTGACTTATCATAATTTTCACGATTATTATCGAAAATTTTTAAAACCTGGAGGAATCGTACAACTTAAAACAGACTCAGATTCGCTATGGGAAAACACTTTACGATCACTAGCAGAAGATGAACGTATTACGATCTTATATCAAAATGATAATATCTATGCAAGCCCACTAGATTTTCCAGAATTAGAATTTAAAACCTACTACGAAAAATCACATCTAGAGAAAGGTCGATTGATAAAGTATATCAGATATACAATACATTAAACAATGGACTCTATCTATCCAGGGTAAAATACTACTCTGATACCCTAAAGTTTTTATGGTCTAGTTTTGCTTTGCTACGTTGTCTTCGTCAGCATTAAAATGATCCCAACCTTGAGCTTTTATATCGTGGATATTACCTCCGGTGGTATGCAGTTTTATTCCATCGGTCGCTTGTATAATCTCTCCGATTAAGAATACACCAGGCATATATTTTACTTTCTCTAAATCCGCCTCATCTATTGTAAATAATAGTTCGTAATCTTCTCCTCCGTTTAAAGCACAGGTAATCGGATCGAGATTAAATTTTAGAGCAAGTGTCTCAGTGTCTGGATGCATCGGTACTTTACCTTCTTCCACATAAGCACCTACTCCCGACTGCTTACAGATATGGAATAAATCTGAGGCTAACCCATCAGATATATCGATCATAGAAGTAGGTTTCAATTTTACTTTCTCAAAATATTCTATAGCTGCTTTTCCCGCTTCAGGTTTTAACATTCTACCGATGACATAATCTTGGTTCTCTAAATCTGGTTGGATTCCAGGATTAGATAAATAGATTTGCTTTTCTCTTTCTAGCATTTGCAATCCTAAGTATGCCGCTCCTAAATTTCCAGTCACGCATAAAATATCTCCAGGTTTTGCTCCACCTCGATAGGCTATTTTTTCTTTGGTGGTTGTACCGATTGCCGTCACACTTATGGTCATCCCCTTAGGAGAGGAAGTGGTATCACCTCCTACGAGATCTACATTATACATCTTACAAGCCTCAAAAATTCCAGCGTATAACTCCTCTAAAGCATCTACAGAAAATCGATTAGATATCGCTAGCGAGTAAGTAATCTGCTGTGGTACCGCATTCATAGCATATATATCAGATAGGTTTACTACTACAGATTTATATCCTAGATGCTTTAATGGTGTATACATCATATCAAAATGGATACCCTCCACCAGCATGTCCGTAGATACAACCGTAAGATGATCCCCTTGGTCGATAACGGCAGCATCATCGCCGATTCCTAAAACAGTAGAAGGATTATTAGTCGTAAATTCTTTAGTCAGATGATCTATAAGCCCAAATTCACCCAACTCATTAACATCTCTTTTTTTAGAAAAACTATCTGTCATTTTGCTATTTTACTGCAAATATACATTATCACATAACCAAGTGATTTAAAAACATGCACTCTATCTATCACTAAAAGCTATTAAACATAAGATGATCTTATGAAAAAAACCATCACCACATTATTACTATTACTTTCTTTCTTTTTTGGCTACAGCCAATTAGATGCTTATAAACTAGCAGACTATTCTCAACCAGAATTTTATCAAAAGATTTCTAGAATAAATCCTACTGCCTCTTTTAACACTTTTAGAAATGATTTAAGTATTTCGGGAAATACATCTAGGAAAAGCAACCAAACAATTTTACCCTATACTTTATCCATCCAGAAATATAATGACAAGCAACAAAATACTCTGATCTTTAGAGCTCGAAACGAGACAAGCTTTACATCCACATCTAATCAAAAAACAATTAGATTAGGAATCAGCCAATCAGTAGGATGGGATAATAGATATTTTTTAAATACAGCAGATCTCTTTTTAGGATTTGAAATTACTCAAAGCTCTGATGTTACCTACAATGAACTAGAACAGAAACAAAATGCTCGATTTGAAGTTGCCTCTAAAAAAATTGAAGCTATTACTTTTAACAACGTACTTATTAAAGTAGGAAAAGGAAGAATACAAAATCTAAATGAGGGTCGCCACGCTCTCGTTATTTTAGAAACCATCTGCAAGCACAGTGACCTCGATAGGAATACCATAATGCCGCAACAGGTAAATGCTCTAGCAGATAAACTAGGTAAGATAAGGAACATCAGGAACACAGATTTTAGACTAGAACGTAATAGAGAAATAGAGGTTCTTTTTAAATATCTAAAGTCAGTTAACCTTATTATGGAAGAAGATTATTATCTGTTTTCCAAAATATTAGATGCATTCCAATTTGAGAATTTTTCCTCAAGAAGAAAAGGATCTGATTTTAATATTGGTATTGGAATGAAACTCGATGCTGCAGAGAATCATAAAAACGATATAAGTAACAATTCTGACGGTTACAAAAAAACTGCAAGTTCTTCTGAAGTAGGTCCTCTGGCCGAAATCTCTTATAATTATTATTATCCCCTTAGTAATAATTGGCAATTAAATATTGAGAACTCTGCTTCGTTTGGTAAAACTATAAGGAAGACATTTAATACTAATAGCAGTACACAACAAGACCCTAGAGAAAAAATTATTAGTGTAATTGACAATAGTGTAGAATTTAATTATCTATTAAACCCTAGAACTAATTTGATTTTTTCGTACACATCTAGGGTCAGTTACATTAAAGACCTGCTGGCTAGTTTTGATAACATAGGGGTTTTACATAGTGATAGAATCGGTGCTTATCTAGAGTACTATTTTTCTCCATGGAATACAATAGATTTAGACCTTGTTTTAAGAAAAAATAGAGGATATAAAAATAGATTAGAAAAAAATATACAAACAGATATTATAATCAGCACTAGGTATTTTTTTCATTAATCTGTAATCTCTGTTTTACATTGGCGTAAGCCTGATGTACTATCACTTTTTTATCACCTCAGTCACATCTTTCCAGAGTCCATCTGATGTCGGAATCTTTGCATGTAAGGACACTTGTTTTCCAGTAAATGGATCTTTAAAAGCTAGGTGGTAAGCCAGTAAATGGATCGATCGATCTTTATTAGATCTGCGAGCCCCATATTTTACATCTCCTTTTATAGGACATCCTATTTTTCCTAGCTGGGCTCTGATCTGGTGAAATCTCCCTGTAATCGTCTGTATTTTTAATAAGTGATAATTCTCAAAACTGTGCAATAACTCATACTTAAGTATCGCTTCCTTAAATCTAGGCGATGCCACCTGATTAACGATGGCTTTCCTGTTTTTTGCATTACGTCCGAGGAAATGTTTAAGTATCGCCGTATCTTTTGCAGGCTTATTTTCGACTAAGGCTAGATAATATTTATTTATTTTTCGCTCGCGTACCATATCAGTAAGCGTTGCTGCAGATTCTTTATCACTAGCATATAAAACCAGGCCGTGTACAGGTCGATCTATACGATTGATCACATGGATTTTATGTTTTAGATATATTTCTAAATAGTTCTGTAGCGACTTCTCTTCCGATAAATTTACTTGACTACTGATGCCTGGCGGCTTTTGAGCAATGACATACTTACGGTTTTTAAGAACGATGAGTTCTGATAGTTTTTGATCCATTTATGCCATTTAAATTTTAAGGTATCGTAATTAGATTTTATCTGAATGCGTTAAGATCTAGACAAAAAAGGGAGGCATAGCGTGCTATGACGAGTATTTTTAACGAGGATAATTGCACTTTCTGTTGAAATATATGCGACATTCTAATGTTTAAATGGTGTTAATCTATTTCCTCATAATCTGTGAATTCCTGATCGTCTTTAGTCTCTTCTTCTCCTATTCTAGATGGAGGATTTATAAATCTGTACACCACATAGATCACCCCAGCCACTAGAAGATATTTAAATAACACACTATTAATTTAAATTATTAACTGTAGTAAAATTAATACTTATTTTAGTTCTGTTTAATAATTCCTAGATTTAGGAATTATAGTCAGTCATTATGGAAGATCTTAAAGAGTTATTACATAAAGTGGGAGCGTTTGCAAGACAGCGTATCGTCCGATTTCCTGAGCGAATAGTCTATCATGATTTAGAGTTTGCAAACAGATTATTGACTAATATAAATATCATAGGAGAACATGGAGGTCTTTCCATAAAAGAGCTCCAGATGGCAAAGATAATAGGGTGGTTTTTTTGTAGTTGTTTTGATGAGTTAGAGGTAAAAATTAAAGATGGCGTTATCTCTGATAATAACGAGGAGCTTGCCATAAAAAACGTAAAAACATTTTTTAAAACAGAAGACTACCCTTTACATGTTAAAGAAGAGATCATCATAAATTTAAAAGGTATAAACTTCTTTAGACAAGCAGAAAACAATGTTCAAAAAATAGTCTCAGATGCAATCACTGCCGATCTAGTATGTACAAAAAATGTAAATCATAATTTAAAACTAGTTTATCAGGAACTACTACTTAATAATGTTTCTGTATCTAAGATTAACTGGTACGAAGCCATCATCGCTATCGCAGAAAGACTAAATTTCTACACTCCTTATGGACAAACAGAACTCGTTCCTAAGGTAAAAGTCCAGGTAGAAAATCTAAAAAAGGCTAAAGCCAAAATCGTTAAACAAAATGAAAAGGCTCTAAAAAAAGAACTAGCCATTACAGATAAAGAACTAAAAAAACTAAAGAAAAATTTAAATAATCTCTCCGGTAGAGACGATCGAGCTGTGCAGACCCTCTTTAGAACAACGATAAAAAACCACT
>Ga0114957_1004882_pt1 | contig 11333 bp, 11 predicted proteins | sample BantaG_FD_87175 | JGI IMG/M metagenome (GOLD analysis project Ga0114957, IMG submission 87175) | Marine algal microbial communities from Bantry Bay, Ireland - BantryBay_4 metaG | ecosystem: Host-associated > Algae > Red algae > Unclassified | place: Bantry Bay, Ireland | collected 2014-11-21 | reverse complement strand
TGCCGCCGGTACCACCAGTAGACATACTGGGACCTGAACAAAGTGTTCCGACTTGGCTAACGCCCTGCGCGCCAACGTCGAAGATCTCAACCGTGATGCCCCCGGCACCACGCCCACAAGTCCATGGCTTACGCCCCGCGCGCCAAGCGACTGTATCGACACCGTCACAATGCCACGAGGCAGCGAGAAAGTTCTCGGGAACACCGTGCAGCGAGGCACGATGAAGGCGAGGGTATCCCCTGCTGCTCCACCAAAGGTGGTATTAGTAACGTTAGTTCAATTACCAGTGTACTGAGACCGACCATAGAAACGAAATAAAGCGAGTTCTATCGCCGTCGCGGCGAGGAAGAAGACCTTTTGTTGAGGGGCATCCGATGGGGAGCCGGGTGGTGCCCACGGCGGCGACCCCGGACCCACGGTGATTTAATACAAACGAGGGCAACGGTCGATCGACCGTCCGATCACAAGCGATCGTAATGAGTGCCGGCAGGCAGATAAGACAGGCAAGCAAACAAACAATAAAAAATAAAGAATACGAGAGTAACCCCCCAAAGGGTCTGCCACAGGCCAATTCCCACAATACATGGGCTTTGGCCCGTTAAGGAGGCTACTTGTGGCCAATTGCCAATTGGGAGCAGAGATATGCTACATCTGCAACACATGCACCGCGGCCGCCGGGAGGGCAGCTCTTTCCGAGTGCTCTGCACCTGCCCGCCCCGCGGCCGCGGACTGCAAGCCCGGCATTGGCGTCGACGGTAGCATCTTCGACGCCGCGTTCACCGCGTCCGCCGGCGCCGATTGGTCCGCCGAGTGCAAGTCCTCGTCCGCGGCCTCGCCCAAGCCCCGCCGGCCCCCCCGCGACGAGGTTGTATCCGCGGCCTGCGACGCTGCGGCTTGGAGGGGCCTCGACATCTCCGTCAGCGCGTCGGTCTGCGGCCGTGTCGGTGGCGTCGGGGGCCGCCCGATCGGGGGCTCCGCCGGCCGCGGCCGAGGAGGCAGCAGGTAACCTTGTCTCATCTGCTGCCGCCCGGGCCGCCGCGTCTTCCACCAATTGCTCTCTTCCAGGGAGTCCAGACTGCCCTCCCTCAGCAGCCATCGCGCCGTCCGGTCCCCGTTGTGCGCTCTGCGGGCACGCTCCTGCAGCTCCCGCTGTTCCCCCGCGGCCACCGGTGGAGTTGATGGCCGCGCTCGCTCCGAGAGACTTGGTGGACTGGATGGATCGACAGGTGGCCACGTCGGCACAGGTGGTCCTTGAAGCGGCGGGCTCGGGGGACTCGGCGGCCGCCGGGGCGACGGCCGCCGGGTTGCAGAGGGTGGACCTTGACCGAGTGGGCTTGGCGGCCGCGCCGGGGGCGGCCGCCAGGCGGACTCAGATGCGCCTTGAAAAGAGGGGCTCCCCGGACCCGATGGTGACGGCCGGACCTGGGTACGGGGCGCGGTTGCTCGAGGTGGGCTCGCCAGTGGCTGCCAGCCTCGCGACGGCTGGCATGCGCGAGTGGTGCTCGGCAGCCGCTCCGGCGCCGGTAGCTAATTAGGGGGATGCAGGTTTTTACGAAGCGGGCTCGGCGGCCGCTGCGGCGGCGGCCGCCAGTAGGAAGAGTGCGGGCCTTGACGGGGCGGGCTTGGCGGCCGACACGGGCCCGGCCGCCAATCGGGGGGACGTAGGCCTTGACGGGGCGGGCTTGGCGGCCGACACGGTCTCGGCCGTCAATCGGGGAAACGCAGGCGTTGACGAAAAAGGCTCGGCGGCCGCTGCGGCGGCGGCCGCCATTCGGGGGAGCGCGGGCTTTTGTGGGGCGGGCTTGGCGGCCGGCAAGGTCTCGGCCGCCTGTCCGCGGGACCCGGGCTTTGGCGGGATGGGCTGGGCGGCCGCGTCGGCGGCGGCCGCCACTCGGAGGGACGCGGGTCATGACGATGCGGGCTCGACGGTCGTGACCGCAGTGAATCGAGGCAAGGAGGATTTACAGCTTAAGGTAGTGGCGCCTCGTCACCAGCTGCCGGTGGTGGAGCCTCTGAAATGGGCCGAGTGCGCGCGGCCTACGGACACGAGCAGGATGGCGCGCACGGGGGATGATCGTCACCGACGCCCAGCGTGCGTCGGCACATACGGCAGAACTGCCGCAGACCGCGCCGGCGCTGCGTTTTTGAGATCGGACGCGGCGCAGGAAAAACCATGCTGCCGCAACGGCCGGTCCTCGCACAGTCCGACGCCTCGTGGGCAGCGAGCAAAAGGCGGCCGCTTGTGCACAGAGCGGCCGCCAAAAAGGTGCGGCACCCCGCCTCCCGCCGCACCCGTGTCCAAGAACGGTCGTGTACCAGCGGCGGGCACAGAGGAAGACGGACGCCAAGAGCAGCGCTCACGCGCATACGGTGCCGCCGCGGCCGCCAACAACAACGGCGGCCGCGAAAAAGCACGCGGACACGAACGTCCTCCCTCCCGTGATGCAGCACGGCCGCGAACAAAGATTACGGCCGCTATAAAGCACGAGCGCTCGACGTCTCCTCTTCCGCGCTGCAACGGCGGCTGTTGGCGACGATGGCGGCCGCACGCACGCACGCGGATGCACACGGCTCCTTTCTCGGCGCCGAACGGGTCACAGCCCCGGGGCGGTTGCCCCCGGCGCTGCGACCCCGCCCACAAGTGGTCCCCAAACAGAGTCTACCCCAAACGCAAGTGACTGTTCAAGACGATCCCGCGGCGCCACCACCCTGCCACTGCGTAGACGATCACAGAGGGGTCCACAAGGCTCCACCAAGACTGTTCTCGACGGTCTCGTAGGTGGCACGACCACGCCGTACGCCTTAAAAACAGGCGGCCGCCCTCGATCGCCCCATCGCTCGGGGGGAATCGGGCGGCCGCCTTTCTTGCCTGTCACGCTCAGGGGCCCAGCAGGCCACGCCGAGCGTGGCGCTGCGCTCCACGCGTGGCCTTCCGGGCCCGCGGGCCTCGCTCAAACGCCACAGAGCCCCCTGCGCCGCGTGTGGCGCCCGGTCGGCCGTTCACGGTTAACGGCCAATCGAGGGTGTGGCCGGGGCGGTGCACAGCGAGAGTGCCTCTGACCAACGAGCATGCGAATCGCTGACGCAAAACTCGGAGGGGGTCGCACGAATATGCCGCTCCGCAAGGGACGCGATCGGACGTGGCTCCTGCTGCGTCTCGGCAGACTCGCAGGCCGGGCCGCCCGACTGCCGCAGGCGGCCGTGTGGGAGCCCGCCCTGCGTCACGGTGACCGGCAGACACCACGCGGCCGCCTTACAGGCGCTTCAGAACAGAATGCTCCAGTGTCGATCGAGGCGAAAGCGCTACCAGATTGCACGCACGCTGTTCGTCTGCCGACTGAACGGACGAATGAGACACCTACAAATCACTGCTGTTGGTCGCGAGATGCGACATTGCCGCGAGATGATGCGAGACACTGCCAACGTGTCTCCAACATTTGTGCGTTTAACCTCGTCGTGTCTACTCTATCGCAATAATTTGCAGCCATTTGGAGCCTATCGCGCTGCGTGTCTCACTTGACCGTCTTATTTGCTGACGATTGGGGTCCAGATCAGCTTGATCGCGAAGTCGATCGATGGCCTGTTTGCTTGAAATGTAGCACTGGACTGTCGTAATGTGGACATCTCACGGGAGAGCCGCTCTCAGGCTCCAGTTCGCAGGTCGACAACCCAGCAACGTCACCTTCTTCGTTTCCCATACACTGCGATCTACCGACAGAAGAAAACAAGTACTCTCGATCCGAGCGGAGCGGGTTCGCAGAGCCTACGCATATCGCTGCCGAAACACTTTTGGCCACTCATAGGCGCACACGTTGCGCTCTCAAATGGTTCGCAGATCGTTCGCAACCGACGTTGCTGGGTATGGTCTTAGCAATAGTCAGAACGGGGGCCAAGGACAATTTCCAGATGCGTCCAGTATTTTTCAAATTCTTTGGCTAAGGTCAATTTGACAGAGTGCATCACTTCTTATCCAGCCGACACGGATGGCGGCGATCTCGCATCTGGCGAGATGTACCTCCTTCACTCAGATCAAGCCATCCGGTGATACAAGCCCTAGATCTCCGCGGCTTCTCCCTCACCGCTGCTCGGCTGCACCTCACCCCTGGGGCGCGTCGCACTGGCCTGGCCCTCTCGACGTGACTTTGGGGGCACTCCGCGGTTGTAATCGCACCGTGTGAGCAGAACATTCCCCCGTGCCCAGGTCACTTGTGACATCATGTGTGGGTTGGGGGGCCGCTCCACTCCGCGGGTCTTCCTGTATTCGACTGCTGGATACGTGAATCCCCGCTTGACGTTGCACCGTGTGAGCAGACGATTCCCACGTGCCAAGGCCCCTTGCGTCATCACGTGTGGGGCGGGCGATCGTATTACTGCACGGGTCTTCCTGTCTTCGGTTCTCTGTTTGGTCCAATGGCAAGCCCTCAGATATCACCACCTGGCAGCCCTGTCTCCTCGGTCAACTCCCCGGCTGCTACTGAGGAAGATCACGCGCTGTTAATGGCGCACAAGGTACGGCTTCTCTTTATTGCTGCTGCCTTCCTTTTCGTGCTGAGTGTATTCTATGGTTACCGCTACACGCGAGCTTATCCTCTTTTCACTTCATCCTGTACTGACCACCGCATCGTTGCAATATTGCTGCCTTGCTTTTTGCCATTTCACAGGCTGTATGCTTGCCTACCTTTGCAAAGTACGGGTAGGCCATGTCGCGACAGATTGCTGCGGGTGAAGCCGTCGCTGACGCGGCACCGAGATACACACAGAAGCATGACTCCCTCACGTGGCTTGTTCCGACCGGTCATCTCCACGGCCCCAAGAAGGCGAGCACTCGCTACCTGGGAAGTGTCACTCGCCAGTCGGTCGACAAGACAGCCACTTTGCTGGACTTAACGACGCCAGCACTTGTCGGCCAGACCTTCCCCGTCAAGAGGTCCCTCAATAAGGGACTCTGCCGAATGTTCAACCGGCACCGCAACTTGGTCATTTTGATGGCGCACCGCACTCTTGATGTCCTCCTTGACTCTACCGTGAACGAGACAGCGGTGGAGCAGTTTACCATAAAGCAAGGGTCCCAAGGTGCTCCCACGTTCTCTCACGGTCATTGTCTTCTGGTCAACGTCGGTGGTCGAGGGATGAAGCGCGTGCTCGACGCCAAGTCCACCGCTGCGCACCTTGTTGCCGAATTCTTCTCCATTGATTCTGGAGAGGTGCGGAAGAGCGTGGCCGTCGGTGGGGCACAGTTCATCCTCAACTACATGGAGGATGACAAACTGTTAAAGCTGCTCCGGTCTGAGAGTGAGGAGACGCGCAAGGGGGGGTTCCACATTCTCGAGCAGGAGATGGAAGACCAAATTGCTGGCGATGCGGACCTATCCGAGCCGGATCCCGACGAAAATTACATTCTTATTCATGGTTCATTTTCACTATGGCTGATACCCGAATTTTGTCCTAGGGGACAGAGACACAGACTGCCTCTGAATGAGAGCACTCTGTTGGTTTAAAACGACATTCAGAAAGCATCTAATCCCATAGAAAGCCCGCATTCGGTGCCAGGACCTCGCATCCAGCAGAACTCACTGTTTGGTGCCGCTCAATCCGCTTTTCTTGGGACGGAGCATGCTGCCCACGCGAGATCTTGAGACTTTCTGCTGATTCCTCGCCAGAAGTGCGGAAAAATTGAGGAGCTGGTATTGATTTACAGGCTGTATGGGGACATGTACGCAATCAGGAGCATTAAATCAGTCCCAGGTGCGCATCTGATTGGTGGAGAGAGTGGGTCCGCAAGTCAGTCTCTGTCCACCAGGACAAAATTAAGGGATCAGCAATAGGTGCAGAAGACACTTTCGCTGTCTTTTCCAATGGTTTGATATCTCAGCCTATTCGGAGTCTGTCAGAGGCGTCATCGCACTAACGATTCGAGCTCATTATCCATAACCTCTCTTCTATGAAGACCCCATATCATTTCGCAGGCAAGAACAGAACCTGTCTTGACGACCTACCCGATGTGCTGTCGGTGAGAGGAGACCGCCGCCTTGCTCGGTGTCCGGCCCTGTGGCTCCTGGCAGTTCTGTCTTTGGCACGGTGACATTGACCGCCTCATGTATTTCTATCATGTCTGCACCGCGGTTTTGATGTGATGCCCACGCCGCGTTGTTGTTCGCGCGCCTTCACGACCGCTTCTTTCAGTAGCACAATGGGTGCTTGCCCCACCACATTTTGGCCTGTGTATTGGCAGACGTTTTTGGCTGCGTTCCGCGCGTTTTGTGGTGCGCCCTCCCTGCTTCTAACAACATTGTGTTCATGCCCTATTATCTCAGTGGAGAAGCTGCATCTCTTTCCAGGATCGAACAGATGGAAAGTCTCACGAATGATTCATGGAGCGAGTCAGCGACAAATCTCGGAAGAAGGCCCGCGACATCCAGGTAATCTTGCATTCAATGAATACTAAGACATTGTTGTGTTCATGAGAAGCCTTGCGATGGAACTGTTCCAACTTTAAGACTCAATGGTCGCAAGCTCATTCTAGCATCGGTCCCGACAGTATTTATTGAGGAAGCTTGCATCACTATCCACAGTTTGATGTAGTGCTCGTGCAACTTTTTCGTTGCGATGCTCATTCAATATGACCCACGTTGAGAACTACGATGGAAATCGACGCTTACTGGCACAAATGCTTTCCCTACTGACAGGGGGCCGAGGAGCGATGCAGGATTCGGTCGTCGCCCTTTAAATATCACCCTGGGACTCGACATATGTATTTGGTCGCGATCCACGACCGCTTTCGAAGTCCCAACAAACAAGACCTGCAATCCGATTCCGGTGCGCGTTCAGAGACGCGACTTGGCACACATATTGCTGAGATCTCAAATCACACTGGGGTGGAGTTACCAGCGCAGCCCCACGACCTCCAATCTGTCTCGTACCCGATGAAATGTACGTCGGCTTGTCTCGGGCACGATATGAGCCGCTGAATCACTAAATTGGCTCGTTGCCCAGCCTGGCTCCAGAAACACCCAGCAGGGCCTTTGAATACAGTGGTGACATGAGACGTGCATGCCCTCGGAAACATGGCGTCCGCCTTAAGTCCATATGAAATAGGTTTCAGGATGACACGGTGCGAGTTTTGACGCACGTGTCACCAAAATTTGTCACTTGTGGAGTCACTGTTGCCAAATTTAGAGTGCTGGGATTTTTGTGCAACGACGATTCAATGGGAAAGAGTGGAGAGATTATATCCATCGTGTCTGACAAAATCTGCGAGATTATATCTGATGCATAATCCGGATATGAGAGTCAGCTTATTGGTACATATAAGGTTACTAGTGCCCGTTGGCCAGCCAGCGCCTGCAGGGTGCTCTTGAAATATGTGACGGCGCCCGGAACATAGGATGTCGCTGATGTGCCCGTGTCGAAGTGAGTTGTACATTGCCGCGGCTCTAGATACCCGTTGACGGCCAGCACCCCAGTTGTTAAGCCTTCAGAAAAACGGAGGGTCGAGTGTTCTTCATCAGGCCGACCCTCTTTGCTCGCTTCCCTGCGCTTCCTGCATTTCGGGACATGCCATCTCCGGTGAACGGGTCTACCCCCCCCTTCTCTTCTCCGCATTCCCACTGTAGTGGGTGTGACTCGGACGCAGCAGATGGGTCTGAGACGCCAGACGCCAGGCCACGTAAGCATCCACTGAGCACGGGCACGACAAATGTGCATGCTGCACCCGACTTTAATATGTTCTTGCATGATGTCGTTGGAATCACGCAGGACGTCGTGATGGTAGACGCCACGGAGTCGGTGATGAACGAGAGCGAGAGATGGCGGCTGACAACCACTTTCGTCTCCAAGATGGTTGCGCGGTCCCCGCTTTGGGGTATTCTAGACGCTTGCGAGTGGATTTCTGCTGAAAATGTTGTCGGAGATATACTGGCCCCATGCCGAGATTGCGCCCTTACCGGCGCAGACACCTGTCTTTCCCTCAAAGGCGGCGCGCCAAGCGACGGCACGAAGCACATGAAGGGAACAGGCAAGGGAAAGGAACTGCCCTGCCGGCGCGTGGATCACCTTCAAGCGGCGCCCTATTTGGCCAAGAAAGCCCAAAGAGGGAGCCGGGGCCAGACGGTGGCCGCCACAAAAGCGATTCTTCGCGTTTTGCAGCCGAAGGCGCGATGGGAGCACCACCTTTGATTGGTTGAAATGCACATCATGACGCGGGCGCCACACGCAACTAGTAACAACAAGTCGTCCGCCTCTTCTTGGAAGGCCTCCAATTGCAGTATGCGCCCCTGGCATTGGATACAGCGGCGCATCTGCTCACTGAATTTGCGTCCTTCATGCGGGATGCGCTGCGGGAGGCCATCTCGGCCGCCAAGGTGGCGTACGCTGGCTTGCCTTCTTGCCACAATGTCACGGATATGTGGACTGAAGAGCACTCCCACCAGCGCTATGGGTCCCTTGTCGTACGACTGACGGACTTGGACGCTGGGGTTGCGTGGGACTTTCCTCTCGGTGTATGGCTGTGTTCAGGGGGACAGAACTACGAGAAAATTCATTCATGGGTCGTAAACAGGCTTTCATTTTCAGGTGTTAGGCCTTTCGACCTCTTGTTGGCGGCGACGGACTCAGACTCCAATGTGCGCAATGCTATGATAGGCCTCTCGGGAGCCTGGGTGCTTTGCGCGGCTCATTTGATTCTCAACACTGTGCACCACGCTCTTGGCAGAACTGGTGAGACAGCAGCGCAGCGGTCATCCCGACTAGCCCGCTCGGGCGGCCGCCCTGCTCGTGCTCGCACGATTGACCGCAAAGATGCTGCCGGAGAGTTCCTGGCTCGGTGCCGTGCAGCCATCCGCTTTTTCGAGCACTCGCCGGTGGAGGCGCTGGCGCTTTCAGAGATCGTCATGCCTGAGGACGTAGCGGTGCGCAACCTGGTGCACGACGTTCCGGCACGATGGGGGTCGACATGCCTGGCGCTGTACCGACTGTACAGCATGTGGCCGCGCTTGTCCATGATTTTCCGATTCTCCTACCCCTCCACGCCTCCACCTCTCTCCACACCTCCTTCCGCCCCCCTCGTCTCGCCCACTATCCGGCTGAGCGCCTGTCTTTCACGCCCCGCGGCGACGTCGCTGCCGCTGCTCCCTCCGTCGCAGCGTCTTCTTCTTCCGACTACATCACTTGATGCAGCTCGCATCATATCAAGCCTCTTCGGCGTCATTGGCTGCCAAAAAAACAGCTGCTCCGTTGTTCATTCTCAGAGAGTATATGAGGTCTGCGTTTACTCTCACCCTTGGGGCACTGGGGCTGTTACTCAGGGTGTTACTCGGGGTGTTAGTGAGTGCGTTTGTAGGGGTTTTACCGGGCTGTTACTGGGGGTGTTACTGAAGGTGTTACTCGGGGTGTTACCCGGGTGTTACTCGGGGTGTTACCGGGCTGTTTCTCGGAATGTTACTGGGGATGTTCCCGGGGTGTTACTGGGGTATTTCTTGGAGTGTTACTCGGGGTGTTACCGGGCTGTTATTGGGGATGCTACCGTGCTGTTACTGGGGGTGTTACAGGGTAACTCTGCTACAAGTCTGTGATCAGTTCGTTTTGCTTTTCGTTTTATTTCCTAATATGTGATGATGGTTCGTGAAAGTGTTGTTCGCGTGCGTAGAGGAGGGCAGCACCATGCTGTCATGAACGGCAAGCCACTCGCCGCCCCCACCACGGCTGCACTTGCCAGGCGCGGCCTGACGACGTCTCCGGCCGATGCGGCCGCCGCGCGGGTGCCCCCATCACTGCGAGGCGGCCGACGGACGGCCACCGCGTGGAAGCGGGCGACGCCCAGTGCTGGCGCCGCCGCCGCCGCCGACGCAGCGTCGTCGACTGGCGTCACGCTGCGGGGCGCCACGTGCGGCGGCCGCGACCGCGGCGGTGCGGACACGGGCGGGAAGCTTACCGCAGTCGGCGCAAGGACGGGCGCGGCGGCCATCGCTGGCGCGGGTGCAGCCGCCGCAAGCACCCAGAGCGGGTGGCGCCCGCGCGCGGCCGTCACGGGCATTGGCCGCCGCGTTGGCCGACGGCGGACGGCAGGTCCGCGGCGGTCTTTTGCATTTGACGGTGCTGTCGAGGCGTGGGCGGGAGGCGGCGCACCGCTGGCGGTGACGGGGGAGGGAGAGCGTCGGGGTGGAGAAGCGTGGCGTGGCGGGGTGCAGGGTAGGGAGACTTTCGAAGCGGGGGGGGGGTCGGGGGTTCCTGCGCGTGGCAGTTGTCATCAGCGCATGTCGCCCGTTGGGGCCCGATGGTCGGGTCGGCCGCGCCCCCCTCGCGGGCGCGAAGGCAGGTGAGCGAGCAGCTGTGCCATGTACTGTCGCTGACGAGCAAGCGGCGGGCGGTGGAAAGCCCCCGCGTCGCTTTCCTCGCCGCCCGCCGTTGTTTCCTGTTGCCATTCACGCGGCCTCCGTGTCGACGAGAGAGGGGGGGTGTCGCAGGGGGGGAGGAAGGACCCAGGCAATGGGGCGGGTGGCGATGCCGCCGCCCGGCGTGGCTGGCGGCGCGGCCGCAGCCGACGTTTGCGGCAGAGCGAAAAGAGTGGGGGTTGCGGCGAGCCAACAGGGCCGGGATGCGCTGTGTTTGTGAGGCAAAGTGGCGCTCCTGAAGGGGATCGTTTGCATCGTTGCTTCTGTATGATAGGCTTTTTTTCATACATTCCTTCGGGCCATCTTTCTGAGGTGGCACGCGTCGAGGCTGTTCGCTGCGCTTGCGCCCTCTGTAATTCGGCCATGGCCGAATTGTGTGGTGCCTGCAGGCACCGACGGCCCTTGCCGCCGCACTAGGGTTGTTATGTGAGCCTTGGGGCGCTCATAAGAGGCGCAGATAGGGCACTAATAGGGCGCAATTTGGGCGCTATTACGCCCAGCGCCCCCAACCTGCAGGGCGCTATTAGGGCGCTAGTTAACAGTTTTAGGATTGACCAGTAAAATACATACCTGGCCTCGATCCGGAATGCTGCCTTGTCAGGGCTCCTCAGAATCGAGCATTGCAAACCAGGTCATCTGGGGGAAGGGGTGCTGTTTGACCACGCCTTGCAACAATGCTGTCGAGGGTACAGTGCGTTCTCGTTACAAGAGACAGCTCATTCGGCTCAATATGAAGAAAAAGTGGCCCATACGGGCTGGAAAGGAAGACTCGCGACCCATATTCTTTTGTAAACGATTCTCTTATAACGAGAACGCACTGTACCTCAGAGCATCTCCACCAATGGAGCCAACCGTCCAACCCAACGGCCACGTGTGCACAACGTGTGGTGCTGTCACTGGCTCTCCAAACGCAGAGCCAAAACTAAGCAGATCACGTCTCAAACT
>Ga0114957_1004879_pt1 | contig 11335 bp, 15 predicted proteins | sample BantaG_FD_87175 | JGI IMG/M metagenome (GOLD analysis project Ga0114957, IMG submission 87175) | Marine algal microbial communities from Bantry Bay, Ireland - BantryBay_4 metaG | ecosystem: Host-associated > Algae > Red algae > Unclassified | place: Bantry Bay, Ireland | collected 2014-11-21 | reverse complement strand
GGACTGCGGGAAGCGTAGTGCCACCGGGCGATCTTCCGTGAACCATGGAGCCCAGCGCTATGGCGGTATAAACCCGGGACGGGCCTCAAACACTGCAATTGACTCATTTACGCGTAGCGTGCGGTCAGAAGCATACGTGGACACCGACGCTTTGATGTATCCATCAGGCGCATCAGAGGTTGCCACCCTGAGTGCATAGGATGGGTTGGTGCAGTTCAAAACTGTATGCGGCTTCACGCTCGAGGAGCTAGATGGACTTGTCGATCTGTCAAGTGCGTTCGTCAAGAGTGGAACTGACCCGCAGATGGCCCCGGAACTCGCTCTGCTGCCGATTGGGTGCCATACCATTCTGGCAGAGGAGGCCTCCAGGGGGAAGAGGTGGGCCGTGGTCAAGAGTGCGAAGGCGAAGCAAGAGCAGTGTGAGCGAACTGTACGGTAATATCTTGGTGCGTGACCCTCCGTAGGAACCTACAACAACTTGATGCCCGACTTGAGCCCACGAAGGCATGGCTTCACAGGCACTGAAACGACAGATAGTTGAACTCAACTTGTGTTTACCTCGTCAAATGCACTTGATCGTCCAAGACGGATCAGAATGAGGATAGCAGAGCTTTCTGGACAGGGATCTATTGTCAGTGGGATAAGAGTTCTTATCCAACATATCGTACGAGCTTATGTTGACAGCCCTTATAACGTCTGCCGGTGACATTTGACTATGATCGAGGCACGGCCACGGCTTGTTTTCGAGCCTGTGGGGGTCGCCGTGGGGCCTCTCTCGCGCGGAACTGGGCCTCAGTCCCAGCGGTGCCGCACTCTCGCTGGGGCATGCCGTAGCGGGCACGGACCACCAGCACGCGCGCGCCTGAACGTTGCAGTCCTTGGGCAGCAGGAGGGACCCCGTCACGCACCAGATTGTGCCAGATTTTTCCAGAGCCTCTTCGACGCCAGACTTGGCACGTGGTGGACACAGTGGTGGCACGACGATGGTGCCGACGACAGGGTTTTCGGGCCATATTGAAGTGCGCTGTCTTCCACGCTTCGTACTCCATTTCATCTACCGCCCCCACTCCACGCTACTCCACCCCACCCCATGCGCCCCACCCAACCGCACCGCACCCCACCCATGCCACCCGCGCCACCCCACCCCACCCGCTTAGCCTCCGCGATGGGGGGGAGATGCGGCAGCTAAATAAGATTTACCGAACAATCGGCATCAAAGAAACAGAAGATGGCCAGACTTCTGGCATCTAAAAGTAATTAAAGGAGAACCCATATGAAGACGAGGGTATCCGATCGTTCTAAGCGGCGGCGGGAATGATCGGGGTCCAGCGCCGGCTTCTTGCTGTCGCAACGAGGGGGCCTGCAAAAGCGAATCTTGCTTGCGCCCCCACCCCTGATACAGTCGCCCCGCGCACACAGCGGGTGCCGCCGCCGCGTCGCAACCGCCCACACGCCATTCGTGGGCGTGGCCCGGGCCGTGGGGTCAGCGCACCCACCCCTCTCACAGCGGCCCCGCGCACACCATAGGCGCCGGTGCCGCGGCGCAACCGCGCACACGCGTTGCGCGGGCGCTTTTCCGATCTCTGTTGCCAACCATCCCACCTAACGTGCCTAGATCGTACGCGCTCAGCGGCCGCCGGTGACGCGGTAGCTCGTAACACGCTTACTCATTGTGCGCGTCGCTGGGCGTTGGATGCCGTCACCCCGCCTCTGTTCTCTTGCTTCGCATCCGACCACCTACTGCGTGACAGGCTCGTTGCTCGTGCCCTGCGCTGCTACTTTTGTGCTTCCTAGCGCTGAAGAGGCACACACGTGCCTCGGTCGTGCTCCGGGTCACCTGTTGCACAGCTGCTCGAACACCACGACGCATACTGCGCCGCGGTCATCCGCGTGTTTGAGTCTCCTCCTTCCCACCTGGTTGCCCTGCATCCCTACGCCGACGACGCTTCCAGTGTTTGAGAACGCCCCCGTGCATGAGAACACCCCCGTGTTTGAGAACTCCTTACCACCCTCGTCTTGATTACGACCCCCCCTCCTCCTGGCACTCCCATCTTGCTTGTAAGCTTCCGTCTATCCAATTTATTGGTGTCATCGGTGACCAACACGGCACCTCGTTGTTTTTCTTTTTTTCCACACGTGTGCCTTTTCGCCAATGCCCCTATATGGCGCCGAGGGAGGCTGCGGCGGCCACTGCATCGGTTGCCGGCCAGACGATGGCGATGGCGGCCGACACGGCGGCAGCGGCGGCGGCGGTAGCAGCGGCGGCGGCGGCGGCGGCGGCGGCGGCGGCGGCGGCGGCGGCGGCGGCGGCGGCGGCGGCGGCGGCGGCGGCTGTGAGTAGCAAGAAAATTGGCGCTTCCACCTTAGGCGTAGGTGGTGGCGCGTCCCCTTCAACAGCCGCTTTGTCGGCCGCCTCTTCACCATGCTCGCTCTCAGCTGCAATGTCCTTGGCCCGATTTGACAGCGGCAGCCCGACCGACAGCCACGTTTCGTCCGGTCGACGGCTATCAGACACAAGAACTGGTGCCGCCCGACGCGTCAGACATGTGCGTCATCGAGACGCTGTTGTGGATCACCACGTGGCGCGGCGCTTACCTGCTCCAGTCGACCTCCTTTCGCAAATTGACGACGCGGCGCGGGACAATCGCATGGCTGCCACAGCGGCAGCAAGTGCCGGGCTATCCACTTGTCGTGCAGATCTCCGCCGCACCACGCGACTGCACTAAGGCGTCGAACGCGGCGGCGTCGCCCGCCGCGGCGGTGCCGGCCAAGCCTGTGGCCGCGGTGCTGGCTCCCGCGGGCGTGGCCTTCGTGGCCGCCGCCGTGATCATGCTGCAGAATAGAACGGTGGTGTCGGGGAGCGTGAGAGTGCCAACGCGAGCAACAACGCCAGCGACGAGGCTGCTGTGCGCGGCGTGATGCTAACTATTCAAGAGTGCCTCCTCATCGTCAGCAAATGGGCGGGGGAGGTCACCTTTCACGTGTCCGCTCACGCGTCGTCCGCACGAACCCTACAACTGCACGTAAACAACATCATGGCGGACGTCCTCAAGGCGAACCTCGATGAACGGGGAGCCGGCGCGGCTGCTGCGTCTGCCGCCGCCGCGACGCTGCGCTCATCCTCTGCCGGGCTCGATGATGAGACGCCGCCCTTCTACAGGACGCATGTGTCCCTTGCTGCTCTCGGCCGCGACACGCAGGCGCTCTGCCCTGTCGTGAAGGCGGACCAGAAGCTTTACTGGGCGGCCGAGCTCGTGCACGGGCTCATGGGGACGACCGGAGTCCAGGTGGCTAAGGGAGTGGCGGACCTTGTACGAATGGAAGCTCGTGACTGGAATGGTACCACAAGCCAAGTTCAAGAAATCCTTGAGTTCGCCGACTCTACGATGCGTGACGTTGAAAATCTCCGGCGGTCGGGTGTCCACGTCAGTGGCGCCCTCCCTGTGGCGCCACCATCGCCCACTGGGGGGCCATCAGCGGTCAAAATTGGCACCAGTGGGGCGGCGACTGCCAGCGATGACGCCAGGGCAGCTATGTTTGGGGATGTGTGGGAGCTGCTTGGGCAACAGGGCGATGATGCCGACGAGGAGAGCTCTAGTGGGGAGGACGGCGGGTCGGAAGAGGGCGCGCCGGTCGGAGGCTGTGGGACCAGTACGCGTTCGCGTGCCGAATGAGGGCCGGCGGCGAGACACACTGAGGCGGGGGGACGTGCGGTGAGGGGCGGCATGATGACTCCCCCCGCGAGCTTATGGCGCTCTACCGGCCCAGGGCTGCAGCGCGCACCCCTGATGATGCCCCCGGGTGGTGCCAGTGGGCGGTCTGGGCGCGATGCACATCCTGCTGCCTCCGCCGCCCATTCGGACCAGGCCATGGCCGACATCCTGGCGGCCGTCTCCACCACCACCGTTGAGAATAGCCGCCGGGACGACCGCGAGCTCCAGGCCAAGTCGAACGCGCGGCGCACCCAGCGCGTGGCTGATCTTACCCGGCTCATCTTGGCCGAGCCAGGCAACTTAATGTTCAAGGACCTTTTGGCTGCCGAGATGGCGGCTGGGCCGCGGTAGATTACGTGTACTATACTTCTCTTGCATTACGACATCTAAGGACAAAAAGACACCCTATTATCATTTGCATTACCCGTGATAGAGTTCTTTTGCAATCATACACTGTAACACATGCTGCTGCACCCGGCTCCTCGCTGCACTCGCCGCGGGGGGTAGGGGCGCCAAAGATTCGCCCCCTACGTTGGTAGGTGCATCCGCTGCGGCATCGTGAGGGGAAATGTCGCCAAGCCGGATGCAGATGTTGTGGAGGATAGCGCACACTGCCACCCACTCCATTACTCTTGTAAAGTCAGCGTCGCAAGCCCCGGGCATTCGTAGCTCCTTGAGGCTGCCGAAGCGCCCTTGACGACTTCAATGACCTCTTCGGCCGAAATTCGACGCCACGCGTGCTGGTACTTGTATTTCCGATTTGCATAAATGTAGGCCGCTGGCTCCTTGTGCGAAAGAAGGACGCGCTTCGAGCCCAGCATACCCTTGTCGCCGGCCAGGTATTCGCGATCGGCAAATTACAGCTTAGCTTGAGCGTGCCACAGGGCAGTTGCCTGCGCTCTTGACCGCTCCGGCGCCGCGATGCCTGCTTTGTGCTGTGCCAATCGGCGCCCACACGAGATCTCTGTGCACAGCTGCGCCATTTGTTGGCCACGCGGGAGATCTTGCTGGTCTGGACCGTCAGCTGCGAGTTGGTACGGATTTGGTTATCCCTTCCGAGCGTGCTGCGTAAAGATTTTGACGAGGAATACTGGGTGGCATAAAATCGCCACTCGGCCGATTCCTTGGGCGTCTGAGTATCCACGCACTAAAATGAACGCGCGTATACACACTTTCTTGGTACGCTTGAAAACCCCTGGTTTCTATTCTGAGCCTAAGTGTATGAGAGGCGGATTGTGGGACAGGAGAAGGGATCCAACAGTCGGCAATTATCACAGATCTTGGTAGGAAGTGAGTTCACGATACCAAGACCATTCCCTGTCGCCGTTCACTGAGGGACAGTTGCCGCTTCAGTGGCTGGTATTAAATACTGTCAAGTCGTGAAGCGGGGGAAAAACGCTCGACAGAGACGTTTACAAGGGGTCGTGCAAGTTCTGAACGAGCAAATTTGAGTCAGAACCGGGCTCGTGGTTGATCCAGCAACGAGGTGCACTGCGCTGAGGGGAACCAGAGGCCTATTTACGGCTTCCTGTTGCTCAGAACCTTGCTCAGCAACCGGCTCAGGCCCCGAATATAGGAATTATATATTTGATATTGACTTGGTTTCAGAGCACCAATAGCAATGAGAAAATGGGTTTTGAAATCACATGCAAAGAGGCAAGCACCAGCACGCAACCGCGCCATGGCGAGTAGGCTATTGCTGATCCACAAGTATTGTCCTGGGGGACATAGACAAAGAATGACTGTGAGTAACAGCACTCTATGGGGTTAAAACGACAGTAAGAAGGCATCGAAGCCAATCAAAATCCCGCATTCGGTGCCAGGACCTTGCATCCAGCATAACTCACTGTTGTTGCCGCTTGATCCGATTTGCTTGGCGCAGAGCAAGCTGGCCGCGCGAGATCTTGAGATTTTCCACAGTCTCCTTGCCAGAAGTGCAGAAAAATAGAGGAGCTGATGTTAATTTCCAGGCCGTATGGGCACATGTTAGCAATCTGGAGCACCTAGTCAGTCCCAGGGGCACATCTAATTGGTGTAGAGAGTCGGTCGGCAAGTCAGTCTTTGTCCACCAGGACAAAACTCGGGGCTCAGCAATATTCTACCCACATTCGAGGTAGGGAGACCGCCGGGGGGACCGGGGATTTGAAAACGACTTGATTCAGTTACAGCCCCAGACGTCGGGTACGCTCTTGGCATTTGGTTTGCCGTGCGTGCGGTTGGGGGCAGCTCGTAGCGGCTATTACTGTTGAGTTGCGTTCATACAGACCTCGATCAAATTTCTAACACCGCTGTTCTGCATGCCACGAACTGCTCGCTACCGATCTTTCCCCCTTATTGGACTTCCGGCATCAGTTCGTCCCACCGCCCATCCGACTGCCCAACCGCCACCGCGGCCGGCCCAATCACGCCGGCCGTCGTGCCAGGCTCCCGACGCCGGCCCGCATGAAACATCCCGTTGCGCGCCGACCGGCGGCGAGCGCCTGCCGCGGATCTCAGCCTTTTCGCCTTCTCTGTGTTCAGGGTTGCATCCAGTGACAGAAAAGTGAGGCCTGTATGATCGGGGAACGAGAACCAGCGGGACGGAAAGCGTTGGTAATGGTTGAGTTAGTGAGAGCAGTGGCGCACCGCTGCTGTCGATCTTTCCTGGTATCGATAAGAGGCAGTTGGGAGGGCATCACTGACGGGCCGTTAGATGTACAGTGTGTAGTTCTGCACCGCGGCCTTGATAAAGCCACGGCACATGGCCGGCGAGATATAGGATAGCATGAGCGCAATGCAAAAGAAGGGCCACTCGTTGAACTGCTCGGGCGTGACGTGCCGTCGCAGCCAGCTGCTCCCGACTGAGAACACGTCCTCAATCGGATTGAAGTCGGGGCTGTAGGGTGGCAGGAGCCGCACCAGCACCCCAGCGGCCTCAATCAGGGCGATTGCGGCCTGGTCGTGAGCCCGAGCATTGTCGAGTATCAGAACACAGCGCTCGTTCTGCTGGGACCAGGGCAACGCAGGGTCATACGCGTTCATGTGCGGCAGCAAGCTTTCCAGAGCGAAAAGCAAAAAGTCGACGGAGGTCTGGCCGGGGGGCGGCTGCGTGATTTTCCAGTCAAGCACCCGGTCGTGGCTCATGGTAACGAAGAAACTCGTGCTCACCCCCCGAGAGTTCGTTAGGTAACACTCGGCTCGATGCCCACGCAGTGACCAGGCCCACTTTCTGTTGGCACACCGTCCGCAGCGGTGCGCCTCATCCACGTAAACTTTAGCGCGCAGGGGAATGTCCCACTGATCAAGGACCCAGCGCGCGCGGTCAAGCTCGTTTCGCGTAATAAAGGCAGTCTCGATCACCTTACGCGTCAATCCATTGGCAGCGAGTATACGAGAAACGGAGGAGGGAGAAATGACAACATCCTCGCCAAGCAGTTGATGAAGGTTAGTGACAAAGTCCGATGTCTCGTCCAGAAAAGCCTCTGGGCACTGCTCAACAGCAAAAAGCACCGCAGAGCGCAGATCTGGGCACTTCACAAAGCAGTTAGCGTGAGTGTTCCACTTCTCGGGGGCATAGTGGACCTCACCCGTGTCCTCGACGTATGCCAAAAAGCGAGTCAGTGTCCTGCAGGACATTCGCGTGTTACGAGCTGCCGTCGCTAGGCTCTGCCCATCATTGAGGTGCAGCGACACAGCAAGCCGACGCATTGGCGCTGACTTCATCGTGTCGACACAAGCGGTAGGCCAGACGTCGGGACGTCTGCGTGGCGCGAATCGTGCAAGACAAGTTGTCACACTTGTCCGAGCCAACCCGAGCGGCGATTGTGAGGCCCATGTGTGGCAAATCATTCAACAGACGAGAGCCATGCACCGGAAGAAATGTCAAGAAAGATTGAAGAATCCGTGGATGTTGGCCTGTTGCAGGCAGCGAGCGGGATCTAGGCCCAGAAAAAGGGTCCTAAAGAGGAGAAACAGTGGCTTCCTGCTCAGGTGGGACACAGTGCGTCGGGAGTCTCCCATTTGGCTGGCAGCGGAGGCACGTACCCTGTTTCCACAGGGCACACAAGGCTTACTAGCGAGATCGAAGTACTTACCTGCCTACTTTTTGTATTGGTTTCCAACTTGTTTGCATCCGATATGGAATACATGAATGTTTAAACAACTTTCGCCGCTATTGTGAAAATGCAGTCAGTCCCAGTCCCTGGCCGCCAGGACAAAATTAGGGGACCAGCAATACATGCGTAGACCGACGACCACCTGGCTGTGAGTGGCACGCACGCCACAGACTGTCTGGTCCCCCCACCGCCACCCCCAGCACCAACGCTTGTCGCTCTCACATCCACCACTCCCTATACCTTCCCCCTCCCCCTTCCTCGCCCGGCCGGCCTTCCAGGCATTGAGTACCAGACATGGTGGCCCGCTCCCCCCCGAAGACCCCGGCCCGGAGCGGCCAGCTGCATGTGGGCCGCCGGGCCTCACCAAGTGCCGGGAGGCCGAAGAACTTTTCAACAGGCGAAACCATTGGCGTCATGACGGCGGCCTCGGCGCATTGGGCGGAGTACCACGGGAGTTTCACGGGGGAAAAGAAGCGCCGCATGGAGGCGGTGATGCTGAAGGCATTCGTCGACGCAACGCCAGCCGCCGACTTGGAGGTAGCCCGCAACCGGTCAATCAAGAGTGTGGGTGGACAAGAAAATCAAGAACAAACGCTCGCGCTACAATGATGCGTGCAAGGACCTCAAGAAAACGGGGCTGAGTACGGCTGAAAAAGACGACATCCTTCTCAATTTTAGAGGGTGCGTGCTTTTTGGGTTGTGCCGCTCGGCATTCAAGGGCTGCCAGTTTCCGCTCAATCTTCAGCCCGTGACCCTGTCTTGTTTGGCTCGGCACGCGCCGCGGACGGGGCACGGGCCTCAGCGGGCGCCTCCTCGAGTGCGGCGGTTGCGGGGGGCGCGGTGGGGGAGGCGGGAGAGACCGAGGGCAACGGGCGCGACGGCGATGAAGGCACCGACGTGGGGGGATGGGACGACGGGGACAGGTCCGGCGTCGACGATGGAGAGTCGGACAACTCGGAGGATTCGGGTCGTGACGGCAGCATGGTGCCGCCCGGGGAGAAGACGGCAGCAGAGATTTCGGCGGCCTCCCCGCCCAATAAGGCCAAGAAGATGACGACCTCCGCGGCGGTGCGCAACAATTTTGAGTACAAACTGTCGTTGAAGAAAGCCGCCGCGGACGCGGCAGCATGCCGACGTGGAGGGGGGGAGGGCGGGGGGGGTGGCGGCGGCTCTGCGACTGCAGACGGTCCGACAGATTGGGACGTGCGCCAGGCGGTCATCAAAATGATGAACGCCTTTGCAGACAAGGCCCGCCGCGCGTAGCCGTACATTGTTGTTTCTGATCGTTCTTTTCTGGCGTGTCTTTCTTGTTTCATTGAAAATCCCACTTTTTCTACCCCTACAGCATGTCTGCGCTTCTTTGTCCTTGCGGCTGTCAAGGCTGACCCAAAAATATTCGACATCGGGTCCCGCTCTATGACTGGACCACAGAATACAAGCCTCGACCACCCGGAATGATCAATGATATCCTCGTATTTCTCTGAAAAAATCACGTGCCAGCATCTGCCAGCCTCCGTCGGCCTCATCCGCCCCCCTCCCTACCCACCCGTTCTCCAGTGACACAGCGAGGATGCACAGTCGTCTCAATCTCTTCTCTCTTCATTGGCACGGCCTCCGCCCTGCCAAGGAGGTCTTCATCTTTTTAAGCCGTCCACCAATGCAGTCGCTCTACCCACCCCCCCCATCACATCCCTCCCCCTGCCCCGTCCCACCGCACTCCCTCGGATACATTCTTAACACAGCAACCTACTAGCCCTCCGCCCACGGCAGGCCCAATGCCTTCACAGTCTCGATACGACGCTCACACCCTGCCACATGCGCCGTCTTGTCGGAGGCAGTCCAGTCGACATCTTCCACCGAGGCGTCACTGGAGACGTCCTCGTTCTCATCCTTATATGCCACATCCCGTGCCTCCAAAATTTGTGCAAAGCGGCACACACCTCTTGGACACGTGCCTTCAGGTCGGGGTGTGCGCAGATCATCCGTAGCACACGCCATCGGCCCTTAAGGCGGCCAAAACAATTCTCAACGACGACCCGCATCTTGGCGTGCAGATGATTGAACCGACGCATGCTGTAAACGTTTGGTCCATGCATGTCGGCCTCCCGGAAGGGAGTAAAAGGAGTGCGCAACAGAGAGGCAGACGTGCCAAGAAAGGAGAAGACAGAATATCTCCTCCCAACAATGAGAAAAACAAAAGTCCTGGTTACGCCAATATTCCGTGTGTTGTCTCCAAGCTCTTTCCCAAGTTTCCTTCAATCTCGAGCGGGCAGGTCCCGCTGAAGCTTCAGCCGCCTTCCTTGTTTGCCAGTGCCTCACCCCCGACACCCCCCACCCCTCCAAACCTCTTAACTAAACGCAAAGCAGGTCACACATACCAGGAAAGCAGTCAGAGCGAACCCTGCGTCGCCGAGTATGAACTCGCGAACCGATAGAGGGCGAGAGCTCATGTCCTCCTCGAACATCGACGCGTGCCAAGATTGTGTTCGAAGCTCCAGCGATTCGCCCTGTGACCATGGCAGGCCACCAACAAAGTAGCAAACGCGGTGGGTGTCGCTGATGGCCAGCTTGAGGAGGGAAACTTTTGAGTTCTTGTCTGTATAATCCTCTTTGTGCTCCCCGTAAGGGGTGAGAATCTGGGTGTGGCAGCCATCCACAGCGCCGCATCTACACCAAGAAGCACAAGAAGAGAATAGGCCAAATAACAGTCAGTTAGACGATGTTCTCTCCCAGCCAGCATGTATAGATCACCGGCTCCGGCCATATAGGAGCAGCAGAGGAGAAAAAAAACACGAAATGTACAGCCCAGCCCATCCGACGGCGTTGCCGCCGGTCATCTCGGAAAACTCGCAATTGATGCGAAGGCGCTCGGATTGAGTGGGCCACGAAGGAACGGGAAACGCAACGAGCATGGCCTATATGACATGATCGCAGAACTTCGAAAATGTCGACTGAGCGACATCAACGGCACCCACAATCACGCCCTGTGGACCACCCTGTGCCATCCAAAAGAGCACAGCGAAAATGTGCCATGCGGCTGAGATCGCCGCTGGGCCACGACGGCCACGGGGCAGGTGCGGTTCAGTGAGAGATACCAACTCATCGAAATGGGCCGGGCTCATACGCACATCCCCAGAAAAACATCCCTGCTCGATGCTCTTTTAAAAAAAACGGCCCACCAGGTCACGCGCGTGTGGGGCAGCCCGGTTGGCCAAGCCGCATATACTCCCCACTCCGGCAAGCTCAGCCAGTCCGACGAGCTCGGCCGCCGCGCCAGAGCCCTCCTATATGGCACCCCAAACAGGTGAAAGAGTCTCGAGGGTGCCCAAGACACCATCCCACTGCGCACGCTCGTGCGGCGCCAGTCTGCGGAGAAGCTCAGCAACTTTCTTCAGCCACACAGTGAGCGGAGCTCTCTCCCCCGCACTACACACTGGCGCACGCGCCTCATCGACATTAAGCACCATGGAGACCTCGCGCAAGTCAGGACTCACCCCCCCAACAACTCGTAGTGCGTCACTGACAGCG
>Ga0114957_1004876_pt1 | contig 11346 bp, 5 predicted proteins | sample BantaG_FD_87175 | JGI IMG/M metagenome (GOLD analysis project Ga0114957, IMG submission 87175) | Marine algal microbial communities from Bantry Bay, Ireland - BantryBay_4 metaG | ecosystem: Host-associated > Algae > Red algae > Unclassified | place: Bantry Bay, Ireland | collected 2014-11-21 | reverse complement strand
CTCTAAGTCTGGTTACTTAAATAATGTGGCCATAGTTAGTTCTAAAAATAGAGCACCAGCGGGTATAGAAAATTCTGTAACGATCAATGTAGAAATTGCACTAGATCGATTAATTACAGGTAAGGAAATAGTGTTAGAGAATATTTATTATGACTATGCAAAATGGGATATCAGATCAGATGCAAAACCCTCTTTAAATAAACTCTCCGATATTCTAAAAAATAATCCCCAGTTAGTGATCGAACTATCGTCGCATACAGATTGCCGTGGAAATAAAGCTTATAATCAGAATCTCTCTCAAAAAAGAGCTCAGTCTGCCGTAAACTATATTATCTCTACAGGTATTCCTTCTACTCAGATGATTCCTAGAGGTTTTGGAAAAGAGATTCCTGCAGTTACCTGCGAATGTGATGATTGTACTGAAGAGCAACATCAGACTAATAGACGGACGAGTTTTAAAGTGCTAGAATATTGATTTGAATTGGGTCTGATTGTTTTCTGATGTCTTTACTAAATTACTTTCCATGGCGTAAAATTCGATTGAAATAGGGCGCTGTTATAACAATAACTCATTTTTTCTTCTTGATTTGTAGGGTAGTATGATTAAGTTCAAGTCTCATCCTTGTTAGATTGTATCCATATTCACGTTCTATATGCGTTCCAGTAATTACATTAACAAATTTTTAAATCCGTGTTCTAATAGAATGTTATTTTCAACTCATCCAAGATCCCATTGTGTAGTGTCATCGCTTACGGGTGGGAAAAATAGACTTGAAGGCTGAGACGGCCTCCAAGTCTATATATGTTTTATATCTATTTCTGAATAATAAGTTTGTCAGAAATACGCTTACCATTTAGAATAACCTCTATGTAATAGATGCCATTATCTAGGTTTAAGTTTAAAGTTGTAGTTTGCTCGTTGTTTATACTACGATGTACCATTTTACCCATAATGTCAAAAATATTTAATTCGTAACTACTACCTTCTAATTCATTGATTTTCAAACTGAATGTATGGCTTGTAGGCTTAGGAAATATTTGATAATGATTCAGATTGGTAATAGATTCTACGCTAGAAGTTGAAACGATATATGTCGTTGGATCAAAAATTAAAGTGTCATTTTGAGAATGATCTTCTAACAAATATCCAATTTGATAATTGCCATTTTCTAATTTATCATATTCTAACATTAAATCTTCATTTCCGTTTTCAATCATAATAATTGCGTCATCATCTACAACAAAGAACTCTTCATCAGTAACTTCATTGAAACCTTCATAAAGTAATTGAACTTTATCATTAGGTTGTAAGAAAACTCTTTTCTTAGGAACAATCATATCTCCGTTACTATTCTCAGCTTATTTCTATGATACATTATTTTTTAATCCTGACTAACGGTTGGTTATTTAGTACTTCTCTTAGTAAAGAAGGCATAAATATTTCAAGTATCTTTTGTTGAATAAAATTTAAATTAAATGATCGACATGATATTAATATAAGGAAACTAGAATTGAATTTGGAATACAAAGATGTCATCAGAGTTCATCTAGCTCATGGATAGACAGGATTAAAACAATAAGAATGGTAACTACAATGGATTTATCTTTATTTATCTAACTATCACAAAAGGCAACACCGCTTTACTCGATACATTAATTAGGATCATGAAGTAGGTTCCTTCTGGTAAAAAGGTAACGGGTATATACTTAAAAGTAAAAGGAGTTATAGGAATAACTGTTTTACCATCTGCAGCGACAACCGTAAATTTATAATCACTCAAGTCTAATGTAGATTGTATTTCTATAAAGTCAGTAACAGGATTAGATTTTAAGGATATCTTATCCTTTCCGATTACTTCTACTCCGACTAGGTTGTCTATAAAAGCAAAAGTGTCTAATTTGCAATCGTTCTGATCAGTTACTGTGATCAGATAAGTATCTGTAAAAAGATTACTTGCTTGATTTTCGTTGACGGTATTTGCATTAGGGCTCCAGTCGTAAGTGTAATTAGGAGTGCCGCCATCAGCATCGATTATGATATCTCCGATACCGCCTCCATTAGTATCATTTATAATAGTGAGGATAGCACTCAGCGGTTCCGGCTGAGTCAGCGTGATTGCTGTACTTTCTAATGGACAACCTAGACTGTCCAGTAATGTAAAGCTGTAGTCTCCTGCAGGAAGATTATCGATATCCGCTCCATTATATCCCCCTGTCCATTGAATGGTAAAGGGTATTGTTCCACCGGAGATATCTATGCTGATCAGTCCATCATTACTTTCAAAACAGCTCGGGTTTTCTGTTTGCTCCACACTGTAATTAAGTATTTCGGGGCTGTTGATAGTGATCATTTCTGAGGTTCCTACACATCCTTCTATATCTGTTATCGTAAGCTGGTAATTTCCATTAGGCAGATTATAAATAGTATCTATTTTTTGATCTCTAATATTCTGGATACCGACATCCCAGTTATAGTCATATGGAAAGCGACTACTTTCTACAGAGGCAGCTAGTGTTCCTAACGAATCTCCAAAACATGGGTTATCCATTATTTTTAGAATATCTACTTCTAAGGGCACGTTGATCTCATTTACTACGATCGGTGCAAATGATATTTTACAATTAAACTGATCGATGAGCGTAAGGCCATAGGTACCACTTCCTAAGCTATCGATGGTACTATTATTTTCTTCTGGAACATTCCAGAAATACTGATAATCTTCTGTACCTCCCTCCACGTTTAAAGAGATATAACCGTCCGTACTGAATGGACAGTCTACATGCCTAATAGAATCTATAGTAATCGCTATAGGATCAGGACTTTCGATCAGGATGTTTTCTAAAGTTTGGCTACAGCCATTTATATCTGATACCGTAACGCCATAAGTACCTTCTGGTAGATCAAATAAGTCTGGACTATTAGAACCATTACTCCACGTATAGGAGTAGGCGGGAGTTCCTCCAGTAACGGTTATTTCTATGCGACCATCTTTCTCTCCGAAACATCGTACGTTTTCTGCTCCATCTAAAAATATATTTAAGGAATCAGGCTGAGAAATATCTAAGTCTGATAAAATTTCGATGCATCCATTTCCATCTGTGATGGTAACCGTATAAATGTCTGGAGATAGATCAGTAATCCTTTCTCCAAATTCTCCATTACTCCAGGCATAATTTATCGGTTCTGTACCATTAATAACTGCTACCCATAAGCTACCGTCATTATCATTATAACAAAGTGGTTCTGTTTTTAACTGTATCCCTGCATTTATACCAGATGTAGAGCTCAGGAAAATAGAATCAGAAATGACGCTACAGTCATCCTCGTCTGTGATGGTAACATTATATCCACCATTTGCCAGTCCCATAGTGATACCTGTGCTATCCCCATTACTCCAGTTAAAAGTATAAGGTGGATTACCACCTGACGCATTTACATTAAGGGCTCCATCCTCTATTCCATTACAACTCGGATTTAACACAGATACAAAGGAATATGTTATGGATGTATTTGCCTCTATTTCTATAAATTCTGTCAGAGAGATACATCCCGTTCCATCTGTGATGGTCGCAAAGTAAACTCCTTTACCTAGATCAGTAAGAAAGTTTCCTGACATTCCATTATTCCATTCTACTTCATAGGGGAGTGTTCCTCCTGCTAATGAGATAGTAATCGCTCCATTCTCAGCTCCTAAACAGGTTTCACTATTAAGCTGTATAATATTATAAACGACTGGATTTACCTGGATAGGATCATCATCATTACCATTACAGTTTTCGTCGATGAGATTACAGGGTAATTCTGGGGCCGCGGGATTTATATCAGCGTTGTTATCATCGCAATCACCTTTGTTAATACTGTAACCTAGAGGAATATTTCCACAAAAAATAAGAGAGTCTAGCGTCCCATAATCATCACCGTCATTATCTAGATAGTATACGTTTCCATCGTCTACAAAAGTAGAACCGTAAAATTCGATTTGATCGATCGCGATATCTCCTTGGGTTCGAGCACCAGACAGTGCTCTAAATCTTAGTATGATTTGTTCTCCCTGATATGGCGATAAGTCTATATCGGCACGTTGCCAGTTTTTAGACTGGTCTCCTGTTTTCATAAATAACGGGTTCCAGTTTATACCATTGTTTAAACTAGCCTCTAGGATTAATCTGTTTACATCGATACCATACATGTGATAATAAAAACTCATATCCGTGCATGCATCATTATTTGCAGGGACTTCTAGACAGTTAGATGTGAGTATAGCTTCTGCTCCTTGCGAACAAGAGCTTACAGTATTTTCTATGTAAATGTAATTACCACATAAAAAAGGATCTCTTTCAGGACCAGTTTGTGGAGATGGGGTCATACCCGTCTGTACGATCCAGTCATGATCGTCGATCAGATCATTAATCTCATTTGTCCAGTTACCAGTGATCATACAAGGCATACTACAGCTGGTAGGGCATAAACTGAGAAGATCAAAATTTTCTTGTTCGGTTATATTATTACAAGCGGTTTTTATCGTAATGGGACAGGATAGAGGAGAGTCATTTAATATGCATAACGATCTCACGTATATGTCGTAATTAGTATCTGGTAATAATCCATTTAGTACGTATATCTCGTTTTGACAATTTACATTAAATGAGCTGGATGTGCCTGGGACAAATCCTTCTGGGCCCCATTCTATATTTAAGAAAGAGCAATTAAAAGGGGCATCCCATTTTAGAGTAATGGCATCAGCATCTGTATTTTTTATAACCACTTCTGATGGGATCGGACAGACTTCTTTACTAAAGATTATATCTACAGCTCTAATCGTTCCTATATCATCACGAGCTTGATCACATATTTCTAAGGTCCATATTCCATTAGGGTCGGAGCCGTCAAGGAACGCGTTTATATCTCCTTCTGGTTTATAACTCCCTACTAACGGTGAGCCTGTTTCCTCTATTCCTAGGCAAGCTTGATTATTAAATGATAACGGAGCATTACAAAGACTATCAGGATTTCCTAGATGATTATAACCTATACCTCGATTTTCGATAAGAAGTACACTTTTACCGTTAGGAGAAATAAGAGAAATATTTAGATCTGCTGGCCAGTCATGATCGATTACTAAGTTTACAGTTTCTATAAAAATGTTTTCTCCGAGTTGTACGTCCATCAGACCAAAAACATCAATCAGAAATTCGTCTGGTTTATTACAATTATTATCATCGATCTCGAGAGAGATATCACAGCCTTGTCCATTTCTAATATTTGTATTAAAAGAGTAGGGGCCATTCCAGTTGCTTTCTCCTGTCGTGCATATGGATCGTAAATAGACAGCATACTCTGTTGCAGACTCTAAACCTGTATAGTTATAAAATTTATCTGTTACATTGGTTATAGTGGCGACGCCTATTGGCGAATTTCCCTTTTCTACTAACTCTATTTCATAGTAAATAATATCAGTACTATTATCAAACCAATTTAGCTGGATACTTTGAAAACTAGGGTCTGTAAAATTTTGGAGGAACGGTTCATTACAAGTGCATTCTACATTGGCGAAAGCCTCCATAGACATCACTACTAGGAATAGCAAGGTTGTAAGTCGCATCAGTTAAAATCGTATTTACTTAATTACTGCAATTATCAGTCCGTCTTTACTAATTTTTGCTCATAGGTTTTCTCCCCATCTTGCCATATAGTAACGTAATACAGACCACTCGCGTAGTTAGATAGGTCGATTATTTTTTTATACTGAATTTTTGTATGCTTCCCGACAAGTCTACCGAGCATATCATGGATCTCCAGATCGTAGATGGCATTTAGATCTTTGTTCTCTATTTGGACCCAGGAATTAGTAGGGTTAGGAAACAAAATAAACTCATTATCTCCAAATAATTCTTCCACCCGAGACTGATCGTATAGGCGTATATTATCGATGAGTAAAGCATCCAAATTTGCCAGTTCTGGATCAGAAAATGGATCAGACATCCCACTTAAAGTGATTATTTCGATTTCTATATTTCCTTCATAATTTATGGGGAGTTCAAACTTCATGGAATGTAATTGTTCCGTCGACATTCCATAAATAATTTCCGTGCTGGTAGTATCTGTAATTACTCTAAACATAGAGCCATAAAGATCATTGGCGATTTCTTGGTTAAAAACTTCATTAAGTAAGTGGATATAATTAAAGCTAAAAATAGGCTTATCCATTCCGACTGTATTTACACAATATCGTAATATAGACTCTCTTCTAAATTGTTCAAAAAAGTCTTCTACCTCATCACAATTAGTATAATTAGCAGTGCTTCTTACCCCGGCTAATGCCAGCATGTAATTACCATCGTAATCGTAAATAGAATCTCTAACGTAAGCAGGATTAGTTTCTAAATAGAATTTAGCATCATCTACAAAAGGAGTAAAATCCTCAAAGTAACCATCCTCGATCACCTGTATCGAACTGATCTCTCCCTCGTACGAATTGTTATCTACCACAGACTCAGGTGGATAAATAAAAGTGGCATTAAATTTCTTAAAATCACCGATTATAGAATCCGGTATGGATACCGTTCCTCCTAGATAACTACCAGGATCTAAATCCCAAAATAACGTACGCCCAAAAAGATAATCCTGATTTTCTGTTTCTATTTTAAAGAAAATAGAATCGCCCTCCGGAAGTGCAAAGCATCCTGTATTCTGAATAGAAAAAGAGTAAGTCCCTATTTTAGGAATACCGCAACCTGTATTTTGGTTAAGTCTTAGATAGACTAGTCGAGCATCTAAATCTTCGATACTCGATGCATTTAAACGGAGCCGTTTCTGATCATTTACTGTATTGAGATCCTCTGCGGTACTTATGTTTATGTATGCTGTTCCATCATTAGAAGTTCCTGTAAGTATCGATGTGTTAAACTGATGAAAAATAGAATCACCAGGCATTAAATCGGATAGTAGGGTAATCTCTTCTATCACTTCTTCCGTATTATTTTGCTTATAAGAAATAGAGATCGGAGTACCAGAACTAAAAGTCTGGTTTCCCACATTATAAATAAAAGCATCTAAGTATTTCTGGTCGCTGGGGCACAGATTTATTTCGTCATTGTACGTACGTACCGTTAGGTCTTTATCGTCCATCCCTGGAAATAATCCCACTGTAAACCATGCCTCTAAAACAGCAGATCTCTCTGGAGAGTTAGGGCCGTAAAGGTCATCGCAGACAGATAGAGAGGCGTACATCGCATCAAAGTAATTAGAGTTTTCTGTCAGGTAACCTACATTCATATTAAAGACGATCTCGATCGATTTATCCATGCCTATTGCAGGGACACTATAATTGTATTCTTTTTCGTTTGTCCCAGTTTTACCTTCTACCAGTAAGTAAAACCAGTAGTTAAGTACGCCGCTGTTACTATGGACACCCGCATTATCCCCAGCTCCAGAATACCACGACAGACCGCCATAATAGGATGGATCATTTACGGAGTTAGGATCATCCATCGAACGGATAGGTCTACCCGCCTGGTCTTTAAGCATGTGTTGTCCCACATTCCAGCTAAAGTGTTCTATGTCATTAACATACTCTAGTGCCTTCCCAAAAATATCAGCAGAGGCTTCGTTAAGTGCTCCGGACTGATCATAATAAATAAGATCTGAGGAGTAATCTACGAAGCCATGCGTCCATTCGTGCCCGACTATATCTATGGAAGTAAGTGGGTTAAATCTTTCGCAGTTTCCATTTCCGTAATTTGTAGAGGTGCCATTCCAAAACGCATTTGCATAGAACTTACCGTTAACATTTACGTTACTAATCAAAGCTCCATCATTACCATCTAGACCCGACCACCCAAAACGATCCAGCATAAAATCGTAGTATGCTGTCGTTCCGTAATGTACATCTCCGGCCGCTTTGCTATAAGATGGATCAGAGTCATTCCATATTTTATCTGTACTACTAACAAGTTCTTTACTAACAGCATCATAGGTAAATATTCCATTGCCTCGTGTGTCATCGTGTAATTCGTAGTGAGAGTCATCTACTTTTTCTACTGTTACTTTTTGTGTTCCGTAATAATTAGTTTCTACTTCACCTTCTATCGGTGTCGAGTGGATTTTATTAATGTAGGCGAGGATTTCTCCTGAATGCGCATCTATAAAAATATCGTAATATTGATTAGGAGCAAGCATGTCACACTGGTAGGCTAATTTATATTCTCCAGATTTTTTAGGGTAAGATCGGTCCATGATTACAAGATGAGCATGAGTCATTTTCCAATCCAATTGGACGTCGTTAGATATTATATTGTCCTTTGCTAGTGCATGTTGGATTCCTTCTCTTGCCATTGATAAAACTTGCACTCCTAAGAAATTAGGGGTCATGTTTATATCGAGATCAGGTACGATCTGCCCGATGGATTTAGTTACTATATCATCTACAGTATGTAATATCAGTGATCCTCCTATGATTTCGATTCCTTTATGGAATTGGGTATGCCGTAATATTTTAAATGTTTGCTTTCCTTTTTCTTGACGTATGCCTTTCGGCGAATAGGATGACTTGATTTTGAAATGATCTTCGCCTGTAAAAAAAGATGATTTTTTGAGATCAAAAAAATCTTTGATTTGGATGTTCTGTTTGCTAAAATCCATTTGATGGGTAGCTCTCATCGCATACATTCTTTCTTGCGGAGTCATGCCTTGGGCGAAACCCGTGTGGAATACCGTCAGTATAAAAATCAATGTCGTTAAGGTGGTAAGTATCTTCATAGTTCTAAGTTATTCTATGCTTATCTCTAAAGATAGAAAATATAGTATCGAGTTGTGGGAATAAATCCGAGAAATACAATGAAATGGTAGGTCATGACATTTGCAACATTTCTGTAGTATTAAGTAAACTTTAATTTGCCTTATCATTTTGATAACAGTAATAGTGGGGATAGATGTCTTTCTTTGAGGAGTTACTTTAATCCTTTTCTAAATCATAGATATGAAAAAAAGACTACCTCTTTTACTAATTATAGGACTATCTTTTTTTACGGCTTGTCAGATAGATAACTGTGCCACATGTACAGTGATTATAGAAGATAATGCCTTTGCTGCAGAAGACGCATGTCTCGGTTTTGCATCTCCATATCCAGGCGGTTATTTACTAGTTGCAGAGTTTACTGATTTCTATTGTGATGCAGAATTAGATAATGTCATTTTACAGGAAGGTGAGGATGTACTGTTACTCTGTCCTGGAATTTTTATAAGTCGCATTACTACAGTACTCTGTGATTAGTTAATTATGTCTATAAATTTATATTAGAGATAATTCTAAATTTGATATGACTGACAAAGCGTAGAGATGTACAGGTTCAAAAAGTATCAACTCTAAAATTGCTGTTTTCTTCTATGTCTTCCACCTTCAGTGTGCTATAATCTAACGAAGCTGTTAGTAAAAATTGTTTTTGTTGAGAAAATAAATAATCTCCACCATAATAAAGAGAGTCATTATCTATAAATAATCGACTTTCATTATCTCAAGCAAAAAATCCGTCTTCAGATTCTATAATCAGACTATCCAAGACCTCTCCAGAAGGATTTAACCTATAGAGATAAATAAATCCTGTCGATCCGTTGCCTACCTCGAGCATGACATGCAGCTCGTTTGTAAGCTCTTCCAGTTCTAGGTCTAGAAACTCATATTGTAGGGTGTCATCGAAGTTTAGAAATTTTAAAAAACTTTCTTGTCCATAACTCTGAGAATAGAAGCTAAAAAAAAGGAGGATCAGAAGATGATTTAAGGGCTTCATATCTTCAGAAATTTACCCGTTTGTTGTAGTTAAGCTGTAATTTACGCAAAAAATTAATCCAAAAAATGAATTATGAGGACAGTTAGCTATATATTCCTATGAATGGAGTCTTTAAGAATTACATAGTTAATCGATAAAAATAAAATACCTAAACATTGCAGCACACTGCCATCCTTGTACCTGCGGTGTCAGAGAACTACAAGCTAGCCCCCGAAAAAGAATCGTTAATTGATGAAAAGTAGCGAATACAAAGATAAGGTGCCAGTATCTAACATTATGTATGATAGCATATCTACTCCTTCGTCATAGATACGCTACATACAATTATCCGTTGAAGTATGCGTGCTGATACTCATAGGTCTGATTTATATAATTCCATGACAGTGTATTTTTATCGAAATCTTGAGTACTCGGTTGATTACTAACACTGTCCTATCTTATACATGTTTCGTTATCGAACTTACGCCCCATAATTTAAAGACCATCTTTGGTTTATTTTAAGGAAGGTAATAATACTTCAAAGCTCACATCGCTTTTTTTTATGGAATTTTATTCCTCACCAGCTTGTTACGAGGTAGTTTAGAGATCGATTATATCACCACATTTACCATACGACCCGGAACGACAATAATCTTCTTAATCTCTTTTCCATCTAACCACTTTTGTGTGATCTCATGATTTCTAGCTAAGGCTTCCATATCATCTTTAGACATCCCGTTAGGAATATTCAAATCACCTCGTTTTTTTCCATTAATAGAAAGAGGCAATATTACCTCATCTTCGATTAAGTGTTTCTCGTCAAAAATAGGAAATGTACTATGATGGATAGAAGTAGTATTTCCTAATTTCTCCCACAGTTCTTCTGTAGTAAAAGGGGCAAAAGGAGCTAGGATTTGTAATAGCTGTGACAGGACTTCTTTATTAGAACAACCCTGTTTTTTAAATTCATTAACACAAACCATAAATGCACTTACGGATGTGTTTAAACTTAGCTGATCGATGTCGTGTGTTACTTTCTTTATGGTGGCGTGCAGTGTTTTTAAATTCTCTTTAGTCGCTTCTTGCTCGTTAGGTAACCAGCTTCCATCTTCGCTATAAAATAGTCCCCATAGTTTTCTTAAAAACTTGGAGACGCCATCTATTCCTTTTGTATCCCAAGGTTTAGATTGCTCTATCGGACCGAGGAACATCTCGTACATTCTAAAACAATCAGCTCCATATCGAGCTACTACATCATCTGGATTTACAACATTAAAATATCGCTTAGACATTTTCCCCACCTCAGATATAGATACTAAATGAGTATCTATAGATTCGCCGAAAGGTGTAAAATTGCCTTTATGATAAACTCCTTTTGCACACTCAAAAATAGCGTCTTTATACTCTGGCCGCCAATCCATAAATTTCTTAATACTATTTATGTTTAGAAAAGAATTAGGGCTTCCGTACTCGTTTATAAAGTCTATGTGTACAGGAATTTTTACAACTTCTTCCTGGCGGTTATTATTATCGATCAGTCCAGCACACATAAATTTACTGTAACCGTCTTGCTTTTCTTTT
>Ga0114957_1004873_pt1 | contig 11348 bp, 9 predicted proteins | sample BantaG_FD_87175 | JGI IMG/M metagenome (GOLD analysis project Ga0114957, IMG submission 87175) | Marine algal microbial communities from Bantry Bay, Ireland - BantryBay_4 metaG | ecosystem: Host-associated > Algae > Red algae > Unclassified | place: Bantry Bay, Ireland | collected 2014-11-21 | reverse complement strand
TTATCCATCCCTAAGCCAGTAATATCAAATGGGACACCTTGTTCAGTTTCCCCTTGACCACCTTCAACTAACAGATGGAACCAATAATTAAGGACACCACTATTGATGTGGACACCTCCATTGTCACCTTCTCCTTCAAACCACATAGTACCATCATAGAATTTTGGGTGACCTTCTAGATTTGGATCTGCCATATTTCTAAACGGTCTCTCTTCATTATTTAAGATGAAAGTTTGACCTATAAGCCAATTAAAATTATTAGGTGTTACATAAAACTCTAGTGCCTTGCCAAAGATATCACTCATTGATTCATTGAGTGCACCAGACTCATCCATGTAGATAAGGTCAGATGTGTAATCAGTTACTCCATGCATAAATTCGTGTGCTACAACATCGACAGATGTGAGTGGTCCACGTGTACAATCACCATCACCAAACCAAGCAAATCTTCCATCCCAAAATGCGTTAACATAAGCATCTCCATTTCTGAAATTTACTACACAATCCATTGATCCACCCTCTCCATCAATACCAGAGTAATCAAAGTGTTCTACTAGAAGGTCAAAGAATCTTCCAGTACAATAATGAGCATCAATAGCTGCATTTCTATTGTGAATGGCTGAATAATCCCAATAATTATCCTCATCTGTGAGTACGACTCTATTGTCACCATCGTGGGTGTAAGTGGTGTTGCCTTGTCCTCTTGAATGATCAATGAGTTGATAGAGATCTGATGATACACTATCTGCAACAAAAGTTTGCTCGCCTAAGTAGAGTGTTTTACCTGTCGCTGGGACACTTTCAGTACACATCAATGGTTCAGTTGCGATAAGACTGCCAGTATGAGCATCTATGTAATGTCTTTCTTGTGATAAGGGTTGAACAGAATAAATGTCTATAGAATAAGCCAGCGCATAATCTCCGCTATAAGAAGGAAAGCTCTTGTCTACAACACACAATTGCGGTGATGGCTTTGCATATGTTGGGTCTACATCCCAAATATATGATTCAGCTTGACTTTTAATTAGAGCAAGGTTAACTACTGCTGCTTGATCAAGTGATGGCTGAGTATTGATATTAATATGAGGAAGAAAGTTTGCTGTCACCGTGGCTGCTTTACTTGTAGGTTGGTGGATTATCATGTCACCACCGATTACTGGTATCGAATTGTAAGTTTGGCTATATCTGATATGACTAGTCCCTGACTCACTCTTAAATTCTTGCTTTTGTATGAAATTATCTGGATTAGTATTAAGCTGTTCAGCTACCAATTGTAAGTTTGACTGAGTTCCTGTTATATCAGTTAAAGTAAACTGTTTGGCAAATTTGTGGACTTCAAGTTTAGATTGATATGATTGTCCTAATAGAGGAGTGCTAAGTAAAGTTATGAGACAAAGTGTGATGATAGTCAGTAGGTTATGTAGTCTTTTCATAATAGCATTAACTGTTTCTAAATCTAATTGGTTGTTGAAGTTACATTTTCTCTGAATGACTATACTCAGCCAACTTCAACTAATTTAATATTAATAATCAGTTAAGACAATGGATGACAGTATCAGAATATGGGGGTTTCCCCTAGTCTATAATATTTAAAACTCTCTTAATTTAGCTATTTAGGGAATATTTGTCACTTGATCTGAGTTATAAAATTAGTGTCAATGTTAAGAGAAATAAATTTTGATATTTGCTTGATTTGATCACTGTTTCAATGCTACTCAACTGAAAACTGACATTTAACTCTACATTTTGATGTAGAATGACTAAACCTTGAAACACTTTTTTGTACTTTTGACATTTAATTTTTGGATGTTATTCTGTTTTAATACCCATTTTATGAAGAACTCACTTATTTGCGTTGTACTAGTTATCGGATTTTATGCTTTTGGATTTGCTCAAGGGTCCAGCATTGCCGACATCATGAATGTAGCTCCTGTCACTGTAAAGGCTGATGAGACTACCATGGAAGCTAATGAAGAATATCAGAAAGAATTTGATGATCAATCAAAGAAAGTTGATGAACTATTTGCTAAGCACTCAGAAAAATTCACCAAAGAAGTAACCGAACTTATTCAAGTTTTTAATAAGGTATTAGGTAAGGCAATTGAGCAGGATGTGAAAAATGAAAAGCAAAAAGTTGCTACAAGAGTAAATGCCCTTTCAATGTCATTAATTAGATCAAAGAAAGATGTGCTTACTCAGTATAATAACAATATGCTCAATGAAATAAGAGCACTTCCTAAATCGCTAAAAGATGACAAAGAAGAAGAATTGAAATCAAAGATTGATGAGTATAGAGCATCCATAGATGAAGAGTTTGCTGCCAACCAACAAGTAATCAAATCATTTAAGTCTACAGAGCACCTTACGACAGAAGTCTCAAACTAAGTCGCTTTATTAGGCTGAGATTTAAAATTCATAAAGAAAATAGAAGGTCGAATCATTCAGTTGATTCGGCCTTTTCTATTTGCTATTGAATTGCTTTTACTCTTTTGATCACAAGATTTATGATCTCCTTTGACTTGAGTCTATGTCCATGGCCTTCCGTTACATATAAGGTTACATTATCAAACAGCCTTGCGAGTTTTTCACTTTCTGAAAACTTCAAGAGTGAGTCGTCTCTATCATGAATAATATCAATCGGAACAGGGATTTTTTTAATGAGCTCCTCTGACGCAAAGAATTCAATTGGGAGTTTTTCTGGTGTAATGCTAGGCACTGAAGCCAGTGATGCGTTCATGACTTTATCTGACATGCCGATCATCTGCTTGTAGGTATTAAATGTATCTTTAATTTTATTATTAGGAGCCAATAGAATGTAATTCTTAGGTTGCTGTTCTACTTTCATAGCACCAGTCAACACCGAAACAAATCCTCCAACGCTATGTCCTATTACAAGTTCGGGTCGGTAAGTGTTAATTAATGGATAGAGTGCCTTACTGTAGAGGTAAGCATTAAACGTTGGATTTGTACTCAATCCGTGTCCAGGTGCATCAGCGGCTATTACACTGTATCCAAGGGCTACAAGTTGGTCTATGTAAGGTTTCCATCTGATAGTGCCACTTTCCCAACCATGATTGAGTAAGAGGTAGCGTTCACTTGTGCCCCAAAGATAATAAGCAATATCACTCTCACCCTCAGGAAGAGTTATTTGAGCTGATGTCAGAAAGTTAATTTGTTCTTCATTCAGTTTTTTTCTGCGAGGCTTTTGGAAAAGGTACATCGCGACTTTAGCACCAAGTTTCGGTGATAATACTCCTAAAGTATTTATAGCTGAACCTATAATCGTGAAGAGTAAAGGTCTTTTTTCCATTTTCAAATTTTGACTACAAATGTAGGTAGGATAGAGACATTTATTGGAAGATTACGAGATTAACAATTATTTAGAATACATTTGTCAACCAAATTATTATCAACTGAGTATATGAAGAGCACTTTTGATCTCATTGGAAGATTCTTGATTGGAGTTATCTCGATCTTTGAGGCGATTGACTCTATTGTCTTCTTTAAAGAGACAAAAGAGACAATGCAAATCTACGATTTAGAGGGAGCATTAAATCTCATCCTAGTAGCCTCTATCATTTGTCTTTTGATTGGAGGGATTCTGGTTTTACTAGGTTATAATGCCAGGATTGGAGCATTGATGCTCTTGTGTTATTGGCTCCCTTATTCTTTTATTGTTTATTCATTTTGGAATGATCCACCCGATATACAGAGAGTTCAAGCATTAGATTTTATGAGGACATTAGCTTATTGTGGGGCCCTCTGCTTATTGATTGCTAACGGTTCAGGTGACTATTCTATCAAAAGAATGTTCCACGTATTAAGACTACCGGGTTAATTGCAAATTGAGTTTATTGAGATTTGAGGTGAAGGTGATGTCCACAGTACTTGCAAAATTCAGCGTCATTATCGTGTCCGTCTCTTGCACAAGATTGACAATGTTGAGTATTAATATTTTCTGCTTCCTTCCTTTCATTTAGTAATTCATTGGTCACTATTCCGGTTGGTACTGCGATTACTGCATAACCAAGGATCATTACAATAGCGGCTATAAATTGTCCAAGATTTGTTTGGGGACTGATGTCCCCATATCCAACTGTGGTAAGTGTTACTATCGCCCAGTAAATTGACCTTGGAATAGAATCGAAGCCTCCTCCCGAATCAGTCTCTATTAAGTACATCACCGATCCAAAGATCATAGTAATCAGTAATATTGTAAAGAGAAAAACTGAGATCTTTGGAACACTCCTACGCAATGCAATCACTAGAACCAATCCTTGCCTGAAATGACCAGCTAGCTTAAAAATTCTAAATATTCTCAATAATCTTAATGCCCTAATTACTAAGAGTGACTGGGAACCTACGATAAAGAAGGATAAAAATGCGGGAATAATCGAAATCAAATCAACAACACCATAAAAACTCGTAGCATATTTCATTGGCTTGTTTACTATCCAAAGCCTTAGAACGTACTCAATCGTAAAAATAATTGTAAAAATCCACTCAAGGTAAAAGAAAGTGTTACCAAACTTTTCTTCAAGTGATGGCACAGTCTCTAGCATAACCGTCAATACAGAAAGTATGATGAGTAGTATGAGGATAACATCAAAAGTCTTGCCTTCTTGGGTGTCTGCCTCGAAGATGATTTCGTGCAGTTTGTCCTTAAGATTTTGTTTGCTATCTAAAGTGTGCATAGAGATAAAGCGCTTTCTGTGAAGATTCTTCGTTAAATCATCTTTACAAAAGTAAGGTATACAATGTTATGGAAATCAAAACGATAACTTTTAACGATTATCGGCTTTTGGAATGACCTCATTATTCAACATTGTATACCAATACTTAAAAGGTCTTAGTAAGAAAACTACTTGCGATCGGTTATCATCGCCGCACAAACATAAAACAAAAGATTAACATATTACAAATTAATGTAATATGTTTTGGTATTTTTTATTTACATATATAACACAAGCATCGAGCTTAAAGTTGAAAAGTGTGTGAATATTGCACTATTGCACTAGTAGTTATAGCGTATTCCTAGATTCACAGTTTGGGCCTTGCGTTGAAGCGATCCTCCAAATACTTGTGTAATCAGCAATTCTAATTCAATGGTCTTAGAGATAAATTTTCTAATCCCACCACCAATTTGGCCTAATGGTTCGAAGCTAGCTTCTACATTAGAGAAGTTTGAAAATGTCACCCTCGGAATAACGTTCGCCAAACCATAAAGAGTCCATTTGGGAGCAGGATAGTAATGGTAGATTGCAGTCACAGGAGTCGAAAGTGAAACATATCCACCTTCTTGTTTGAAAATCCTTTGATCCAAATTTTCTAGATGTAATCCAAAGTCAAAGAAAAGGTTGGTCTTACTTGTAATGTCATTTTCATAAAGGAATTGATTGTACAATGAGAAACCACTCCAATCAAGGAACCCTTGTGAAGCGTTTCCTTCAAGATCCTTTCCAATGGGAATAATCAATGTATGGACTATTAAACTCTTACCTCTAAAGTTGAGTTGAGGTCGGTATTTGATTTGTGGTCCTACTCCAGTCAAACCAAATCTCCGATAACCCTCAATTCCGCCGTTGATTGACTTTCGTTCATTGATGAAATGGACTCCTCCAAAGAAAGATCCTAATGTTCGATTAGGCTGGATATTCACAGATCGTAATTTCATTGCCAATCCCCAGTTGATGTTTCTATTAGTTCCTAATGTTAATGAAATAATTTGATTGAAAACACTCGATCTGATAGCAAATCCACGTCCAGGGTTTGGGTCGACTTGAGTATAGTAATTTCCAAATATCTTGAACTCTACTTCACCTTGATTGAGGAGTCGAGTCGGGTAGTAACGTGTACGCTGTCCATTTTTAGAGTCATTCAGAGTCCAATCATACACATCAAATTTAAGATTGCACTCCTCTAAGTTGATTGTATTGTAGCTTTCGATCAGGTCTATTATTCTTTGGATACCACCGAAGTCTTCTCTATGCCAATCAAAGATTGAAGAAAGGTTGATTTGATTGTTAGGAAGATTAACATAGGCATAGAGCCTATTGTTAAGTACTGACTTGAGTACACTCTCTAAATATGTCGTGTCTGATTTAATTAGACTATGGATAGGGAGTGGAGGGCTATCCATAGTGCCACTATTGAGAAGAAAGTGAATAGCACCATGGTCATAGATATCTACAAGATGAGATTCGAGACTTCTTAGCGTGTAGCTCTTATTATTTATAATTAATTCTGAATCAAAGAAATCTGGAATTTGCTTTATCGACTGGAGGGGATAATTTTCGGCGATTTTTGAAATACTATACATGTTGTATGCTAATACATGGTATGCAAGACTATTTTCGTCTGTGAGCTCATCGCCGGCCTCTAAAGTTCTAAGTATTCTGTGAACTTCAGATAATTGACTTGAAAAGCCTTCATAGTCTAATAAGAAACCATCGCGATGGGGATCAATCAGATTAGCACTTCTTGTAAATACATCATCTAGTTGTGATGAAGCAATATTAGCGAGTAAGACAAGTAAGGCAATTAGTAGTCTGGTAAACATGGTTAGTTATTGTAGCTGTTATCTCACGAACAAGAGTGTACTTTCATTGCTCGACTCATGCAATTTATATTCATCTTGATCAAATTTCTTAATCTCGGCAAGTGTGTCTATCCGATTGCTGATGATAAAGTTTGTCATCAACCCCCTTGCTCTCTTAGCGTTGAAAGAAATCACCTTGAGCTTTCCACTTCTCTCTTCTTTGAATTCTATATTGACAACTGGATGTGCCAAGTCCTTGCTAATCACTTTGCGGTACTCTTGAGATGCAAGATTGATAAGGATTTTATTCTTATGATTATCGAGTTGTGTATTTACCTGTTGAGTGATGGTTTTAGACCAAAATTGATAGAGTGTTTGCCCTAGAGCTTCCTTGGTCTTAGCTGCCATTTCTAATCGGTAAGGTTGGATGAGGTCACTTGGTCTGAGCATGCCATAGAGACCAGAAATGATGCAGAGGTGGTCGTCAGCAAATTTGCGAATCGTTTTATTCCATTGTGTTGCAGCCATTGCCTTATAGGATTCACCGGAGTATGTTAGTACTGCACTACTGAGATTATCCTCCGATGGTTTGTTGATCAGTTCTTGATATTGTTGATATGTATTCTCAGTGATTGACTTACTCATAGTCATCAGATTGCCAACCTCCTTTACTTTAAGTTTCTTAATATTAGAGATGATTTTCTGAGTATCTTTTATTAATCTCGGCTCAGTTCCATAGGACTCAACCTCTTGTGGCGGGTTCATTGTCTTAGTAGGAGAGAGTATAGTCAGCATAGTGATGATCTGTTTAAAGAATTTATATCGAGAGCTACATCAGAGTGACTCATTATAAGATTGAGACAAAAATAAAAGCCCTCAGCTGAGCTGAAGGCTTATATAATAGATTTTTTTATAACTGGGAAGGAATATTACTCACCTCCATCAAGCATACTAGGCTCCGCAGTAGGAACACTTTGCTCTTCTTCTTCCTTAAGGATGTTACCAATTACTCTTACAACGTGAGGTACATCGCCTTCATTCGTAGTAATCTTAACAGTTTTATTGATTTTTCCTAACCTGTTTGTAGCATATCTGATTTCGATAGTTGCCTCTTCTCCTGGCATAATTGGCTCTTTTGGCCATTCAGGAACAGTACATCCACAACTTCCTTTACAGTTTTTGATTACCAACGGCTCATCACCTGTATTAGTAAAGTTTAATACTCTGAGAGGTTCTCCGTGCTGCTTAATCGTACCATAGTCAACGTCCATTGTTTCAAATGTCATGATTGGTCCACCTTCGCTTGGTACATCTGGTGTAGCATTGTCAGTTTGTGCTATTAAGAACGCTGATGTGAAACTCAGTAGGAGTAATGTAATAATGTTTTTCATGATTTTTTTTTAGTTACAGTTAATATTCATGTCATAAAGTGAAGACTCTATATCTCCCTCTTTACTGATGACAAAGTTAAAGTAAATCTTCTAAATTTACCTGTAATGAAATTTTAATGTTTAGTTAATCCCATAATGTGGAAAATTAAAGCCTTGGGTATTTCAATTATTGGTCTTACCCGTCTATTTTTGCTGTGTGAAATCAACCATGACCTTTTCTCAAGCAATAGACTCTTATAATTACGATGATCTCGCTTATATTCCTCTCACGGGAAATGAGACCATTGATGAGTATAGAAAGTCAGTCTGCAAGGATTACTGGATTTGTAGGGTCAGTAGAGAGGTTTCTCTCATCTCTCGTAAAGAAGTACTCAACGGTAAGGCTAAATTTGGGATTACTGGTGATGGTAAAGAACTCCCACAGATCGTATTGGCTCGACACTTTGCCAAAGGAGACTTCAGGTCAGGTTATTATAGAGATCAAACCTTAGTCATGGGACTTGGAGAGTGTACAGTCCAAGATTGCCTTGCTCAGCTGTATGCAGATGCTGAGAATGATCCATTTTCAGGAGGGAGACAAATGAATAGTCACTTTGCGACTCCATTTATCGACGAGAATGATCAAATGCTTGATCTCAAAAATCGGTATAATATTTCATCGGACACATCCTCTACTGGAGGACAAATGGCCCGAGCTCTTGGTTTAGCTCTGACATCTAAGAAGATCAGACAGTCTAAAGAACTATTTGATAGTCAATACTCACACCTCGGTAATGGAGATGAAGTGGTATTCTGTACGATTGGTGATGCGAGTACATCAGAAGGAGTATTCTGGGAGACACTCAATGCAGCTGCAGTTACAGAAGTACCACTAGTTATTTCTGTATGGGATGATGGTTATGGTATCTCTGTTCCAAAAAAGTATCAAACGACTAAGGCAAGTATCTCAAAAGCTGCCAAAGGATTTGAGATCAATGAAAATGATGAAGGAATCTACATCTTTACTGTCAAGGGATGGGATTATATCGACCTCCAACTGACTTATGAAAAGGCAGCGCATCTCGCTAGAAAGAGACATAAGCCAGTCTTAGTACACGTAGAAGAACTGACACAGCCTCAAGGTCACAGTACTTCTGGATCTCATGAGAGATATAAAGACAAGGAGAGGTTGGATTGGGAAGCAGAACATGATTGCTTGTTCAAGATGGGAGAATGGATGCAGCACGCTGGCCTTGTCTCTCAAGAAGAGATCGCATTATTAGATGAGTCAGCAATCGCATTTGCTAGAGCAAAGAAGAAAGAAGCTTGGAATAATTACCAAGAACCAATAGTAGAGTTGAAAAGACAAATCTTACAAATTTGTAAGTCTGACCCTAGCTTAGCTGAGATGGTCAATGCCCTGAATACACTTTACATGCCTACCAAGCATGATTTGATAAAACTCATCAGAGAAGGTAAGCGAAGAAGTGATGCAGATGGCAATGTCTTTCATCAAGAACTTGAGCAATTATTAGATGGTTTGATGGTTGAAGGGAAAGAGACTTACAATACTCACCTTTACACAAGTGCAGACTCAAGTCCAATCACGCAACCGATCATTCAACCTCAGTATACAGCCGAATCAAAAGAGGTGTCTGGTTATGAAATTATTAATTCATACTTTGATCTGGCATTTGGTAGCAACCCAATCACCTACGCCTTTGGAGAGGATGTAGGTTATATCGGAGATGTGAACCAAGGGTTTGCTGGGCTGCAAGACAAGTATGGAATAGAGAGAATCTTTGATACTGGGATTAGAGAATGGACAATTGTAGGGCAAGCTATTGGAATGTCGATGAGAGGATTAAGGCCAATCGCAGAGATTCAATATCTCGACTACTTGGTCTATGGACTTTCGCCATTGACGGATGACCTAGCCTGTTTGCGTTATCGATCTGCTGGATTGCAAATGGCCCCTGCTATCATCCGTACCAGAGGTCATAGACTAGAAGGAATCTGGCACTCAGGTTCTCAGATGAGTTTGTTACTTTCTACCTTGAGAGGGATGCATATCTGTGTACCTCGTAACTTTGTACAAGCTGCAGGGATGTATCAGACATTACTCCAATCGACAGACCCAGCTATCGTAGTAGAGCCACTCAACGCCTATAGACTCAAAGAAAAGCTACCTGATAATATTGGCACCTATACTATCCCACTTGGAAGTCCAGATGTATTAGTTGAGGGGCACCATCTGACTATAGTCACTTATGGCTCCTGTGTTCCTATCGTAATGAAGGCTGCGACCGAGCTCGCAGACAATGGTATCTCAGTGGAAGTATTAGATATACAAACTTTATTGCCATTTGACTTGGAGCATAAGGTAGGGCAGTCATTGAAGAAGACGAGTAGGCTCTTGATTGTAGATGAGGACATCCCAGGAGGAGCATCAGCATATCTGCTACAGCAAATCTTAGAAGAGCAAAATGGGTACTTCTCACTTGATGCTAAGCCGGCGACACTCACTGCTAAGGATCATAGACCACCATATGGCAGTGAAGGTGATTACTTTACCAAGCCGCAAGTCTCAGATGTCTACGAAGCAGCAATGGAGGTATTAAATCAATAAGTATACTATAAGTAAATGTCACAATAATTAGACTTATAATAGCATTATAAACAATTATAACAGGTGATACACTCTGGTAAATGGCAGACAAGGCGTTAATTATTATTCCTACTTACAATGAGATTGAAAATATCACACTCATTGTTAAAGCCGTATTGAGTCAAAATAATTCTTATCATGTATTAGTGATAGACGACGGTTCGCCAGACGGAACTGCTGATGCAGTTATTGAGCTTCAACAAGAATATCATGAGAAAGTAGCCCTCATCCAACGTCCTCAAAAATCTGGACTTGGCACCGCATATATTAGAGGGTTTAAGTATGGCATCGAGCATCAGTATGATTATATTATTGAGATGGATGCAGACTTTAGCCATGAACCAAGTAAGGTACCAAGTCTCATTGGTGCTTGTAAGGCAGGGGCAGATGTTGCAGTTGGCAGTCGCTATGTCAAAGGAGGAGGAATCAAAGATTGGCCAATGGATCGATTAATCCTCTCTTATGGTGCATCACTCTTCGTAAGAGCTATCACGTGGATGCCAGTCAAAGATACTACGGCTGGCTTTGTCTGTTATAAGCGATCTGTATTAGAGACAATGCGGTTAGACGAGGTGAAGTTTGTAGGCTATGCATTCCAGATTGAGATGAAGTATACACTCTATAGACTTGGTTATAAAATCGTCGAAGTTCCTATCATCTTTAAAGATAGAGTCCGAGGCGACTCTAAGATGGATACGAGTATAGTCAAGGAAGCAATCCTTGGAGTCTTCGGTATGCGGTTTAGGTCGTATACTAAGGTTGGGAGTTAAAT
>Ga0114957_1004869_pt1 | contig 11351 bp, 1 predicted proteins | sample BantaG_FD_87175 | JGI IMG/M metagenome (GOLD analysis project Ga0114957, IMG submission 87175) | Marine algal microbial communities from Bantry Bay, Ireland - BantryBay_4 metaG | ecosystem: Host-associated > Algae > Red algae > Unclassified | place: Bantry Bay, Ireland | collected 2014-11-21 | reverse complement strand
TATAAAAGTAAAGAAAAAAATCCCGAATCTTAGACGATGCTAAAATTCGGGACAATTTAAATTTAAAAATTATTATTTAAAAGGTGGGTCGATTTTTTAGAACCGATCCCGTAACACCCTTAGTTAACCTTCATCACATCACTAATCAAGGTTCTTCTTCCGCCATCAACAGCATAGATATAATATCTACCATCTGCTAATCCACTCAGATCCCAGAAAATCTCGGACGTACCGGCGGATACGAACTTGGTCTCAATGATATTACCTTGGTTGTCACTTAATTCCATTTGTACATCGGATGTCAGTGGTTCGTTCAATCGTAAGAAGGTAGAAGTAGTCGCTGGATTTGGATAAGTGTATCCTTCAATCTCGCTTTCGATAAAGAAAGTTACTACATCAGAAAAAAGTAGCGAACCATCTGGTAGAATTACCTTCAGTCGATAGTCACTATATCCTGACAAAGGAAATTCATCTACATATAAATAACTACCGCTTCCGTCACCAGCAATAGCACCAATGATTTCAAAAGTAGCCCCTCCATCTGAAGATCGTTCTACTTCGTAGTTGACATTTCTTTGATCATTTTCAATATCCCAGTAAGTCAGTACTTGATTATCATCATAAGGCAATAGGTCAAAGCTAATAATGCTGACATCTCTACCATCCGGTCGACAACTGCTACTATTTGAATCTTCGACAATCAGTACAGAATTAGTAGAAATCATACAGCCATTTGATAATGAAATAGTCAACTCCACATAAACTTCTCCCGCTCGGCTAAACCTGAAATCAGGTGACTGTCCGTCTCTGCTTCCCAGGTAAGCACCTCTTGAAGAAGTACCAGAAAAGAAATTCCAGTTGTAGGTCGCACTTCGTCCACCATCTACTGCAAGGAACGTAATATCTGTATCCATGCAAAGCGCACTGGTTACTTCAAATCCTGCCGTTACACCTGGATCATTTACTTCTTTACTAATTACATTACTAGCTACAAAATCATCACACCCGATACTCTTTCCAAATCGAACGAAGTAAGTCGTCATGTCAATGAAATCTGGTGTATAAGTAGCCGCTGTTGCTGTTGGAATAATAATCCAGTTACGATCATTCATATCGGATGGAGGATCGGATTGATCGCTGTACATCCATACATATTCGTATGCTGCTCTACCACTACCAGGTGCTTCCACACTGCTGATGATGCTAGGATCAAATGCTTGACAGTCGGATTCATTTCCGTCAATGGTACCACCATCTGTAACATTTTCAGAAATTTCCAGGATCTGTTCAGCCGTAGCTACACATCCATTTGCACTGGTTACGGTCAATTCTACTAGCTTAGATCCGAAAACATTAAAAGTGAATCCTACTTGAATTCCTTCGGCTGTTCCAAGATATTCGCTGTTGTTGTCTTCTCCGTCAAAGAACGCCCACTGGTAAGTAGTCGCGCTATCACCGATTTGTTGGGCAGTAAAACTAGCTTCCATATTTTGACAAAAAGAACGATCTGTATTAATAACTGCAGATACATTACTACAATCTAGTCCTTCTGCTACGGTTACAGTATATTCCTGAACGCAATTGAATTCATCGGTTACCGTTAGTGAGTAATCACCAGCAGCTACGTTTTCGATTACTTCGGTTGTTGCTCCTGTACTCCACAAGTACGTGTAGTCAGGAAATCCACCTTCAATGGTTGCCGTTAAGATGGCATCGCTCATACCCGGTGCGCTTACTAATTGAGTAATCACAATACTTCCTGCTAATGCAGGTGTTTCTCCTACCGTGAAATTTTGTTCAACAGAACATCCCTGAAAATCATTTACGGTAACTGAATATTCACCTGGTGCCAGATTTTTAATCGTTTCTGTCGTCGCACCATTACTCCATAATATGTCATAAGGAGTCAATCCACCAACCACTTCCATTCTGATTCGACCAGTAGCTTCTCCATTACAACGTACCGGAACAACTCCTACATCTTGTATCGCCAAATCTTCCTGACCAACAACTCCAAAACCAGCTGTTGCGGTACAGCTATTTGCATCCGTAATGGTCACCAAATAATTCGCAGGTTCTAGATTTTCGATTAGATTGGTAGTATCGCCATTAGACCAGTTATAAGTATAAGGAGCAACTCCTCCCCAAGTCGTTAAGTCAATACTTCCCAGTCCCAAGCAAGTTTTATTAGTAATCTCCGAACTAAAACTGATAGGATCCGGCGAACCAACGGTACTCGTTACAGTAGTCGTACAACCATTATCATCTGTTACTGTAGCCAGGTAGGTTCCTGTTGCCAATCCTTCAATGGATAATCCTTGTACTCCATTTTCCCAACTTGCCGTATAAGGTGCAGTACCTCCAACCGGGCTAACTAAAATACTTCCATCAGCGCTATCTGCACATTGTGCATCTACTGCTGTTGCGGTAGCGGTTAGTAATTCAGGTTCAGTGATTTCAAAATCTCCAACCTTTATACATCCACTGGCATCTGTTACGGTCATGGTGTAAGTACCGACTGCAAATCCAGTTGCGGTTGTACCGGTTTGTCCATTATTCCAGCTATAGGAATAAGGGGCATTACCTCCTGTTACAAAAACACTCGCAGTTCCGTCATTACCACCAAAGCAAGAAGGTTCCGTAGTGCTGTAAATATCAACATCTATTTCTTCTGCCTCGTCAATAACTACTTCCAATGTATTGATACAATTGTTTGCATCTGTAACGGTAAGTGTGTACGTACCTGCGCTTACATTGTTTAGATCAACCGTAGTGTCATCGTTACTCCATAGATAAGTATAAGGTGCAATTCCTCCTACCACATCAATTCCTGCGGATCCATTGTCTCCACCAAAGCAATCTACATCTGTACTATAAATCTTGTAAGGATTTAACAAAGCAGGTTCGTTTACGGTCACCTCCGTGATAAAACTACACTGGTTCGCATCGTATACCGTCACACCATAGGTGCCCGCTACTATGTCTTCGTTGACAGAAAGATTTCCGCCATTACTCCATTGGTAAGCATAAGGTGATGTACCTCCATTAGCGGTCACTTCAATTAAACCATCGTCGCCAGAAAAGCAACGTACATCAGTTACTGCTGTAGTAGCCGTAAGTTCAGTTGGTTCATTAATTTGGTAAGTAGCTTCTTCTCCACAACCATTTGCATCGTTTACACTAACACTATATGTACCTGGTGTCAGGTCAGTAATACTAGGAGTTGTTGCACCGTTGCTCCACATATAAGTATAAGGTGTTGTTCCTCCGTTAACGGTCAAATTGATTTGCCCATTTTCGTTACCAGCACAATCAACATCCATTACGTTTACACTCAAAGCCAAAGTGGCTGGATCAGTAATTGCTACTTCGGTAGTTGCTAAACAGCCATTGGAGTCCGTTATAGTTATCGTATAAGTAGCTGCGCTTAGACCATCTATATCTTCTGTTGTTGCGCCATTGCTCCAAACTACGTTGTAATCTAGTGTGCCACCGATAATAGAAAGATCAATGCTTCCATTCGAGTCTCCATTACAAGTAGGCATGGTTACATTGTCCACGGTTGCCTGTATGGCTTGTGGTTCGTTGATGTCAAAACTTAACTGTATAAAACAGCCGTTTGCATCTGTAATTAATCCACCATAAGTACCAGCGGCTAGATTATCTAAATCTTCTGTATTTGCACCATTACTCCAATTATAGGTATAAGGCATAGTTCCTCCGACAACGGTAATATCTGCCGTTCCATCTGTTCCTTCAAAGCAGGATACATCCGTCGTAGCAGCGGTAGCAGTTAATTCAGTTGGTTCAGTAATGATTACTTCCATGGTGGCAGTACAAGCATTTGCGTCCGTTACTTCCAGTGTATAAACACCTGCTTCCAGATTGTCCAAATCTTCTGTATTTGCACCATTACTCCAGTCAAAACTATAAGGAGCGGTACCGCCTATTGTGGTGGCATCAATGCTTCCGTCAGCTGCTCCATTACAAAGTGCGTCTGTGGATTCATTTGATAATACAAGTGCTTCAGGACTTTCGATAGTTACGGAACCAGTGGTTTGACAACCATTGTCATCTGTTACACTATATCCGTAAATGCCTGCGGCTAGATTTTCTATTGAAAATCCGGTTGAGTCATTGCTCCAGTTATAATTGTAAGGAGCCGTTCCACCATCGGCGATAATAGTCGCTGTACCATCGGTCATCCCTTCACAGGAAACTGGGGTAGCGTTTGCAGTGGCTACTAATGCAGCTGGCTCAGTAATTTCTGCGGTAGCAGTTACCGTACAACCATTGCGGTTTGAAACTGTAACACTATAGGTGCCTGCTGCTAGATTTGAAATAGAAGCAGTCGTTGCTCCATTACTCCATAAAATATCATCAAGGCTTGCATTTGGTGCAAAACTAATACTTGCAAAACCATCTTCACTTCCCGCGCAGCTAACTGAAGGAGAAAAATCAAATGATTGATAAGTAAAAACTTCTGGTTCAGTAATCGTGTAGCTTTCTGAAACAGTACAACCTTGTGCATCTGTAACTGTCACGGTATACTCACCAACGGGTACATCAAATAAATCTCTTTCGGTTGTTCCATTACTCCAGCTATAGCTTGATACTCCTGTTCCTCCTTCTGTGATCAAATAAACATTACCAGTAGCTTCTCCATTACATCCGACGTTTACCACATCTCCTTCAACTATCACGAGTTCTGTTGGATTGTTAATGGTGATTGTTGCCTGAGTTGTACAACCTTCATTGTCAGTTACGGTTAAGTTGTAGGTGCCAGCAGCTAACCCATCGATAGAGGCAGTAGTCGCACCATTGTTCCATAGATAACTATAAGGTAGTGTTCCTCCGGTTACACTTGTATTGATGCCACCATCAGTATCTCCAAAACAAGATAAACTATCTATATTATCAATACTAATAACCAATGTTTCTGGTGCTTCCAGTGTAATGGTAGCGGTACTGATACATTGATTGTCATCATATACAGAAACACTATAATTACCTGCACCAAGACCGTTAAGGTCGCTGGTAGTTGCACCAGTATTCCATTCGTAAATATAAGTTCCTGTTCCACCAATAGTACCAGCAGAAATGGCTGCATTATTTCCATCAAAACAAGCTACCTCTTCGAGTACTGAAATAGTAGTTGCAAGTAATTCAGGACTTTCTATTATGATAGTAGAAATGACTTCGCAACCTTCCCCATCAGTAGAAGTTACTTCGTAACTACCAGCAGCTAAATTGTTTTGCGTATCACCTGTGTTTCCATTGCTCCATAAATGAGCATAAGGTGTGGTTCCTCCGTCAGCGGCTATACTTGCTGAGCCGTTGGCATCGCCAAAGCAAAGTACTGGGTTAGCAGCAGTTGTAGCGGTGAGTACAGTAGGTTCCGTAATGGTATAGGTTGAGAAATTTTCACATCCATTATTATCGGTAACGGTTAGCTCGTAAGTACCAGCCGATAGATTTTGGATAGTAGCATTCGTTGCTCCGTTATTCCACAAAAAAGAATAGGGTAGTGTACCTCCTGTGGCAATTACCTCAATACTTCCGTTTGCTTCTCCATTACATCCGATTGGATTTACGTTGCTATCGATGGTCAGTGCATCGGGTGCGGTAATGTCAATTTGGTCAACATACGCACAACCGTTGGCATCGGTGATGGTGATGGAATAAGTACCAGCTGTTAAGTTAGAAATATTAGTCGCATCGCTACCTGTATTCCACAAATAAGTAAAAGGAGCGAGTCCTTCTGTTATAGTGGCGTTTGCTGTTCCCTCGTTTCCTTCCGCACAGCTAACATTGGTCGCCGATAAAGTGGCGGTGATGTCACTTGTAGAAAGTGTAATTTCATCTGTAGCGGTTATGCCTTCACAGTCTGTTACGGTTACGGTATAAATACCTGCTTCCGAAGCGATTAGTGACGCATCTGTAGATCCATTTGACCATAGATAAGTTACCTCTGAGAAAGTTGTTGGACTACAACATCCACCAAATACTTGTAAATCGTCAATATCCCATGCAGCGACAGATTCCCCGTTTCCAATAAGATCGTAAGCTAACATTTCTACTGTGAAAGTAGTAATACTGTTAACTTTAAAATCATTTAAACCTGCAAAATCGAAAGTTTGAGTTTCCCAATTTTGAGAAGTCGCAATATCTTCCGATCTAAAGATTTCAACACCCGATTTTAAAACGCGGATACCAAATTTTGTAGGATAATTATTAACGCCAGTATTATCTGGAAAACCTTCTGCTGTCCAGGCGTAGTTTTCTGGAGCAAGTTCCTTAAAACTTAATCCTGTCAATCCTGCGTATCCGCTATCAGGATTAACGGTAACGTCAAAACGAATGGCCTTTTCGTGACCCGCTTCGAAGTTAGGTAAATCAGGAACACCTACACAAATCGCATCTCCCCCATTTTGGGTTGCATGGTCATCGGTGCAAGAATGTCTTCCGTTGAAGCGATATATTTTACTGGTTATAATGGCTGCACAGTTTAAGTTTGTTTGCGCTGACTCAAATTCATCATAACTGTATGCTGATCCATTATTAGAAAAAGCAGTACAATCATTCATATCATAATTTGCAATCAACTCATTTCCAACTAAATCGCAATCCAGTTCACAAATAGATTGATTCGTGATTGTTGGTGTGATGGTTAATGAATCACCTTCACAGAAACTTTGATCTTCTTCCAGTTCCACGATCATCTCAGGTGGATTTTGTGGATCAGGTGTGATGGTGATGGTAATGGTTTGAAAGTCGCAGGTAGTACCTGCTAAATTTTCTTCTGAGAATAACTGTCCATTGATTGTATAGGTACCAGGTGTTGGATTCCAGTTAAAACTATAAGGTAGTGTGTTTTGTGTATTGGTAAGGCCACTGACGTTAAATTTAAAACTTTGATTAGGCCCATTAACAGCAGCGAGTAATTCTGCATTTGTAGGAATTTCGCTAACTAAATAAGTGGCGCCATCTGTTAAGTTTAAAACATCATTACCGTTTGTGATGGTAAAACCACTGATGGTACCTCCACAGGATTGATCCTCTGTCATCGGATCTCCTGAAACAGACATGTTAAAATCTCCATCTGTACCAGACAGTGTTGGACCATTGTCAGGTTGGCTAATAAAATTGAGGTGATGCCATCCGCAGCCATCAAATTTTGAGTTGACCTCAAATACGTTTGCGCCGGTTCCCATTTGGAAAGCCGGACCACGGCGGTCAATGCCAATCTCTGCTCCTGCAAAATCTTCTAGTCCTACAAAAGAACCGGCAACAGTAGTATAATAGTACCAGTCATCAGTAATGGTAGGTTGACATTCGTGTTCTTTAGGACTACCCGCTGGCGAGTTGAATGTTCGACCAGAAAGGGTAGCGTCTATCTCCCATTTTTGGGTAGGATGAACATTGCTAACGGCCGTTCCGGTAATTCGAGCGGTTCCATCATCATATTCTACCATGCTTCCGTTTTGGATTTGATAGAGTTTTTCAGCGGAAGATATTCCGTCCAAATTCAGATAAAAAGAGTAGACGGTAACCCCGTTACAGTGTTCCGTATGACCGATTGTACGATCGAAAATGACGTTTTGTGAATAAAGCTGGGAGGAAAATGTAAGTAAGAATAGTAGTAAGGTTGTGGTAATTGTTTTGGTAAGATCGTTTCGTCTTTTTTGCAATCTCTCAGAGATTACAACTGGTTGACGTTTTTTCATAAAATGGAATGGTTTTAATTCATGGGTGTAGGTTGTTGTGTTCTGTGCGTCGGGTAAGGAGGAAGTGTTAATGGGAGGACGGTATTGGGGACAAGTATTACAGTAAAGAAGGGAAGTTGGGTAAGTGACAATTAATTATCATCTCTTAACATAGTGTTAATATCAAATACTGAACCATAGTGGTTTATTATGATGTGAGTTAGGTTGAGTTGGTCTATTAAAAAATTATGGTTAGGTGTAAAACAAAAAGAAGAGGCTGCCCGAAGACAGCCTCTCTATATTTACAAAATTAAATTAACTCGCTTAGTTGGTATCTGGTTAGTCAGTTACTTTCATTACTCGGGTCAATAGCGAACGTCTACTATCTTGCTGGAAGTAAATAAAGTAATGTCCAGTTTGATACATACTCAGGTCAAATTCTGCTTCCGTTTCGCCAGCAGGCAAAACCAGGCGTTCCAAAATTACTCCTTGGCTGTTAATCAGTTCCAGCATAGCATCTTTTTCTAGTGGATCAAGGATGCGTAGCGTGGTGATATCAAGTGTCGGGTTAGGAAACATAGTTGCAGATTGCTTATCGTCAAAGCGCAGTACTACCTGACGGATATCGGATAAAGCAATTGTACCATTCGGGAAGATGTACTTTAGTCGGTAGTAATTTACTCCGAACATCGGTGCATCATCCACAAAGTCGTACTCAGCAGATAAGTCTCCAGTTACTGTACCAATCGTTTCAAAGTCTTCACCTCCAGCAGAGTGTTCCACTTCATAGTGGATACCGTTTACTTCATTTTGCATTTCCCATGCTAATAAAACAGTACCATCTGCTTGCGGAGAAGCTTCAAAATCAAGTGCGGTAACAATTCCAAATAATAAACTATCGCTACATACTGATGAAGTACTACCATTAACAAATAGTGGTTCTCCAAAACTAGCAGTACAACCATTCGGTAAGCTTACATTCAATTGAACATAGAATTCTCCTTCTTGATTGAACTTATAGTTCATCACCTGACCATCTCTCATTCCAAGGTAAGTACCGTTCTGGTCACCACCTCTAAAAATTAACCATTCGTATGTTGCACCCTCGTCATCAGTATCAGCACCCATAAAATCAATGGACTCATTCTGACACAGTACGTCGCTGTAAGAAAAATCTGTGCGGAATCCTTCGCTCACTTCTTTGACTACGATATTGGTTTCCCCAACATAGTTGTCACAGTAAGTCATTCGACTACATCGGATGAAATAAGTAGTTACGTCAATCATACCCGGATCATATTCAGGTCCGTTAGCACCTGGGATTATTTCCCAGCGGCTATCCTGAAGACTGGTTGGGCGATCAGACTGAAGACTACGCATCCAAAGGAATTCGAAATCTCCATTGCCACCTGTAGGACTACTAATGTTAGTAATTAGTGCCGGATCAAAGGCGCCACAGTTACTTTCATCGTCTCCAATACTTCCTCCGTTCGTGATGGTACCCCCTACGGTAACTATCTTCTCTACAATTCCTACACATCCATCAGGTAAGGTAACAACCAGCTTCACTAGTTTATCACCAGGCGAAGTGAATCGGAATGGTACTTCATTGCCATCTCTTGAACCGATAAAGGTAGCAGTGTTGCTTGGACCATTAAAGTAAACCCATTCGTAAGTTGCTCCTGCACCAGCATCAACAGCCGTGAAATAAGCCAACTCATCTTCACAGATTTCTTGCTGAACATTGAAGTCTGCGGTTACACTGCAGGCTAGAATTAAACCAGCATCCCAACTGTTATCATCAGGAGCTCCAGACATCACCATAATGGTTTCAGTCACTCCATTTTCAGGATTAGCATCACTATCTACGTTGTCTCCACTTTGGTCAGCAGTCGTAAAGGTATACTCAATCGGTAATCCTTGAATATCAAACTGTATAACGTATTTACCAGGTGCCACATCCGTAAATTGGTAGTAACCGTTAGAACCGTTCTCATTTCGAGTCAGTTGTGTCGCAACTACCGTATCATCATTTGTACCGAATACTCCGTCTGCTCCCAGGTCGATTAATGAAACGGACACGCCGTTTATTCCTTCCTCGTTAGCATCTTGAATACCGTTGCCATTCTCATCGAACCAGACAAAGTTTCCTATATTAACCGGATTGTAAAATCCTGCATCAAAACTTAAATCTTCGTCGTTACTGCCTACGATGAAATCAGGAGTCATACTATTTACAGCATCACTATCTTTAGCATCATCGCCGTTGTTTGGTGAAGTAGCTACAAAATCAGTTGGCGTTCCAAAAGTAATTTTGTAAGTGCCAGGTAGCAGCCCATCAAATTCATAACGTCCATCGTCATCCGTTTCAGTAGTTTGAGTAACTGAGTTACCGTTCTCATCTATACCCGTAAGTGTTACGGTTACACCTGGAATTCCAGGTTCGTTAGCATCCTGAATGCCATCTCCGTTCAGGTCATTCCAAACAAAATCACCAACTCGTGCTGGCTCTTCTATTTCCACTTCCGTAGAACAAGTACAACCATTCGCATCCGTAATTGTAGTCTGGTAAACACCGGCAGATACATTGATGATGTTCTGAGAAGTAGAACCATTGCTCCATAAGTAGCTATACTGTGTGGTTCCTCCTTGAGCAGAAACCATTGCACTTGCAGTGTTTCCACCACGGGTGATTAATCTTTCTACTACTTCAGCTTCGCAGGTCAAGGCTTCTGGTTCTTTGATAACAGCAGCAAAGTTACCTTCGCAACCATTCGCATCTGTAATCGTGACAATATAAGAACCTCTTCCTAAATTGGAGACATCCTCACTGGTGGCACCATTGCTCCACTGATAAGTATAAGGTGCAGCACCTCCAATAACTTCAATATCTATTTGACCGTCATCGGCTCCAAAGCAAGAAATGTCTTCTATCATCTGTGATTCGACTTCCAATTCTTCGGTTTCTATAACGGTACCAGATAAGACAAGACTACAGCTGTTTACGTCAGTAATCGTTACAGAATAATCTCCACCTGAAAGGTTATCAATATTCCGAGTAATTGCACCATTGCTCCAGTTGTAAGCATAAGGTGCAGTACCTCCATAAACAGTTAATCGAATCTGACCATTCCCATTATTGTTACAAGTTACATTGTCAATATTCAGTTCTCCTGCTAATACTGCAGGCTCTCTTATTGTAATCGTTGCTACGATAGAACAACCATTTACATCCGTGATCGTACCATTGTAGTTTCCAGCAGCTAATCCAGATAAATCTTCTGTAGTTGCGCCATTACTCCAAGCGTAAGCATAAGGAGCATTTCCACCTTCGATGGAAATATCTACGCTACCGTCTTCCAACCCATTACAGGAAACATTAACAGTGGCATCTACCGTCACCAGTAAATCCCCTGCCTGATCGATGCTAGTTTGCTTTACAATAGCACAATCATTAGCATCCGTGATAGTAACGGTATAGTTACCAGCAGAAAGATTATTGATGTTAGCTTGTGTGCTGCCGTTGCTCCAGTTGTAAGTGTAAGGAGCAGTACCTCCGTTGACGGAAGAACTAATTGCGCCATTATCACCACCGTTGCAAGCAACGTTAGTTGTATTCAAAGTAGCGGTTATAGCAGTTGGTTC
>Ga0114957_1004867_pt1 | contig 11353 bp, 12 predicted proteins | sample BantaG_FD_87175 | JGI IMG/M metagenome (GOLD analysis project Ga0114957, IMG submission 87175) | Marine algal microbial communities from Bantry Bay, Ireland - BantryBay_4 metaG | ecosystem: Host-associated > Algae > Red algae > Unclassified | place: Bantry Bay, Ireland | collected 2014-11-21 | reverse complement strand
GAGCCATCTTCTTTTTTATAAAAAATATCTTTTGACAATCCTTCCTCAATAATATCTTTTCCTAAAAGGTAAGTATCTGATTCGTAATATAAATTATCAAAATCAATTCCTAGGTTTTTGTACGTCGTATCAAAACCTTCATATACCCAACCGTTCATTTTTTTCCAAAGATTTCTAACCTCATCATCATTGTCTTCCCATTTTAATAACATTGCTTTTGCGGCAGCTCCAATTTTGGAATGTTCATTAAAATAAGTGTTTTTATTTTTTTTGAAAAAATCAACTTCCTCTTGTTTCTCTTTTTTATTTTTGGAAAAAAGAGTTTGCCCTTCTTCTGTCTTCTGCCAAGTTTTATATTCTGCCTGAAATAATTTCTCAAATTCGACATACCATTTTCCAACGTAGTGATCGCTTTTGATTCCAGCTTCTTGCGGAGTCTCTCCATTTCCCATCATTTGCCAAGCCAACATACTTTTACAAATCGCAATTCCTCTGTCATTGATGACCTGCACTTTTTGTACATCGTAACCAAGTGCTTCGTAAATTTTGGAAGAAGACCAACCCAATAAAATATTTCTAACATGGCCCAAGTGAAGTGGCTTGTTGGTATTTGGTGAAGAAAATTCGATCATGATTTTCTCTCCATGGAATTCTTTTTTAAACGTCTCTTTCTCAGCAGTATCAGCGAGATATTGATTCCAATATTTGTCGCTGACTTCCAAATTTAGAAAACCTTTGATGACATTGTAGTTGGTCAAGTCTTCATATTTTTCCACCAAATATTTTCCTAAATCTTCTCCGATTTGTTCAGGTTTTTTGCGAGCAATTTTGGTATATGGAAAAACGACTACGGAATAATCACCATCAAATTCCTTGCGTGTCGTATTGATATTGACATTGTTAGCATTGATCTCGTGATCGTACAATTCTTTAACTGCAAGCGCAGTCCCTTCTTTGATAATTTCTGTGATACTCATTTATAGTTAATGATGAATTTTTTGAATAAAATCTAAACCTATTTTTTGATTGGTTAGTTTCCATTCTTGTAGATTTTTTTTTATTTCTAAAAATAAAAAAAGCGAATAAATCCGCTTCTATTATCTCGCAAAAGTAATTTTTTTTTCACTTAAAACCTTAGGCAAAGTTCAATAATAAACTTACATTCTTGACTGTTTCTTTTGTTCCTATTTTTCACTTTAAAACCCTGAAAATATCAACATTTATGCGGCTTTCAAAGCAAAAACTATGAACAAAACCTCTCTCTCAAAAATCTGCATTTATTTTATCCGCATTCCTTAAGCTCTAGGAACCTGTTTTTTTAAAAAAACCTTACCGGGAATACAAGTACTAAAAGAAGTTTCTCCTTGCCAAAAGCCTTCTAGATTTGGAACCCCATTTCTCATTTTTAAGACCAATTGATATTTTTTAAGACACCACTCCATTCCATCATCGACCTTGTTATCCAATATCTCGCTATCTTTTAATACTAGGTAAATTTCATTATTCACTTCTCCTGAAATATCAAATGAGGCATAAATCTTATCGACATAAACATAAGAACGTCCTTTTATCTTATCTCCTTTTTGGGTAATATAAATTTCAAAGGTATAATCTGGGGCAAACCCACCTTCTTCCTGTGTTATTTTCCCTAACCACAATCCAGTTAAGTTATCCTGCCCAAAGGAAGAATAGCTGACAAAAAGTAAGATGATCCAAATTATTTTTTTCATGAAAAATGGAATTGTGAAAATAGACTACAAAAATAGTAAATTTTTAAGAGGAACTAATAGTAAGTATCAATTACTAAACGGAGTTTATTATATGAAAATTGGAAGGAAGATGCGATTTATGATAGCTAATCAACCTAATGTAATTCGACTCTCCGAGTCGTTACTCGTTCTTCGATTTTCCAAATCAAAGGATTAGCAAACGACTTGGAAAGTCGTCAACCGATTACCGATTCAGAGAATCGGATTATGGTTCATATCGGAAAAAACTAAAGATAGTCCCACTATATTTTCGCTCATCAAAGAATTGTTCATGTTTTTTAAAATCATGAATGGCATTATGTTCCACAACTGCCCAACCTTCTTCAGTTAATAATTTATATTTAAAAATAAGGTCAGGAAGATCTGCCAATTGAGGCAAAGGATAAGGTGGTCCACAAAAAATATAGTCAAACTTCAGGTGAGTCGTTTCAATAAATTTAAAAACATCGCCTCTAATAATATTAATTTTATCTTCGATGTCAAGTGTCTTTGCAGTCTGCTTGACGAAAGACACGCAGCCACCAAATTTATCGACATAAGTTACATCATTGCAACCTCTGGAAATAATTTCGTAACTATGGTTGCCCGTGCCACCAAAAAGGTCTAACACTTTCATCCCTTCAAAATCCCAGGTATTATTGAGAATATTAAATAATGCTTCCTTGGAAAAATCTGTCGTTGGACGAGTCGGCCAATTTTTCGCAGGAGGAATAAATTTACGTCCTTTAAATTTTCCGCCAACTATTCGCATAAACCTAAACTAAATAAATCAAAGAAAAAATGAGTTGGAATGCCCTGATAATTTCCACCTAATTGGATGGCGGAAGGAGTTTTGGAGAATTGAATTTTATTGATATACCGAAAAAGTATTCTATAAATTTTGGAGTCTTTGGTAATTTGTCCAGATAAAATTACTGGATTCGAGTCTGTTGACAATCCAAATTGATTAAAAACCAACATGACTTGGTAAATAAAATCTTGCTCATTTTGGAATGCAAAAGTATTGTAAAAAACCATTTCCTGATTATCAAAAAGGGCAATTTGTAAATGATCACCTTTTACATTGACATATACTTTTTTTCCAGAACTACCATTTTGATTAGATGAAAAACCTTGCAAAACGGAAGTTGCATTGTGAACAAATCGAGCATTTGGTAAATAACCTTTGACTAAAAAATAAACTTCTTGGTCAAATGCATAAACATTCTTCGCCTTCATCAATTCTATCTCATCTACAAATATCTGGTCGGTTTCTAATGATCCCACTTGCTTAGACAAGTAAGTATCTACTTCTTCGACTTGATAAAATTTATTAGGAACAAAAGTGGTTTTGTGATTGATAAAACCAACCGTCTTTTTTTGGAAAGGTAATTTTAAAACTTCATCCTCCAAAAAAATATCTTGAAGTGCAGGATGTAATTTTTTAGAAGCTTTTAAGTCCGCATTAATCAGATAACTTTTTAATGCCAATAAATGATTTTCATCATCCAATATGGCATAAGAAAACCTGTCCATACCGATGAGTATGGACAGGTTATATTTTGAAGCATCTTTCTTAACAAAAGAATCTTCTATGATATTTGTATTGATTATTCCCAATTTCCACCAAGATTTGGTTTTGACATGTCTCCAAACTTGATTAAATTATTTGGGAAATAAAGGTTATCATACCGTTGATATTTAGGATCAGAAAATGGTCCCATAAATGTTTTCCATTGCGTACTAACCTCTGTAACAGTTACCAGCGTTTTTTGATAGGTCAGAGTATCAGCTTGAATTGCAAATCTTTCACCTCCTCCATATGGAACAAATGGTAAAGAATCCAAAACGATTTTTACTTTGCTATTTGGATTATCAAAAAGAATAGCAAGAGAATCTTTAGCAGATTTCTTAGTTTCAATTCTTGTAAATTCTCCATTGGGATCATCAGGATTTCCTATAATTTTTACAAGGGTAAAAGAGTCAGTCGACAAGACATGCTTCAAGCTATCAAAACTATTAGCAAAATTCCCCGTAATATCTCGGTGAAATTCTTGAGCATATCGAACTTGCTTAAGTCGATTGGTAACTGCTTCTAAACGTTCTTTTTTAGCATCACCAAATAAAATTGGTTCTTTAATACCAAAATATAAAAGGTAACCTAAAAGGGCTACTATGGCAATCAAGATTAAGTTGATAATCAATCTCATAATATTATTTTTTTCATTTTGTTAAGTCGCAATATTAATATTTTTTATTAAAAAAATAAGGATTATTGGAAATTATTTATTCTAAAATCAATAATACATTAGACTTTATTTGTTTGACGCCTGCCTTTAGGGGCAGGAAGGTGTCAAGATTTTTTTATACTTTATTTAAAATGTTGATCTCCTACCTGACAATCACCAGAATAAGAAGCTCCCGAATCTACTACCATTTTGCGGGCGATAATAGTTCCGTCAATTTTTGCAGTTTCGTGTAGATGAAGTGTTCCAGAAACTTTAATTTCTCCTTTTACATTTCCTCTAATTGCGGAATCAACGGTCTCTACATTACCTTCTACTTTTCCTGTTTGACCCATTACCACTTTCTTTTTGCAATTTATTTCACCAACGATAACTCCATCTAATCGGATATCTTCAGTTGTGGTAAACTTTCCTTCAATTCGAGTTCCAGGTGCAATAATACAAGTTAAGCCTTGTCCATTTCCATTGGAAGATGAAGTACTTACTGTATTATTATTTTTTTCCTTTTGTTTAGATTTATTGCCAAACATGAGATTATTGTTTAAGATGTAAAAAAAATAGTTTTTGACGTATGAAATGAAAAAAAATTAATTCTTTTTTTCATTTCTTTGTTTTCTCATGTTAGTATGTGAAATTGAAAAATATTAAATACAAAAAAAATCCCCTGACTAAGGAAAAGTTCAATAATAAATCACGATTCTTTTTTTGAAGTGTAAGAGATTTTTTAATATTTAATATTTTCATAAATATACAATTATCAGATATAAATAAAAAACAATGACTGTAATAATTTTAGCAATCGAATCTTCTTGTGATGATACTTCAGCTTCCGTGATTCAAGATGGTGTGATATTGAGCAATTGTATCGCCAACCAAGAAGTGCATAAATTATATGGAGGTGTTGTTCCTGAAGCTGCTTCGAGGGCTCATCAAATTAATATCGTTCCTGTGGTTGACGCTGCCATCCAAAAAGCTGGAATCAAAAAAGAAAACCTTTCTGCCGTAGCATTTACTAGAGGACCAGGATTGATTGGATCTCTTCTAGTGGGTGTTTCTTTTGCCAAATCATTTGCTATGAGTTTGAATATTCCAATGATTGAAGTAAATCATATGCAGGCACATATTTTAGCTCATTATGCTGAAGATCCAAAACCACCTTTGCCATTTTTATGTCTTACAGTTTCGGGTGGTCACACTCAAATTGTGAAAGTTACTGATCATTTGGAAATGGAACTACTTGGGTCAACCATTGATGATGCCGCTGGAGAAGCATTTGACAAAACTGGAAAATTGCTAGGACTTGACTATCCTGCTGGCCCATTGATTGACAAATATGCTAAATTGGGAAAACCTGTTTTTGAATTTACAGAACCTAAAGTTGGCGAGTTAGATTTTAGTTTTAGTGGATTAAAAACTGCTATCCTATACTTTTTAAGAAGAAATATAAAAGAGAATCCAAATTTTATTGAAGAAAATCTAAATGATATTTGTGCTTCTGTGCAAGCTCGGATTGTAAGTATTTTATTGAAAAAATTTAAACTCGCTGCGCAAAAAACAGGCATTATGCATTTGGCAATTGCTGGAGGTGTTTCTGCTAATTCTGCTTTGAGAAGTGGATTGGAGGAAATGGGAAAAGAAATGGGTTGGATAACTTACATTCCTCGATTTGAATATTGCACCGACAATGCTGCGATGATTGCAGTAACTGGATATTTTAAATATTTGAAAAAAGAATTTGTGGGACAAGATGTGGTGCCTGTAGCAAGGTGGAGTGTTTAATTTATTATCATGTATAGGTAGAGACAAGGCATGTGTTGTCTCCAGAAAATAAAATTAATAGACCAATGCAAGAATATTTCGATACTAACAAAAAATTGTGGGAAGCGAAAACTGACATTCATAAAGATTCTGAATTTTATGATTTGGAAAATTTCAAAAACGGAAAAAATCCATTAAATAAAATCGAACTCGACGCACTCGGTGAGGTCTCCGAAAAATCATTGCTACATTTACAATGTCATTTTGGGCAAGACAGTTTGCAATGGGCCAGAATGGGTGCTAAAGTTACAGGAGTTGACTTCTCTCCAAAGGCAATTAAGCTAGCTCAAAAACTAAATACTGAATTAGATCTTGATGCAAAGTTTGTAGAAAGTAATGTATTAGAATTAGATCAAAATTTAGAAGGAAAATTCGACATCGTTTACACTTCATATGGTACCGTTGGTTGGTTGCCAGATTTAGAAAAATGGGCCAAAGTAATTAGTCATTTTTTAAAACCTGGTGGTATTTTTTTCATTGCGGATTTTCATCCCGTTCTACTGATGTTTGATTGGGATAAAAAAGAATTGACTTATCCTTATTTTAATATTGGAGAACCTTTTACTGAGGTCGAAGAAGGTACTTATGCTAATCGAGATGCGCCTATTCAATTGAAGGAATATTTCTGGCTACATTCTTTGTCTGACATCATGCGACCATTAATGAATAATGGCATGCAACTCGTTGATTTTCAGGAGTTTGCAGAAAGTCCTTATAACTGTTTTCCCAATATGACTTCCTTAGATGATGGTATGTATTATTATGGAAAAAGGGAACTAAAAATTCCTCATGTTTATGCAATCAAGATGAAGAAAATATAAAGAAAAATTTACTCCAAAAATTAAATTACTCACAAGGTAATTTGAGGTCTAATGTTGTCAACTTGTGAGTAATTCAACTTCAAAACTTATGCAAACAGCACAATTAAAATAGCCACCAAAGCAGGAAATGCCTGAACGGTCAAAATTCTTTTCGACACCGTTAATCCACCATAAACTCCTGCCACTAAAACACAAGCTAAAAAAAATAAAGCAATATTTTCTGCCCATTCTATATTTGTAATCAAGAGCGACCAAATCAAACCTGCTGCCAAAAAACCATTATATAATCCTTGATTAGCCGCCATAGATTTTGTTGGCTCAAACAAATCTTTAGGCAATGGAAATACTTTTCTAGCTCTGGTCGTCCAAGCAAACATTTCTAACCATGATATGTAAATATGTTCGATGGCAATAATTCCGATAGCGATTTTAGCGATGATACCCATTTGGTTTGTTTTTAAAAATCAAATAAAATATCGTTCATGCAATAATTGAACATGATGAATTTCGTGACCTGCAATCATATATCCCAATGCCAAAGCGGAAACAGTACTCCCACTCGCCTCTCCTAGTCTTGCCCAATCTTCCTCATTCAAATTTTCGAATAAGGTTATAGTCGAATTTCTTACCGCTTCATATTCTGCTATGATTGAATTTCCTGATCTTTGTGATGCATTACAAAAAGGAACATAATCATTTTGATCAAATCCTGGCATTGGAGTCTGATCATTTCTAGCTACACGTAGTGCTCGATAAGCAAAAATTCTTTCTGTATCCATGATGTGAATCATGACTTCTTTGACAGTCCATTTTTCAGGAGCATATTGGTGATTCCATTTTTCATCAGAAAGTTTGGAAAGTACCGCCAAGGTTTCGAATTTTTGTTCTTTTAAATTTTGAATAAAATTAACTCCTTTTACTTTGCCAATATAAGTTTCATAAAAAGAATTATATTCGGTGGGTTCGGGTCTTCTGTTTTTCGACATTATTATTTTTGGTTATTTGACAAAGAAAGGAATTAAAAATTGAATTCTTGCAAAAAAAAAGCCCCCAAATAAATTAATATTTGAAGGCCATTTTTTTTCTAAAAAAAGTATTATTGTTCTCCTTTATAATATTTTATGATTGCTTCTACTTTTGGATTTTTATCCAACTCAGGAGCAAATTCATATACTTCATTTTGCAATGTAAAATTTTCTTGCAGCGCATTTCCCAAAACTTCCAGTCCTTGTTTCTCTTTTCCCATGTATAAAAGAATCGCAGCGTGGTGGTAAATTAATTCAACATCGAGAAATTCCTCAACTGCCTCAGAAAGTATTCTTTCACAATCTTCGACCTCTCCAATATTCAAAAAGAAACTAGCCAACTCTGATCGATAGCCACTATGATAAGGATCGCTTTCTATCGCCATCTCAAAATGACATCGTGCTTTTTCAAACTCTGCCATCGCAAAATAAACTTTCCCTAAACGATTATGAATATCATCTCGGCAATACTCAACTACTAAAGCTGCTTCGTAATTCTGAATAGCCAAAGCATATTTTCCATCCAATCGATAAGTTTCAGCTAGCAAGAAAAGTAAATCTGAATCGTTAGCATCAGTCATCAATGCTGCTTGCAAAGGTGCTCTAGCAGTTCTATATTCACCACTCCTAATTAAACTTTCTCCAAATTGAATGAAGCGTCTCAAGTCATTAATGTCAAATCTTTCGAAAGCTATTTTAAAATATTGGTTAGCCTTTTGAAACATCCCCAACAACATGCAAACTTCCGCTAAATCTAAATAGGCTATTTCAAAATCTTCATTGATGATGATGCTAAATTCGAATGCTTCAATTGCTTTTTCATATTCCTTTTCAGAATAATAGGCATGTCCGATATTGAACCAAGAGATGGCAGAGTAGTGTTCTTTCTTTAATAAAAATTTATTTAATAAAATTCCTTCTTTGGATTTTCGAGACAATTCGGTGGTCATCCAAATTTTTCCAAGCGCATTTTGGTGACTAGGATTTACCCACAAAACTTCACTTAACGCATCAAATGATTGATCAAAATGATTTGATTTTTCGTAAGTTAAGGCTTCTAAGTAAAATACTTCACTTAAAATTTTTTTTGAATTATTGTACTTATATTTTAAAGAAGCAATAACTGAATGAACCATATCTATTAGACCTTGATTGATTAAAATTTCTAAGCTCAAAAGATCAACTTGAAAAGATTTCAAACAAGTGTCTGCCAATTGTTCTAAAAAAGAAATCGCTCTCTCACTACCAAAATTGTAAATAAGCAATTTAGTTTTTCTAACTAATAAATCTGGTGAATTTTTGAATTTTTGAATTCCGTAGTCAATGGCTTCAAGAGCTTGGTCTTGCAACTTCTCCTCCTCAAAATAGTCGGTGAGTAATAGAAACTCTGATTTTGTTAAAATACAGTTTTCTTGATTTTGTGACAAATTTTCGAATTTGCCAACAAGCGTTTTTAACCTGCTGTTAGGCTGTTGTGGATAGTGGTTCATGGAAAAAATCAATTTGTTCTTCTTAATATAAATGGGATTTAATTATATAACTTTTCTTATAGTTTATATATATTTTTATTTATTATTAATTGGGATTATTATATTACGTTTTTTTCTATTCTAAAAGAGAAATCAAGTGATATGTCTAAAATATTAAATTAGTTATAACAATAATATTGACGGATCAAAGTTAATTCAATTTGTGACACGATAAGTAAACATCAAAACTGAAATTTCTCAAAAATAAAACACGGTTTAAAATATTTGGTTGAATATTGGCATATTAACACAAGCTAGTGATTCGATTTACCTAGCTTTGTTATTCCACCAATATTGGGATGAAGTGTAGATTAGTTTAATTGGAAATTTGAAAAAGAAGTGTGTAAGATTATCTTGTCGTCGAGTAAAAGTACAAAAGGAATTTACATTTTCAAAAAAAATCAAATATAATTTAAAGTTAATTTCAATTTTATTATACTATTATAGCTTTTAACATTTTAGAAATGTTGTAACAACATATTTACATATTCATATTTTTTCCTTTTCTATCTTTTTATTTTTCTTCACGATGAATTTTTTTAGATCTCTATTGACTGCAATTGCTGCATTCAATTCAAATCCAATCAAAATAATAAAGCAGTTAATTTGAATCCAAAGCATGATTACGATGAATGTTCCAATCGTTCCATACAACTTATTATAGGCACCAAATGAGTTGACATACCATGCAAAAACAAGAGAAGTGGCAATAGATAAAAATGTGGCTAATGTTGCTCCTGGAGAAAAGTATTTCACCTTCTGTTTCGTCGCAATTCCAAAATGATAAATTAATGCGATAGCGAAATAGAAAAGGAAAAAAGAAATAATCCATCTCAAAAATTGGATACTAAATTCCGTAAAAGTATCTGTATCCAAATATTCAAACAGAAAACTCAAGAAAGTATTTCCAAGAATAATCAATAACAATGATCCGACTACTAATGATCCAATCAATATCGTAATCCAAAATCCTATGATTCTTTTTTTAAGTATGGACCGCTTGACAAAAGTAGCGGTGTGAGATTTTTCGAAACCTTGCATCATCGTGATCATTCCATTGGATGAAAAAAACAAGGCTAATAAAAACCCAAGCGATAGTACATCAAATCTTGACTCTGTGGTTATTTCGTTGATAAAATTTACTAGTTGCTGTCTGGCATTGTCTGGCAAAATTTTTACTTCATTGATGAGATCATTGATTTGAGCAATAATTGTCAAGTTAAAATTGATGGAACCATTGGGATTAAAAACTAATAATTCATCTGGAATATACGGTATTATAAATCCAGAAAAATAGGGAAGTATAAAAGGTATCAAAGTAAATATCGCCAAGATGGAAGGAAATAATGATAGGAAAAAACTAAATGCCATGGAGTTAGCTCGCATGGTCAAGTTGAATTGTTTGATTTCCACTAGGATAAAACTAATCACATCAAAAAGCGGAACATCGAAAAATCCTGGAAGAGAATTCTCCTTTGACCAGCTTATCAAAAATGATATAACTGGTAAATTAAAAATAAAATTTTCGATTTCTTTTGCCGAAGGAATTTTCAAATTGATTCTGATTTGGTAGTTGCTTCAAAAAATTCTCTTAATTTTTCTAATAAAAATTCGGGTGCTTTTATGGATTTATTACTCGTTGCATCTACGAAACATAACTTGACAGAACCTCCATTAACTAACTTTTTTTTCTCATTAAAAATCTCATGATGAAAGGTTATCGTGCTTCCTGGCAGTTCCCGCAGGGTTGTTTTTACGGTCATCAATTCATCATATAATGCCGGTCGAACAAATCTCATATTTAAACTCATAACTGGCATCAATGTTCCATATTCTTTTTCCATCGAAGCATAAGTTAGACCGACGGATCGGATCATTTCTGCTCGACCAACTTCATAATATTGAGCGTAATTGCCATAGTATAAATATCCCATCTGATCGGTTTCTCCGTAGCGAACTCTGATTTGTGTTTCTGTTGTAAACATACTTTTTTAATGGATTAATGGTGAATGTGAATGGTTAAGACCGCTTGGTGTTCTACATAGTGGTGTTAACCATTCACCGTTAATCATTAACCATTATTTTCTAGTTTCTTTCAATCGGGCAAGTCATACAATGTGATCCACCTCTTGCTCTCGACAATTCATTAGAAGGCAAAGTGATGAT
>Ga0114957_1004865_pt1 | contig 11354 bp, 9 predicted proteins | sample BantaG_FD_87175 | JGI IMG/M metagenome (GOLD analysis project Ga0114957, IMG submission 87175) | Marine algal microbial communities from Bantry Bay, Ireland - BantryBay_4 metaG | ecosystem: Host-associated > Algae > Red algae > Unclassified | place: Bantry Bay, Ireland | collected 2014-11-21 | reverse complement strand
GGCGGGACGAGCCGCGGGTGATCAAACGGAGGAAGGATCGGTACAGACACATGACCCGGCCACGTGACACGCTGAGGCAAGAGCTTGGGATCACGGGGGATGCGGCTTAACTTGATGGCGTTCTCGTCAGGACTCATCGATCCGTCGTCGCCAGTGAGGTGTCGGGTGACCAGCCAGTGCAGTTGAGCTTCGGTGAGAAGCTCCACGACGGCCGGGGTTCCAACGACGCGGCCGAGTTCGAAAAGAGGGGGTTCTTGCATGAGGCGATGCTCCGGTGAGAAGGGCGGTGAGGTTGCACCCCACAAGCCACCGCCCCCGGAAGGGGGGCGGTGGCGGGACGCCGGTCACGCACCGGCGAAGATAGAAAAAGAGCCCGCCGTCCGTGGCGGGCTCCGCGGGTTCACTCGGCCCGGGCCGCCGCGTCCGCCTCGGTGATCCACGCGAAGGCGAGGCTCGCCACCTGGCTCAGCACCGCCAAGTCCCCGGGGCCGTAGGAGGCGGTGGTGTTCCACTTCCCGTCGACCTGGTAGCTGCGGGTGAAGGTCGCCTGGTGACGCGGGCCGTTGGCCGTGTCGTTCTTCCAGATGGCGGCCTTGATTCCGCCGCAGCGGATCTCGTGAACGGGGCGGGTGGTGGATTCGGTCTTGGTGCTCTTAGCCATGAGGGGTGTCCTTTCAAAGACAGGGGTGAAGTCGTACGCAAAGCGACAGACGACTCACCCCTGTCTTTGGGAGGACACCGCCGGCGCAGGCGGAGCCGGACGGAAGGGTTTCGTAGGAAAGCGACCGGTGCGGGAGCGGCATGACAAAGCGAGGCCGAGAGACCGGAATCTGATCGCGCAGCGACCCCGCAGGGGCGGGTCACGATTCCGGTCGAAGCGGCCGACCGTGGCGGGACGCTCAGGCAGTAAGGAAGCGCCCCGACGGCCGGGTTCGCCGCAGCCGGCAAGGCGACAGAGCACATCCGCATCAAACGCCCTCCGTGCTTCACGATGGCTGTGGCCGCTTCAAGCCAGCAGGTTGGTCGACACGCCGCGCGCCCGCCACCCCGCCGCGACCGCCCGCAGCCATCGACGGGGTTCGGAACACTTCACCCTCGGCTCCGGGTGTGCGATGCAGAACCGGGACGCCCTCACCTGTGGATCACCGAGGCGGCCGCGACGGCCGCGTGAACTCCCGGGCCCCCCGCGTGCGGCAGCTCCTTCATTGTCGGGGAGTGACCCGGTCACCCAACCCGCACCTTCCCTGGGGCGGTCCGTGCCAAAGCACCTCAACCCCCACACCGGAGCGCACCCCACCTCCGCGGCCACCTGAACGGCCCGGTGTTCGTGGCCCCGCCCTGGGGTGACGGGCACCGCCCGTCCGCTCGCCGCGCAGGCGCCGCCCTCCCCATCCGGAAACAGCCCCTTACAAGAGGAAGCAACCAGCAGACCACCCACCCCTGGCCCCAAACCTTCAACATGTGCGATACGGCGCCAACACCTCATCCAGTTCATCCCAGTCCGCCCCCATGATGTCGGCCACCGAATGCAGCCGGGTTCGCTGCGGATCGCTCAGACCATCCAGCCAGCGCACCGCCGCCATCGACACGACATGGTCCATCGTCGCCGCCTCCGCGGCCGATTCTGAATCCGGTGACAACCGGTCTTGCGATCGACACCACGCTTCACGCACATGCTTGGCCGTGTCGTAGATCGCCCGGCCCATCCACCCGGTCTTGTCCCCATCGGACATCCACCGGATCAGCCCGTCCAGGACCTCGTGGGGCTCAAGCTCTGGCACGTTTCGGCTCAGCACCTCTGCCGCCAGGTGCAGATCCGGGGGGCGATTCCCCTGACGCGTATGCGTCTCACGCACCGTGTTTTCCTCCACGATCCCCCTCATGTCGTACCCGCCACCGCTTTCGCCCTGCACGGCGTCGCCCAGAACCTTGAAGCCCACGGACCGACGAACAACAGGAGGCGATCCAACCGGCTGCCCACTGAACGCCGGCGACGGCTCAGGCAGGGGATCCGGACACACCCTCAGCTCCAACGGCACTTTCTCCCCCGTCACTACCGCGTTGACCTGAAGCGCCGTGATCACCCCGCCACCGATCACCCGTCGGCCCAGATCCCCCTGCAGTGCCAGGATCAGTTCCTTCACCTCCTGCGCCCGCTGCGGCTCATCAAACTCCCGGCACTGCTGCACCAAGAGATCCAGCCCCTCCAGCACATCGTCCCAGGCCCCATCCTTCAAACGGAACCGCAACTCCGAACGCGCCGCCGGCAGGGACTCCGCCACCCGCCGATCCCACTCCGCCACCGCGTCCGGGTCCGCGGCGTCCACCGTCTCCACCGCGTCATCCCCCAGACTGCGGATCGACTCCCAGATATTCCCCGTCGCCGGCTGCCAACCCTCACCTTCCGAGAGTATCTCCACCGCACGCAGGGACGCCCGCACCGGAACCCGGGCGACCCCCAATCCACCCGCAGTCTCCACAGAACGGTAGAAGCGAACGAAGAACTCGGGCTCGGAGGATTCATCTTTGGCCATAAACCAGATCCTCCCCGAAACGCCCACCCCGGACAAAAAGCCACCCCGAAGGGTGGTAGGAAAACAAGAAATCGCCCCACCCATCCTTCCCGACCCACGGGAGGCCCGCCCATCGCTGGCCGGCGCCCCAAAGCCCGGCGCGGGGCTCACGCCACCCAGCCGACGCCGCGCGTCGGGTCCCGGTCGCTGCCCCGGGCGACCGCGGCCCGGCCGCGGCGGAGAATCGCGGCCGCCATTTGGCCGCACCACACACGGGGGTGTCGGGGGGCGCAGCCCCCTGACCGCCGGCCCTACCCCGGGCCGGCGCGGCGCACGAAAAGAGCCGGACACCCCGCGGCGTCCGACCCGGTCCTTTCAGCGGCGAATCCAATCCGGTCAGCTGCCCCCGGCATCCCCCGCCACCAGGTCAGCGGCCTTCTGAGCCGCAGACGCAGCCCGCATGAAGAAGTGCTTGTCGCCTTTCAGCAGCTCCACCCACCCCGCGAGGTAGGAAGCGGCTTCCGCAACCGCCGGCGCCATCAGCCCCACCCGCGCCGTCAGCATCGCCGCGCCCAGCTCGGCGACCATCTCCTCCGTGGCGTACTTCACCTTGTCGCGCCGATCCGCCTCCGCGATCCCGGGGCGGTTCAACCGGGTCGCGTGTCCGGTCGAGTGGACGATCTCGTGCAGCAGCGTCTGATAGAAGGCGGGGCCGTTCTCCCAGTGTTCCCGCGGCGGCAACGTCACCAGGTCGATCGCGGGGCTGTAGCGCGGCGTCCCGCGGCCGTAGATCAGCCTCGGCGCCCCGTCGCGGCCCAGGAACCCGTCAACCATCCGTTCGGCGCCCTCGATCGGCTCCCACTCGAAGCGCTCCGACGGCTCGAACCCCGACAGGTCCAGCCCGTCAACCTGCGCCACGTTGAACACGGTGTAGAACTTCGCGTAACGGAACAACTTCGCCGGCTCTCCCTCGGGGGTTTCAGTCCGCTTGTCCTCCGCGGCGCCGAAAAAAACGATCGACGTTCCCTTTTCACCCCGGCGCACCTGTCCCCCGGCGGCTTCCGCCTGCCGATAGGTCAGCCACCGGTTGTTGTTGTGGTTCGCAATCCCCGCCGCGATCCACAGCAGCAGGACGTTCGCCCCGCGGTAGGCCTTACCCGTCGCGTGGTTCGTGGGCATCTCGTCACCCCCGGCCACGCAGTACTGCGGGCGCCAGGGCACGGTCCCCGCCTCCATCGCCGCCAGCACGCGGTCGGTGACCTCCTGCGCGATGTCCCGCCGCGGTTTGGCGGGGGTAGCGGTCTTGCGGCGGTTGCGGGTGCTGGTCTTGCGGGTCGTCGTCATCACGGTGCTCCGGGTTGCCGAACGGGTCGGCGGTAGAGGAATGAAGCTCAGGGCCCAAACGTTTTTGAAGGCCCTTCCTTCGAAGAAGGCAGGAAGGGCAATCAAAAAGAACACACCCGCCCGGTCGGGCGGCGCAAGCGACACCAAGGATGGGAGCGGCATGCCAAAGCGAGCGGGCACAAGGTGAATCTGATCGCGCAGCGACCCCGCGAACGCGGGGCGGGTCAGATTCTCCGCCGGGCCCGCGACCGTGGCGGGACGCTCAGGGCCGCGGCGAGCGCCGCCGACCGGACGGGCGCCGCCAGGAGCCGTCCACGGCGACGTTCAATTCCCCAAGGCCGCAGCCCCGGGGAACTGGTGGTGACCCGACTGGCCGCTGCGGCCCGGCGGTGTCACGGCCAGGCCCCGGGGCGAAGGCCGCAGCCGCCCCCAATCCAAACCTCCCGCCGGCCCGCAGGAGTGCGCATGCCAAGCCGCCGCGGCGCCGCGCATCGCTCTCCGGCGGACCGGCCTTCCTAGCCCGAATATTTCAAGCGCAAAGTCCCCTCCCCCAAACTATCCGCGATGCGCATGCGTACATTGGCGAGCGGTTACGCCCCCTTTATCCACAAACAAACACAAAGATCCGAGCGCCGTCATGCACGACCCGCACCACGTTCTGGCCGCCGCCCCGATCGATCCCCACGATGTCTGGGAAGGGGGGATGGTGCAGATGCCCGCCTTCCTCGCCGGCTCATCGGCGTCCGATGAGCCGCGGGCGCCCTGGGTCGGTGTGTTCGCCTCGCGCACCACACGGCGTGCCGGCCGACCGGGCATGACCGACACGTCCGAACGTGACACGCGGGTGGTCATCGCCGCGCTCATCGACTTTGCCACCGTGGCGCTAGGACCGGGACACCTGCCCGGCCGCATCGAGGTCAACGCATCGGATGTCGCCGAGCTTCTGAAGAGCGTCCTGGCCGACCGCGACATCGAGATCGTGGTCAGCGACGCCCTGCCGCTGTTTGACCGCCTGGTCCAGGGCATGATCGCGCGGCTGCCGCAAAACGCCGTTCCGCCGCTGCTCACCGGCCGGGGGGTGACGCAGCCAATGGTCGCTCGCTTCTTTGCCGCGGCAGCGGCGTTCTACCAAGCGGCTCCATGGCGTCACCTGTCCAACGAAGACCTCCTGCAGATCGAAGCTCCCAAACCGCCGCAGGGCATGCGCTACGCCGTGGTGATGGGCGAAGCCGGCCTGCAAGGCGGTCTGAACTTCCACCACGGCAAGCAAGAAGTCTGGGATATGCGTGAGGCCGAAGACCCGATGGCCTGGGTCGATGGCCGCAAGAACGGATTCTGGAAGACCGCCTTCGTGAAAGCCGTCAATGTGCCTGCGCAAGACCTGCTGCTGTACCAGGGCCTCGACCTGCCGCAATTGGGCGACGGCGTGTATCCCTTCCCCGTCCGCTTCGGCGGCGCGACCGAGGTGGCCCGTCCGACCTCAGCGCGGCTCACTTTCCTGACCGGTCTGATGCGTGCTCTAGCCGAAACCACCGAAGCGCAAATCGACTGCGGCCGCTGGACCGTGGGGCCGGTGTCCGAATCCACCTCACCCGAAAGCGACCACCCGCTCGGCGCCTTCACACTCGCGCTGCCCGACCTGCTGGACCCACCGGGCCACGTGGACTGGTACCACCGTGGCGTCACGCCCGACCGCCGCGCCATGGAGAAAACCTCCGCGCTGATGGGCCGCTTCATGCGCAACCAGAGCGTGAAGTCGATGGAAGAGATGAACGAGCTGATCGGCAAGCACTTTTCGGGACGCGTGCCGGACCCCACAGTCGCCCCGCCCACCACGCCGCTGGAAACCGCGCAAGACCTCTTCTACGACGCTTGCGAGGCCCACGGCCGCCGCCGCGTGCAACTCGCCCGGCAGGCCCTGGACATCAGCCGAGACTGCGCCGACGCCTGGACCCTGCTGGCCGAACGCGAAAGCGACCCGATGCAGGCCATCACGCTCTACCGCGAGGCCGTCGCCGCCGGACGCCGTGCCCTAGGCGAGGACGGGTTTGCCGAATGCGAAGGCCACTTCTGGGGCCTCACCGAAACCCGCCCCTTCATGCGCTCGCTACTGGCGCTTGCCCAAGCGTTCGAAGCAGCCGGCCACACCGAGGAAGCCCTCGACCCTTATCGCGAACTGCTGCGCCTCAACCCCAGCGACAACCAGGGCGTCCGGTATTTGCTTCTACCCCTGCTCATCGCCTTCAACAACGACCGGGAAGCTGCGGCTCTGCTCAAGCAGTTCGGCTACGAGCACTCTGCCCACTGGAGCCACCACCAAGCGCTCGTCGCCTACCGGCTGGGGGGCGACAGCCCCGCGGCCCGCCGCGAGCTGGCCACCGCCGTCCGCATCAACCCCAACGTCACCCGTCTGCTCGATACGGATCCGCGGCCGTACACCAACGCCGACGCCTACGCCCCGGGCAGCGTTGAAGAGGCGATCTTCTGCCTCGACGAGATGGACCGAGCCCTCAACGCCAGCCCGGGCGCGAAAGAGTGGATGGTGAGCCGGGCGGTCCCCGCGTGCCCACGCAGCTACAAGCAGCGAAAACGCAAAAAGCGGTGAGAATAGCGCGAAAACACGCGCCCGAACGTCGGTCGGTGACCAAACCCCCGTGGTGCCAGCGGTCAGCCGACGGTCTGCAACGTACCTACCACCAACGCCTCGGCGGCAAGACGGACCTCGGTCGCCGCGGCCGCAACGTCGGCCACGACCGATTCCAGAATGACCGGCACATCCGGCAGCAGGTGTGCGATGCGTTGAAAGAACTTCACCCTGATGAATGTCATGGGCCGGTGCCTGCTGGCGGCATCCACTTCACTGACATGCATCTGCCCAACACGCTCGCGGAAGTGGGTGGCCAGCGCAAAAGCGACCGACATCGTCGGATCGCCCGCACGGGCGTGGGCGAGGTAGAAGCTCATCCCCGCGACGGGGAACAACGCGAAGACGGCTTCTATTTCTTCGACGGTGCGGCCCACCGGCTTGCGTTTATCCATGTTCTCGATGAGCAGTGACGGCCCAAAGGTGGCCAATTGAGATGAACGAGTCAACACGAGCGCACCGCGCGTGCGCTGGGGCTTTTTCATGCCTTGGCCATCACGGGAAGATGGCGGCGAGGGTCTCGCGGAAACGTGCGGCGTGGGCGGGGGTGAAGCGATGGCTGGTTCGCTGGGATTGATCAATCAGCGCAAGATGGCCCAAGTGGTCTTCGCGGGCGAAGTCCTGCTGGACGGTCTCGCGGGCCGTTCGTGACGGGGCGGCGGCCTGGTGTTCTTGCTGGAGTTGTCGGGCCTGGCGGAACTCGGCGGGGTCGAGCATGGCGACGATGCGGAACAGGTCGGCTGCGTGCTTGGGGGCTTGTTGCCGTTTAAGCGGGAGGGCGCTGGTGGCTGCATCCCGGTAGGCGTGCAGCTTCATTAGCAAGTAGGTGAACGGATTGGGTACCTGCACACGGCAGACCAGCGGGGTGCCGTCGGTCCGGACTGAGCGGACTTCGGTCACGAAGGGGAACTGGTCAGACGCGAGGGCTTCGGGCGTCGGACGGGCGTGCAGGGGCGGATTAGCGGCGGGGCGAGATCGGATCCGCAGGCCGTTGATCTTGACCTGATCGCGCTGCTCCGCGGTGATCGGCCCGCCAAGCAGGTCGATCTTCCCGGGGCCCTGGCCTTCGGGCAGTGTGAACCGGAGGAAGTCCATGATGGAGTCGTAGCCGAGCCGGGTCAGGGCGGCGCTGATCTGCGACATACTCTCCGGCTGCACGAGGATCTCGACCGGCAGCAACAGGTCGATGTCTTCGGTGGTGCGGGCGATGGGCCAATCAGATACGGGGACGAGCGGGCTGCGGTTAACGTCCCGCTGCAGGGTGTTCTGACGTAGGTAGAGCCCCATGCCGCCTACGACGAGGAAAGGCGGCTGGGGTTTGGGAAGCGCATCAATGAGCTGCGCGAGGCGGTCGGCGGGGGTGGATGGGATCATTTCGGGGTAGGTGTCGGTTGCTGCAATGCATCGGACATGTGGCGGATCAGGCGTTCGCGAAGCGGAGCTGCGGCTTGCTGTTGGCGCGCGTCGCCGCGTTGCAGTTCGAGCCAGCATTGAAGCGCGGAGGCGTACGGGTAGGTGGTCCCGTCATCGACGGCGTCGAAGTAGAGCTCGAGGTCTGGGGTCTCGATCAGTTCGATGTCGGCGAACGTGTTGGTAGGTTGCAGAGCGGAATCGAATGCCCGTTCGATTTCGTGGATCGAGCGGCAGTAGAGACGCTGGGTGTGTTCGTCGCCGAGCGAGGTGTGATACCTGGCCGCGCCCGCGCCGGTGGTGACGACCCGGCCGGAGAACTGCATGAAGTTGACGGCGGGCCGCACGGCGTGGCCGAAGGAATAGGTTTGTTTGCCGCGGGCTTTGGGGGGGCGGGTGTCTTGGGCGAGCCGGTCGAGCAGGCGGTCGGGCTGGAGCAGGCGGACGCTGTTTCCCCGGCGGGTGATGATGAGGTCTTCTTCCAGGGCAGCGAGGGCCTTGGAGACCGTCGCGGGAGAAATTTTGCCGCCGCGTGATTCGATGGCGGTGCGAAGCAGTAGGCTCGAACTGAAACAGGGCTGGCGGGTAAGCACCCGCGCGACCAGCGAGCTGCGGCCGCGGTAGACGTTGGCGATCTTGGCCGAGGCGGGGAAGCGGTTGGGCTGACCGCGCCGGGCGACGCTGAAAGCCCCCGTGACCGACACGGTGCCGTTACCGCTGAGGTCGATGCCGCTGAGGCCGAGGCTTTCGAGTTCGGAGAGCTGTTCGTCTTTGAAATGCGGGACGACGAGCAGGGGTGGAAGGTTGACGGCTTCGCCGATGCGGCGGGCGGTGGCGATATGGTCGGCGAACTGGCGTGGGGTAGCAAGGCGTTTGGCTTCAACGGCGAAGGTGAAGCGGTGGTCGTTCCATGCGACATCAAGCAGGCCGTCGATCCCGATCCCGCCGGCCTCGGAGGCGGGCGCAGATCTGAACCCGAGGTCCAAAGGGGGGAGCGTAAGCGCCTGACGCCGCAGGCGGTCCATGATGTCGCTCTCGGTAATGATCATGCGGTTTTCTTGCGCAAGAAAACCATGTTATCGGATAAATTGCCGTCCGCAAGAATTATTTTCGCGTTTTAACACAGTTTCTTGCGCAAGAAATAGATCGATTTGCCCACGATCGCTTCGATGTTCACCATATTCACCCCTAATAGCGGGGATCTGTCCAAATCGCTGCATTTTTTTCGCCGACCGTCGGTGAAGACTGGACCGCTATGGTTTCAAGGTGCCGCACCCATCTCACGGCTCGTGGTCTGCCAAATAACTTGACTTATAGTCAATTTAGGCAACGGCGCCTTATGCCACGATCCGCAACGAAACCGAATACCAGCCGGCCGCCGCCCGCATCGACGCCGAGCAGAAGCGGCTGACCGAACACCTCGCCGCTTGGAAAAGCCAAGGGCTGACCCCCGATGAGATCACACGGCTGCGCGAACCCCCGGAGTCCTTTCACATGCAGTTCGTTGAAGACGTCAGAAGCTACGAACGTCTGAAACAAGGCCAGTTCCGCGACCTTGAGAACCTGAATCGCCTGGGCCAAACCTTGATCGGCCTGCGTATCCCCCGCGACATGACGCAGCGTGAACTCGCCCAGCGCCTTGAGGTGAACGATTCAACCGTGTCGCGTTAAGAGCGCAACGACTATCACGGAATCACCGTGGACCGCGCCAGACGTGTGGTGGATGCACTGGGCGTTTGCTTGGTGACCCGGGTGGAAGTCGAACCGATGGATACCCCCTCGGAAATACTTGATGCCCACCAAGTACAGCTTGCTAGTTGAGGCCCCCGCCGGGTCGGCGAACCGCTCGCTGCAGAACTCGTTCGGCGGCCGGGCCGTTGCAAAACAAGCAAAAAGGCGGAGCCGGCCGAAGTTGTCTTCGCGATCCGTTCCGCGAAAGCTATACCCCATGCCGATCACCCTCGCCCTCGACCCGCCCACGAAGCCCTGGTGCTGCCCCATCTGCGACACGACCGCCGAGACGATCACCTTCCACGACGGCGACACCCTCTACCTGCCCGAAGCCCGCCCGCGCCGCCCTCAAGCGGGTGATGGAAGACATCGAGCAGCCCACCCCCGACGCCATCCAGATGGTCAGCCGCTTGCAGAACCACGAGCCCGACAACCCCGACCTGATCCCCGTACGGCTGCACGGCGACACACCCCCGATCACCGTCTACGCCCGCGAGCCCCAACCCGGGTGATCCCGACACGCTTTTCTTCCTGCTCCGGCGTCAGCGGACGGCCGCCGGTGAGCAACGCGATCCATAGGCGGTCCGCTGACGCGGGGCCTAGGTAACCGCCACCCCACGCAGCCCACTCGACCGCACCGAGACAATCGGCCGCAGCCAAGCGGAGCGAGGCAGAGCGGGTTTCCCGGTGCGAACACATAGACCGCGAGTACTTTGAGCCAGCCCGGCCCATAAAGCGCTGACCGGCCCACCCACACCAGTTGGACGCGCCACGGCCGAAAAGCGGCCCGCCTCACTGCAAGATAAGCATCTCAAGCTAACCTGTCCGTTTTTGCCTGACTTCGCAAGCAAGCCAAACCACGGACCACAACATGAACGACCCGACCGGCGAGCCTAGACCCACCCCCGGGGCTGAAGCACCCTCCGCCAGCGCGAGCGCCGCCGTGGTGTGGCGGATACTCGCGGGACTGGTTCTGCTCGCCGCCGCGGTCCTGAAAGCCCATCAGTTGGCCACGACACCCGCCGAGGTGGTCGCCGCAACCAGCGGCCTCGGAGAGGGCTGGCTCACCAGCGTGCCGTTCCTGACCGCCGTTGTGGTGGTGGAGTGCCTGCTCGCGGGCTGGATGTTCACCCTCCTCGCGCCGCGTTGGACGCGCTGGGGCGGCTCGATCCTATTCCTTGGCTTCGCAGGCGTGGCGACCGCAAAGGCGTGGAACGGTGCTGACTCGTGCGGGTGTTTCGGCCGCGTCTCGGTCAACCCCTGGATCACCGTCGTGCTGGATCTGGTCTTGGCCGCCGGTTTCCTGGTGCTGCGGCCCGGCTACAAAAAATGCCACGCGGCCGCGCTACCCGTGGCTATCGCCGTGCTGTCCTGCGTCCTCGCGGTAGGTCTGGCCACTTGGATCACGATCGCGAAACCCAGCACCGCACCCGATGCGACGGGCGATTTGATCGGCGATGGCGCGTTCGTCGTCCTGGAGCCCGAGGCCTGGATCAATCAACCCTTCCCCCTCGCCGAATACATCGACACACCGGGGAGCCTGATGGCAGGTGAGCAGACCGTCGTGCTCTACAGCCACACCTGCGGGTACTGCATCGAATCCATCCCCGGGTACGAGGCCCGTGCCCGGGCGGGCGAGAACGTGACCCTGGTGTCCATGCCGCCGCAGCCGGCCGCGGGGCAGGGCCCGGTGTCGGCCGACACGCCGTGTG
>Ga0114957_1004864_pt1 | contig 11357 bp, 13 predicted proteins | sample BantaG_FD_87175 | JGI IMG/M metagenome (GOLD analysis project Ga0114957, IMG submission 87175) | Marine algal microbial communities from Bantry Bay, Ireland - BantryBay_4 metaG | ecosystem: Host-associated > Algae > Red algae > Unclassified | place: Bantry Bay, Ireland | collected 2014-11-21 | reverse complement strand
GGAGGCCGGCTGGATCGTGGCCCGTCCCTCTGCTGGGCAGGGCCGCGTAACCACGCCGTCGGCGTGGGCGCCCCTTTCGTGTGGGCGCCCTCCGGCGGCGTGAGAGGGCCGCCTCTTTGGTAAGGCGGCCCCTGGACACTATTTCGGCCGCCTCTGTGGACAGGCGGCCCCGGTGCAAATCTGAGTCGGCGACATTCGGTGGGTGCTGGCTCGATCGCGGCCCATCTATTCGCACTGTTTGCTCGATCGACGTTGAAGCATGACGGCCACAGCCCTGTGAGAGAAGCTTCCGCCGCGTGATAAAACCGCTTGCGGAGACAGTGAGGCCGCTCCCTGTGTATCAAAGCACGGTAGCCCGCCGAGTCCCAACGGCAACGACGTCCCAATGAGCGGATCTGAAGAGGTTTCGGGGCCCAATGTCTACTATGCGCGCGGTCAGCGGCGCCGCTTCGGTAGGGCCCAAGCTAACGCGGCACGACTCGCGACTGAGGCGCTGCGGATCGCCCAAGCCGCGGCAGCGGCGGCCAACGCCTTGCAAGGCTCATGGCTGGATGGAGCCCTGCAAGCGGCTCGACGGGTCGACGATGGGACCCGTCTGTTCGAGTCATTGCGGCGCGGCTCGGACGGCGGCAGATCAGGCCCGAACGATCGTCAACGCCCCCCTGCTGTCGTCGCGGCGTCTGGCGGGCAGATGGCAGCCGTCGCGGCGTCTGGCGGGCAGAAGGATGGAGTGCGGCCCGCTTGGCAACCTGGGCCACTGCTGCCGGAACTGGCGTCGGCGCAGACTCAGCACGCTATTGGGTCGGGCCCCGTTGCACCGGCGGTTCACTCTGCGTTTGTGTCCGTCATCCAAGGGGCTCGCGGCACGCTCGTTGGCTCCGTTGGCGGGCTATCATCTGGGCAGCTGAATATGGCGCTAGCTGCGCTCGATCTCGCTGGCCCGGGCTTCCTGCCCGACGCTAAGCGCCTTGAGATTATGCGGGGCTGCTCATCGGGATTTGGACACGTGGCGGGCCTCGATTTGACGATGTTGGGAGCTGTAAGTATTCTGCAAGGAGGTGGCACTGTGACGCAGGCGGCCCGATTTCTGCGTCCAGGCCTCTCGTCGCACGCGTGCGACGGAGCGTGCCGTCAGGCGCACCATCCGTCGTCTCGACTGGTGGACACGCCATCTGAGCGACCCGCTTTGCCACCATCCCGCCGTCCCCGCACCCATCTACGGAACGTTTCGCGGTTACCGTCTCCGGGCCAGATGTCAAAGCGGCAACGCGGCGCAGCCTACCCCCGGACACGGCTCGTGGTCGACGTGGAGGGTGCTACAGCCAGAGATTAAGACTCTGGCGCGCAGGAGAACCCCAAAACGGGGTACCGTGAGCCGCCTTGGCTCTTTCCCCGCAATGCTGAGCGCCGGGTGGAGCTGTCCCGAAGTGACGCGCAGTCGATCAGGGGCAGGAGCGCTTTGACGCAGAGAATTGTGGACAAAGTATTTTGCTGGTTCCTCTCGCGGTCGGTCACCTCCTGGTCTCATGGAGGCTTCCGGGTGCTCTCTTCAATGACAGCAGACGCCCTTGTTGGCGCGGCGGCCGGTCTGTCGCGGGGAGTACGCCTCGGGGGCAAGGCGATCAAGGACGGCATGCTACTGAGCGGTGGTATGTCCGTGATGCCCATGCGCACTGGCCGTGTGTGGTGGAGTGTGTTCGTTCGGGACCTCCACAAAGTGTTACCGCTGTTGGTCAAGTACATGAGGTGTGAGACAGACTCCCCGGGTGTCCTGGCGTCGTGCGAGGGAAGCGTGGTCGTCAGTGACACATCTAGTGTCGGTAAGAGCGACGGCGGCTGGAACGACCGTGTGCTGAACGGCCTTTTCAAGATGCTTTCCTCCACAGTTGCGCACACATACTCTATCAAGAAGAACGAGCTTAGCCACATCGAGAACTTCTTTAAGATGATGCTGCCAGTCAGTGTGGTGGCACCCAGGCGGAGCTTTGCGTACGAGACTGCCGAAAACCTCCTCGCTCTCGTACCTGCTCTGATTGGGGCACCCGATGACACCGCCCAAAGGGCGCTGCTGGACACCAACTCCTCGGACTGGCGGAAAGCGCACTTCTCGGACAATTTTCGCCACCTATTGCGGCGCCCTCTCGTGGCGCACCACCCCTCACATGATGATTTCAAGGAAGAACAGGAAGTAGAAGCGCTCATGAGCGGATCTGGCGCGAATGCAGGCAGCGGTGCAGACGGTGGTAGAAGCACTTGCAACAAGCAGAAAATGAACGACCGCGGTGACAGCGAAGACAATGACAATCAAGGACCAGGAGATGCGCGTGCTGCAGACACAAGCAGACGATCCGGCAGCTCTGGGAGCCGTGGCCGTAGCCGTTCGAGTGGTGGCAGTGCCGCAGGAGCCGCTAGCAGCCGCACAGACGATTCAGGGGATGGGCGTCCTGGAGCACGCGGCGGTCCAGGTGCTCAAGACGAAGACACGCCTGGTGGTGGCCGTATTGGCGATGAGCGGAGTGGCAGTGATCGAGGTTGGTCTGACGCTTGCCGCGATGGTGGCCGTGTCGGTCCAGGGGCTGATGCAGGTGGTGGGCTTCGTGGTGCAGGCGGCGTTCAAGTAAATCAACAACAAGACGCCTGTGGTGCTGGAAGTGTCGGTGGTGGGCAGGGTGGCGGTCAAGATGGACACGCACGCGGTGGTCGCCGAAGGTCTGATGTTGGCCACGATCGTAGCCGTGTCCGTCACGCTGGAGATGTAGGTGGCGGGCGTCGTGGTGCACGCTGTGGTCATGGTCGTGACTACCGAGCCTTGCTTGGTGGTGGCTGTGTTGATGATTCCCAGAGTTGCGGTCGGGATAGCAAAGCACGCGATGTTCGTAGTCAGTCTCTCGATGGCCGTGATGGTGGCCGTCTCGGTAAAGATGCAGGCACATGTGATACACGTCGTGGTACAGGCGGTGGGCGAGCTGCAAAAGATGATCACGGGGGCCCCGCCCTTCGTTGTTCTGATGGTGGTCGTCGAGATGCAGACGTTGGCGCAAGTGAGAACAGCTGTGGTGATGATGGTGTCCGAGTCGCGAAAGACCATGGCGTGCCGCGTGGTAATCGTCAGTATGGTGGACATGACGGCCAAGGTGCAGGGGCATGCGGCCGTGGTCCTGTCGGTGACGGCGGCCAAGTCCGTCGACGTGAAACTTCATGCGGTGGTGGCCGCGTTGGCGGTGGGCAGAGCGAAGGTCAAGGTGAACAAGCACGCGGTTGTCGTGGTCGGTCTGATATTGTCCGCGATGGTGGTCGTGTCGGTCATGGTGGAGATGCCCGTGGTGGGCGTCGTGGTGCACGCGGCGGTCAATGTGCTGAAGACGAAGACTCGCCTGGTCGTTGCAGTGTTGGCGGTGGGCAGAGCGGCGCTCATGATGATCAAGCACGCGGTGGTGGTCGTCGGTCTGACGATGGCAGAGATGGTGGCGGTGCAGGTCAAGGTGGAAGTGTATGTGATGCGCGTCGCGGTGCGGGCGGTGGAGGAGGTGCTCAAGATGATCATTGGGGCCGCGCTCGTCGTCGGTCTGATGGTGCTCGTCGAGATGCAGACATTTTCACATGTGAGGACAATCGTGGTGATGATGGCGATCGCTTTGTGCAGCATGTTGGCATGGGGGGGGGTCAGCTTCACTCAGATGGCGGGGTTTTCGTTCCTGCCGATGTGGGGTACGGCATTCGCCAATACGTTGATCTCAATCATTGCGCTGCTACAGCCGCGGCCGGAGAACTCTCTGACACCCGTGCTGGTAATCGAAGCATGGGCAACACCGCAGGACACAAAGACCATAGCGTGCAGCGGTCAAAGCGACGCCGGAGCGGGGATGGTCGAGGGTGCTTGAAAGACGCACTTTCTGACCATCTATTCGCTGGTGACAGCACAGCCGCTCCACAAGCGGATGGCGCTCGTCAGGAACCGCGAAGCTTGCAACACAGGGACCCTGTCGTGGAGACGCGGGTTGCCGCGCAAATGGCCCTGGGATTTCACCCAATTCCTACTACCTGCTCAAGTACCGTACAGGAACTCGGACTGTATGGTTTGATTCGATCGCAGGCAGCATCGATCCGGACATTTGGTGCACACGTGTTCCGAATAAAAATACCTGATATTCGACATGTGCCATCTCTAGCGCCCCAGCGAAAGGTTGGGGTGAAGGTCCGGGTGCGGGTCCAGACTTTCCCGCAATATTGCTGATCCCCGAATTTTGTCCTGGTGGACAGAGACAGACTTGCGGGCCGACTCTCTCCACCAATCAGATGCGCCCCTGGGACTAACTTAGTGCTTCTGATTGCTTACATGTGCCCATGCAGCCTGGAAGTCAATATCAGCTCCTCTTTTTTTCTGCACTTGTGGCAAGGAGACAATAGAAAATCTCAAGATCTCGCGTGGCAGCTTGCTCCGTGCCAAGAAAGTCGGATCAAGCGGCAACAAACAGTGAGTTGTGCTGGATGCAAGGTCCTGGCACCGAATGCGAGCTTTCTATTGGCTTCGATGCTTCTTTACTGTCGTTTTAGACCAATAGAGTGCTGTTATTCACAGTCAGTCTCTGTCTCTGTCCCCCAGGACAACATTCGGGGATCAGCAAAACAGTACCCAACATTTGTCAGCGAGTGCTTCGCTGGCAGTGTAGAGCCGGACCCTGCTATCAAGCGCGACGGGCTCCACGCGCAGGTGCCGCCTGAACGGGAGATGATGCTTTCGAATGCTGTTATCAAAAGAAGGATGCGCGAGAGCATAACCGCTCTTCGCGCCCGATACAAGGGCTTCGGTGTACCGCAGTTCCTTTAGAACGTGAATGATCTGAGTGTCACCTGGGTGAGAGGTGTGACATCAAGCGGCCACGAGACAAGAGCCCTGGGTGCCGCAAAGCCTAATCCAATAGACGTGTACTACGTATCGGACATGAATCCAGCCAATGAGGATTTGTGTGGCAGGCGCCTGGGTGACAGTGCCTGCGCAACTGAGCCAGAGCCATTGCTGTCTAGTGAATGATTCCACAACCCTCGTACGCTGAACCACCTCAGCATGGTAGGAGCATGTACCACATGCGAGGGTATCAACACTAATCTGCTCTACATAGGAAACGTCGGCTCGCACTTCCGCTCGCATGTTGAAGACCATCTCCTTCAGTCAGTCTCCTACCTGCAGTCCGGAGCGAGGAAGTTCTGGGTTTTCGTTCCGAGATCTGAAGTCCTCCAGATGGTACGCGTCATGAGTGAATGCATGGACCCCGTCGTGCTGGCGGCAGCAGGAGGAGATGTGTGGAAGCTTCTCGCGGAAAAGGCCGTCTTGTGGCCGGCGTCGTTTTTCCTCGCCCACGGCGTTCGCTTCGGCTTCCATGAAATGTAAGCAGGGGCCTTCGTCGTCACAGGCCACGGTGTTCCGCACAGCGGCTTCAACGCAGGGAACAACGTAGCATCTGCAGTGAATCTTGCGTGCCCTGTCTGGCTTGTGCACGCGATTGAACACGCGGCCCACTGGCGTGGAAAGATTGGTGTGATGATTCCTTTCGAGAAGCTGCTGGTTCTTAGCGCTCTGAAGATTGCTGATGGGAATTGGTGGTGCGGTGAGGCGCGATCTTACGAGGAATGCGACGCAGCAGAGATTCGAAGAGACCTGAGAGTCATGTCGTCCTACTTGACGGAGTACCTGGACTGCGTCCTGGAGTACATGAGTCGCAACTCGCATCCGGAGTGGAATGGGAAGAAGCCAACTGTGCTGGACTTGTAAGCGGCCCCCAAGAGTGCTCAGCAGTTCGTCCGTGACAACGCGATTAAACCAGCGGCGAAACCCTTAATACTCCCGAACGAGAACGAAGGAACCGCTACAGACTACTCTGTCGACGGTGCGGCGTGCCCTCACTGTGGAATTGTCATCTGGCTATCTGTAGTCGTGTGTCCGGCCTACATTGAGCAGCTGGGAGATGGCGCAGGACCTAGAGCACCTATCTGTTGCTGGCAATGCGCGCCAGCCATGTACGACGACTTGCACTACAAACTCGAGCAGACCGACGGGAAGCAGTTGCTCTTAGTCGGATGTCACTCTCCTTTGGTTGTTCAGCGGCTGTCCAATGGACGCACCTACCTGCTAGAGGATAAGTTGAAGAGAGTTGGGGCGGAGAGAGGTGACAAGATCAACAGCGTTCTGGTTGTTTCTGACGCTCGGTTTTCTTGAATGAGTGTGAGTTTGTTTGCGGCGACTGGACGCGCAGAGGGTACCTTCGTGACGTATGCTGTATTTCTTCGATTCATTGGAATGGTTCGAAACGAGCACTCTCCAGACAGAGGTGCTATGGGTATGAGCGTCTCAATCCATTCTTCTCGCCCCGGCATTCACGTAGCATTGGCATGGCTCGCGATTCACGAACTATTCCCACAATCCAAACTACAGCGTACAAGTGACGGCGTCGAAAACAGGCTATGACAAGAGTGCCCGGAGTGCAAAGGCAGCATATTACCAAGTGAGGCGGACAGGTGAGAAGAATGCGCTCAACGCACTACTCTATCTACTGTGTGCATGCTCTGCGATTAAAACATGTAGCTTCCCTCAACCACTCTTAAAATGAAAGCCCGACGTCTTGGTGAACAGCACGTCGTGAGTACCACCAGGGAGAACCAAAGCAGACTGCGTCACCCGCGCAGCGCGCACGAGAGACACACTGGGTTTAGGATCAAGTGTGACCACCGCAGATGTCCTCACGATGGATAAGGCCAAATCCGCCACTTTAAGCGCTTCACATTCGAGGTGTAGCTCTTCCGCTATAATGCCGATCGCGCAGACGCGACAGAATTGGAATGTCTGCACTCTTGTGGAACCGGAGTCGCTCACTCCGTCAGATGGCCCTCCGTCTTGGATCACTGACACCGTCGACCCCTCTCGAATGAGGACTGACCTCTGCGGGTGCCTGGCTCTCCTCCAGAACGTGATGAGCGCGTTGGGTGCATGAGCCCTCCAGAGCTCCTCTGTCGAGATAGAGACGGTTCTCATTGCTTCCTTGCCTCGCCAATCTCCGACGATGGTAGATGCCAACCGCCGCTGCGGAGCGAGTCTGTGGAACGAGACGGCCTTCAACGGATTTCCGGCCAGGAAAAGCAGCCACGACGGAGGGATGCCATGCCCCTCTGGCATGAAGAGCGCCCTTACTGTACTGCTCTGTATCTCTCCACCACTGCATTGAGTACTCCGCTGCGTTTCGATGGTTACACTGGCTGACCTCGCGCTTCGCCATCTGATGGAAGTTCTCCAATATCAGCTCGCATTTTGCTGAGCCGAGCTGCACCAACGGTAGTAACGTACGATGAAGAAGCTCGAGCAGGCGATGAACAGGCGGTCGCTCCCATTTTTCATTGAATGGTAGAAGGCGACGTATCTCAATCATGAGATTCTCGCCGAGACGTTGGAGCTCCACGACAGTTGATCGCTTCCTTACGGCCTGCTCTCCGTCGGACGAAATCGTTGGCCTATTTAAGAGTAGTAAAAACTGTCGTAGGGCCTTCAGTGCGCGAAGCGTAGTAACCGCATGTGTACAGATAGTTTGAGCGTGCATACCATACTCCAAGACCGTGAGACTCACGGTGAGCAGCGCGGCGTAGTCAGACATGGAAAGCGTTATGCTACCCATTATTTCAGGCTCAAAATAGGAGAGTACCGTGTGTTTCGGAACTTCTTTTGCACTGCGGCGCACTTCTACCATGAGCTTGTCACGCTGCTCAGCAGAGAGTGACTCGTACGCTTTCATCAGTAGGTTGGATCAAATGTTGTAGTACAGAAAATGAGATGGAGCAACAATCACACGTTCGTGTTTGTCGAACGTCCCTGGACCTCGAGCATCAGTCAGGCGCATCATCAGGTGACTTGACTTGTCCGTAACGCCGTATAGGAGGAGTGCGACTTTCAAAGCTTTGGCAGACAACTGGGTAGAAGTCTTCAGTGCAGACATGATGGCACCGGTTCTCTCTTGCGCTCTGGAGTATCGGGTGTCTTTGAGATCAAAAGAAGCGGTGCTGCTCATCGCGCGCTCCTTTTTCTCACTCCTGGTCATCGAATGGATAATGTCGCAGCTGGTGCAGTGCTCAATTCCAGGAGCTCCTACAGAGTTGGAGATCTTGGCAGCCATAGGAAAATCATACACGCCGATGCACAAGAATACCTGCACCACGAAGTTCTCCTTCGAGTGCGCGTCATAGACAGCAAAACCTTCATTGCGCATTTGGAGCGTGTCCTCTACGACATGTCTCAGTAGACCGTCAGGGTTTGCCCCAGGAGATAAGTAGAAGAGTGAACGTATGGAGAACGCACGGTCATCCACGCTCAGAGTCGTGTACGCACCGTAGTACCCCGCTAAGCTCCCACGGCGTCGCTTGTACACGCTAAACTTATCTCCGTGCAATGAGACGTGAAAAGTGTGTGGGTCGTTCTCCTTCAGCCCATCTTGGGCTTTTTCAGACACTTGTTCCAGCTCGATCGGCTTCACTGCTGTCAAGAGCGACCAGTAGTCCTTCTGGCCCTCGGACGAGCTGCGCGCGGCACTAACAAACACGCCTCCTGACCTTTTGAACCTCAAAGTGAGCCTTCAATCATTTTGGAAGCACGATGCCCACGGCTCAGGAGGCTCAAACTCATAAAGGACCTCAAACATCCCCAGCAAGTCCCCAACTCGGAGAGTGCTCTGGGGAGCGTACGATGCCTCTGAGATAGAGACGTCGCCGTCGGATGCAATCTCTGTAATTTTGAATCGGGCCTTAAACCTTGTGTTGTCATCCAATGAGACAGAGACAGTGCATACGATACCGTACATGAATCAATCTCTGAAAAAGCCGTTCTTGAAGTTGAAACGAGGCGGATCCCTGGCCGCCATTGTCTGAAAGAAATCTATAGGGCGCTCAACAGTCCCGGCGCGTGCATCCCCTTCGCGATGGAACAGAGTCGCTGTCACTGGGTCCCCAAAGTCCCTCTTTATGTGCACAGAGAACGGAATGTAGGACACAGTAACGTCAGGCAGCTTGCGAAGGGTCTTTCCTTAGCAAACGGGTAGCTGCCGCGTCGTCACCTCGCGTCTCAGCGGTATGACGGTGTTCAACATTTTCTTTCGCAACTGTTGTAAGCGCCACCTCGACGGCTACTTCTCCTTCGGGCTGAATGAGTTCTTTCCTCGCTCATGATGTTATACTGCTGGAGTGTGAGACAAGCTCGTCCAAAGAGGTAGCCAAAGCTCAGGAATTCCCGGCGAGACGCAAACTGTCCATGTGGTCGTTCTTTTTCACTGGAGGTGTCTGTATCGTCCGAGGTCCATCCACCAGGCTCAGAGTCTGAGGACATGACTTCATCGTGGTAGCCCTCCGCAGCGGCTGTGTGTGACGGCGTTCCTCCCAACAGGCTCGGGTTTTTCGTCACACAGATGCTGCCAGACTCCTCTATGGTCATAGCTCTCGAACCTGTGGTACACGTGGCGCAATGCGACTGAAAATGCCGGAGGTCTCATCGGCAAGATCGAACAACGCGGAGCCTCGAGATCCACGCCTGAGAAGCTTCATCGTTTCGTCATGCACTGTCTTTTTGACACCCTCACAGCACGGAGAAGCGCAGTTCGGATCCCAGTAACAGGCACTTCAACGTATAGTATATCAACCGTATTCGCAGAGAGGCGCTCACGGGGCGCGTCTGTGGACGCTGCGACGTAAGACAAATGCGTCAACAAATTCGAGAGCGCAGCATCCGATGCCGCCTGTGGGCCAGGAATGGTGCCGGAAGCCGAGTTGCCAGCTTGAGTAACTGGCACTCAACCCGTCCGATGACTGAGGGGGGAGACCCAAGCAGAATCGATACGGATCAGACCGGTCGAAGGACGATAGGACGCTCGCTACTGTGCCAAGTACGAACAAAAGCCGAGAAAACAGGTCTCCACGCACTTTGACTGTCCTGTGGCATGAAAAGAGTCCAACACCGCTCAGCCGCGTGGGCTACATGCTCAGAAGAATCTGATTCGTCTCTATGCATAGATTCCTGAAGCTGGCTTCCTGCTTGAGCCGAATGAACCATCTGTGCAGTGTCCTACATCTTCGAGCGACGGACGATCGCAGAACTGGAACGTGCGCCGATCTCGAAAGCGAACGACAGAAAAATCTCACAGACAATCCCAAAGATAAATTGCTGCTCTGCTCTTCGATCGTTCCCACGGACTATCCACCGTGCAGCCCGCCTCTGATCCCAGTTCAGTTCGTAGGATTATCCCGGAGAACAAGACAGAAGTCGCCCGAGAGGAGTTCTCTGCCATTTCCAAGAGAAAGAACCTATACCAATCCTGTGATGATTCTGGCGTGATATTGGGATCGTCCGTCGAAGAATTCTAGGGACACCTTCGTATCGATCCGTCGATCGCTGCGGGATACTTCAGCGGATAGTTTCAACCTGTGTGCAGGATTGACCTGGCTGCACGAAATGGACTGTCTTGTGGAAACCTCCGCAGACAGTCAATTAGGGGCCAGGATTAAATAGGGAAGAGGTCGCAAATCGCTGTGGGCACGAACGGGCCATTTTCGCATCAATGCCGGCCGCTCCGCCATTCAGAAGACGGGAAGCTCCCTGCCACAGGCCCCACCTGATTGCCCGGGCCTGCGCTTGTGCTAGCCGCCTGCAGATTGACCTCGGCCCATGCAGCATTTTCGCGGTCAGCTGTCATACAGCTGTCCGCATCTGTAGTGTGCCCCTGCAGTTTGCGGCCTTCGTTTTCGATGTTCTGCTGGATCCGGCTCGCGGTCCAGGATCTTCCAGCTGTTCATATTCGGATCAACCTTTGCGATGCGATGGGGGCTTTGTGGCTTCACTTTGGTCCGCGGTCCTCACAACGGTTGACCATGGTCGCGGGAGGGGGACAGCCGACCGCGAGAACGCGCCCTCTAGCGTGCTGCGCTCGTGCCTGCAGATGCACAGGCTGCGATTGCGCGCCCTGGACGGTTGGCCGTGGGACCGTTGCTGGGGTCCCCCTGCGTTGCTGCTGGTCGGCATCTCGTCCCACCGCGCTCCTCGTCGTCGTCGTTGTCGGCCCCGCCGCCATCGTCCTTGGGCCCCCTCCCCCACCCTGCTGCGGCCGCCGGCCGCCCTGCTCGCGCTCGTCCCGCCCCCCCTGTGCGTTGCCTCCCTCCCCGTCTGCGCGGCCGTTTGTTGCCCGTTACTATCGTGGTGGGCCCTCTATCATGCGCCCTGCCCCCCCCCCTGTTTTACGTTGCTGTGGCTTTCCGCGGTCGGACCCGCGCTCGACCATACCCCTCCCCCGTGGATGCTTGCGCCGCGTATGAGCGTGCCGCAGCGGCCCGGGGTG
>Ga0114957_1004863_pt1 | contig 11358 bp, 5 predicted proteins | sample BantaG_FD_87175 | JGI IMG/M metagenome (GOLD analysis project Ga0114957, IMG submission 87175) | Marine algal microbial communities from Bantry Bay, Ireland - BantryBay_4 metaG | ecosystem: Host-associated > Algae > Red algae > Unclassified | place: Bantry Bay, Ireland | collected 2014-11-21 | reverse complement strand
ATTAAATTTTGATTTTTTATTTGACCGAACAGGTGCTTTGGGCAGTTCAAGTAATTTCCCAGGAGTTGGTGGATCACCTCTTGGAGGAGATTCCAATGAAGAAGGTGTCCAACCTGATATTGATAAACTTCGAGAAGTAACAATGGGTTTTGATGGAAAAATTCATCGAACCAAATATTTGATTTTAAGTTGGGGTACACTTCTATTCAAGTGTTGCCTCACCAAGATGAATGTCACTTACAAATTATTTAGACCTGATGGCACGCCACTTCGAGCATTAGCCAAATGTTATTTTGAAGAATATCGAGAAACTGAATTAAGAGTAAAAGAAGAGAATAAAAATTCACCCGACCTCACTCATATTCGAACTGTAAAACAAGGAGATACTTTACCACTTATGACGTTTAGAATTTATGGTGATTCGAAATTTTATTTAGAGGTGGCGAGGGTGAACGAAATTGAAAATTTTAGAAATTTACCCGTAGGGAAAAAAATATTCTTCCCTCCTTTAGTAAAATAAACAAATAAAAATTGCCAGCAATACCAGTAAACTTTTCGAGGTCTTTAATTACATTTTCTATTCTTTCAGAAGGAGAATTAGTACCCTCCTCTGTTGGTGTAGTTTCTATTTCTGTAGTAAAAGAAATCAATAGAATTCCTTATGCAAAAGTAGTGTTACAAGATGGCAATGTTTCCAAACAAGATTTTCCAATAAGCAATGAAAAGTATTTTATTCCAGGTAAAAAGATAGAAATCAAAGCTGGATATAATTCTGATGAAGCAACCATTTTTAAAGGAATCATTATCAAACAAGGAATTAAAATTCAAAAAAATGGGAATAGCACTTTAACCATTGATTGCAAAGATGAGGCTGTAAAAATGACCATTGGGAGAAAAAGCAAATACTTTTATGAGTCATCCGATAGTGATGTGATGGAAGAATTAATTGCAACTTATAGCTTAGGTTCAAATATTGAATCGTCTAATATTATTCATCCCGAATTGGTACAATACCGTTGTACCGATTGGGATTTTATGCTCACTCGTACTGAGGTGAATGGGAAAATTTGTATGGTAAACGATGGCGAGATCACCATTCAAAAACCAGATTTCGAACAAGAACCAATTACTGAATTATCCTATGGAAGTAACTTAAGATCATTTGAAGCATGCATTGATGCAAGAGATCAATTCAATAGTGTAACTGCTCAAGCATGGGATTTTGGAGGACAAGAAATGATAACTGCTGAAGCAGAAGAACCCAGTTTACCAGAATGGGGAAATTTAGAAAACTCAGATCTAGCAGAAGTAGTAAACCTATCTGAATTTCAACTAGCACATGGAGGAAAAGCAAATCAAGAAGAATTACAAGCATGGGCAGATGCACAACTTCTCCGTAATAGGATGGCAAAAATTCAAGGTAAAGCTACCATTCAAGGAGTGGCTGAAATCAATGCTGGAAATATCATTTCCTTGGAAGGTGTTGGCGAAAGATTTAATGGAAAATTGTTTGTGAGTGCTATTCGCCATCAAATCTATGGAGGTGATTGGCTTACGGATATTCAATTGGGTTGCAATCCAGAATGGTTTACAGAAACTTATCCTGTTCATCAACCCAAGGCATCGGGACTTTTTCCTGCCATCCAAGGATTACAAATTGGATTGGTAACTGAGTTAGAAGGAGATCCAGATGGCGAAGATAGAATTCAAGTTCGACTCCCAATTATCAATACCGAAGAACAAGGAATTTGGGCAAGGGTAGCTAGTCTTGACGCAGGGGAAAATCGAGGAGCATTTTTTAGACCTGAGATTGGTGATGAGGTTATTATTGGATTTATAAATGATGACCCAGGGGAGGCAGTAGTTTTAGGAATGCTAAATAGTAGTGCCAAACCTGCCCCGTTGCAAGGTTCAAATGATAATCATGAAAAAGGTTTTTTTACACGAAGTGAAATGAAAATTCATTTTAATGATGATGAGGAATCCATTACCATCAGCAATGCAGATGGGAACACAGTTGAAATAAAAAAAGCAGAAATCAATCTCATGGATAGCAACAATAACGAAATAAAAATGAATGCAGATGGGATTTCAATTATTAGCGGTAAAGATATCATCCTTGAAGCAACAGGAAATATTTCGATGTCTTCCAATCAAAATATCGAGGCTTCTGCGGGAATCAATTACAATATAGAAGGAAGTGCTAATGTCGAAATAAAAGCAGGAGCTGTAAACACGATTAAAGGTTCATTAATAAAAATAAATTAAATGCCTCCAGCAGCAAGAATTACAGATATGCATATTTGTCCGATGGTAACAGGAGTTGTTCCTCATGTAGGCGGGCCGGTACTTGGGCCAGGAGAACCTACTGTTTTGATTGGTGGAATGCCTGCTGCTGTTTTGGGAGATAACGCCGTTTGTGCAGGACCACCAGATTCTATTATTATGGGATCAAGTACCGTTTTGATTGGGGGAAAACCAGCAGCTCGAATGGGTGATTCAACAGCACATGGCGGTAGTATTATTTTAGGAGAAATGACTGTCCTAATAGGATAACTTCCCTCGCGTGTCACGGTTTCCAACCTTGGCACGCATATGAGGAGGAGGAGAAGAAGGAAGGGAAAGCGCGCGATCTTTTATTTGAATATCAAACAATAGAACAAGGAACAAGGATTTGAGAAGTTTGTCGAATAATCTTGATTCTACCCCTCAAAAGTATTCGACAAACTTCTCAAATCCTTGTTCCTTGTTCTATTGTTCGATATTCAAATAAGGTCGCGCGTTTTCCAAGGGGGAAGAAGGGAAGACGGATTTATTTTAAAATTAACTTATGCGTGCCACGATTAGAAACCGTGACACGCAAGACAGAAAAAAACCAAAATGGAAATAGAAAAAACTTTTTTAGGAACAGGTTGGAGTTTTCCTCCTTCATTTGATAAAGAAAAGAAAACGGTTGAACTAGTTTCTGATGTAGAAGACATCAACCAAAGTTTAGAAATTTTACTTTCGACAAAACTTGGGGAAAGAATAATGCTACCTCAATATGGTTGCAATTTAGATGAGTTGGTTTTTGAAACGATGAACCGATCATTCGAAACCTATATCACCGACCTCGTTAGAACAGCACTTATTTATCATGAACCTAGAATTGATTTAGAATCCGTTGAATACGAAAACAATCAAAATGAAGGGATTCTTTTAATCATCATTAATTACAAAGTTAGAATCACCAATTCTAGATCAAATTTTGTTTTCCCATTTTATAAAAAAGAAATGAGTTTGTAGAGAAGACTTAAAGACATAAGATATAAGACTAAGAGATATGAGAATTCAAATTGAGTACTATTAAATCTTTTGTCTTATTTCGTAACTATTCAGCAAAGCTGAATTTTGTATATTTTTCAACGCAGAGACGCAGAGAATTTTTCTTCGAAAAATTTAAAAAACTCTGCGTCTCCCCGTCTCTGCGTTGAAAAATAAATTGGCTTTAGCCAATGCTGAATAGTTACCTTATTTCTTAAATATAAAAATACCAAATGAAAAAAGATTGCAATCATAAAAATCCTTTACAAAGAGATGGAAGTACTCAAACGGAACGATTCCGTTCTGCTTTAAGTCCTGATTTCGCGGAGCTAGATAATCGGACTACGGAGGACTTTTTAGCATTTGCATATCGTTATGCGAAACATCTTAAATATTTCAATTTTGAAAATCAATACGATGGTAATTGGGAAGCTTTTTTTGAAAAAATAAATACCTCAACATTAGAAGAGATTGAAACTCAAGCTAATAATAATCCTCACCTTGTTTTATTTATTTGCTTTTTAAAACTGTTCAAATTTGCTCAAAATCAGCTAAATGATTTATCTGGAAAGCATCTAGATTTTTACTACAAAGAAGTCCTCCAACTTAAAGAAAAACAGGAAACACCTGACAAAATTCATCTCATTTTTGAATTGGCAAAAAACGCTAATCAGCAAATGATTGAAGCTGGTACTCGTTTTAAAGCAGGAAAAGATAATACTGGAATTCCCTTAGAATATGTGGCGGAAGAGGATACGCTTCTCAATAAAACTTCTATTGAATTATTAAGAACGATCAGACGTGAAAGCAATGTTATTCATTTTGCATCTGTCACAAATTCGGGGGATGGCTATGGCGAAGAACCACTTGAAATAGGAACTGCATGGAATGCTTTTGGGCATTCCAGTTTGCCGATAGCAGCCCCAGGTTTTGCGTTGGCCTCCCCTATTTTAGAACTTCAAGAAGGTACACGTAAAGTGATTCTAAACTTTTCATTATCAAGTCTTGAAAATCTAACGGTCATTAATTCGAGGATAAAAAATGGGTTCGAAGTTTTTGCAAGTGGTGAAGAAGGTTGGATGGGCCCCTTTTCATTGGACTCTATTTCGAATATTAAAAAAGTAAGTGGTACGAATAATAATTATTCACTTCAAATCATTTTCACTATTCCTACCGAGGAGGAAGCAGTTGTCGCTTTTGACCATGAAGTCTTGACTGGAGAATTTAATACGGATGATCCAGTTGTCAGAATTATTTTAAAAGATAATGTTCTTTTTGAAAAATTTGAAAAAAGTGTACTTAACAATATCCAAATTGAAGTGGATGTCAATGGCATTCAAACTTTAAGTTTGGAAAATGATTTTGGAAAAATTGATCCAGCAAAACCATTCTCTCCTTTTGGTGCTCAACCTCGAAGAGGATCCAATTTTTATATCGGGTCAATGGAAGCATTTACAAAACAACTTAAATCTTTTAAACTAAATTTAAGGTGGCAAAACTTGCCTTCTAAATTTGATACACATTATGCGGAGTATCCTAATTTAAAAAATACTAACGAAAATTCTTTTAAAGGTAAGCTTCAAATGCTTAGTGGCAAAAACTGGAATAGCTCTTATGAAAAAACCTTATTTACGGCTAAATCAAATCAGCTTGAAGCCAATCATTCCATCAATATTAATTTTTCAGATAACCCAAATACAAATCAAAAGACAGGAAAGTTAGTTCCTCGAAAAAATAAGGTCGTCAACAAACGGTATAATCATAGTCACCTCAAAATTTCTCAAATTAAGAAGGAAGGCTATTTTTATGAGGATAGTTTAGAACAAAAAAAGCCAAGTAGAAAACGACGACGACGACCAGTTAAAAATCGAAGAAGAAGGGGAAGAAATGTGACGAGAAGACAACGACGAGAAAAAAGCTTACAATTAAGTTCAGTTGTCAAAGAAGGTTTTATCAGATTGGCATTATCAAAACAATTTGGTCATAAAAAATATCCAAGTTTATATGCGGTGGCTATCAGTAAAAAAGTAGAAACTGCTTCTACTAAATTACCGAACGAACCGTATACTCCAACATTAGAATATTTGCATTTAGATTATATTGCCACTACTAATAAGGTGGCAATGGCTTCTACCAATACCTCTTTTCAAAATTTTGATGATCGAGAAATACAATTGTTTCATTTGCATCCTTTTGGACATACTGAGGAGCATCCATTTTTAAAACAATCTTTACCGTTCTCTCAAAATACTTCTATCAACTTATTACCTCAATTTCAAAATGAAGGTGAATTTTATTTAGGGTTATCTAATACCGAACCGAATCAATCCGTAAGTATATTGTTACAATTAGAGGAAGGTAGTGCAAATCCTGAACTGGAAAATCAAGAGGTAGAATGGAGTGTACTTTCTCATAATCATTGGCAAAAGTTAGATCAAGATCATTTCCTAGCAGATCATACCAATCAATTATTGACCTCTGGAGTGGTGAAATTAATTTTACCAAAAATCGCTTCTGATGATAATACCATTTTGGATGATGGATATTATTGGTTAAGGATAAAAGTAAAAAATCAAACAGATGCCGTTTCAAAATTTTTAGGCATACACACTCAAGCGGTTCCTGTCATTTTCCAAAATCAAAATAATGGCCCCGAACATTTAGCTTCTGCATTGACCGCTAAAACCATTTCTAAAATGGTTCAACGACTTCCTTCTGTTAAAAAAATTGAACAACCTTATGATTCTTTTGGTGGAAAAACTAAAGAAAGTGCAGAATATTTTTACACCAGAGTAAGTGAAAGATTACGTCATAAAAACCGTGCAGTTTCAATATGGGATTATGAGCATTTGGTATTAGAAAATTTCCCAGAAATATATAAAGCCAAATGTTTAAATCATACCAACACCACCAATGAATTCGCACCAGGCAATGTATATATTATTGTTATTCCTAATTTAAAAAACAGAGTTGCCACTAATACTTTACAACCTAAAGTGAGTTCCAACACTCTTTCCGAAATTGAGAACTTCTTAAATCAAAAGAACTCCATGTTTGTAAATACTATCGCACAAAACGCTGATTATGAGGAGATTAGATTAGAATTCAAAGTTGCTTTTAAACATAGTTTGGAGTTTGGTTTCTATGCTCAACAATTAAATGAAGACTTAAAAAAATTCCTTACACCATGGGCATTTGACTCGGAGGAAGAAATTCATTTTGGAGGAAATATCCACAAAAGTATTTTACTCAACTTTATGGACGGGCTAGAATATGTGAATTTTATTACAGACTTAAATATGTTTCATATAGATGAAGATGGTATTGAAACTAAAAAATTAGACCTTATAGAAACGACAAGTTCAAGAGCTATTTTAGTTTCAGTAGCTACACATAATATTTCACAAACTACTGCAAATACAGTTTGTCAATGAAAGAAACGATAACCATATCAAAAGAAAAGCCAGAACATCTTGCAGAAGATTTTGAATTTCTTCGGCAAGAAGGGCTAAAATATATCGAAGCATTAGGTAGTGATCTGTGGACGGATTATAATTCGCATGATCCCGGTATTACTATTTTGGAAATGTTATGTTATGCTATTACCGACTTAGGTCATCGTACCGCATATCCAATTCAAGATTTATTGGCAACCAAGGAAAATAATTTGGAAAATATGCACAATCAGTTTTTGAGTGCAGCCAAAATATTACCCTCCTCTCCTATTACAGAAAACGATTATCGAAAACTTTTTATTGACCTCCCTAATGTCAAAAATGTATGGCTTTCAAAAGCCAATGTTCAATACACGATTGATTGCAAAGAAAGTGAAATAGTCAGAACACTTAGTAACCCTGACCATAAATCACAAACGATTCAATTGAATGGATTATATGATATTCAAGTTGAGTTGGATGAGAATTTATCCAAAAATCAAATTCGTGAAACAAGAAAAACGATAAAAGAAGTATATCACCGCAATAGAAATTTAGGAGAAGACCTTTCAAATGTAACGGTAGTTCCGCAACAAAAAATTATGATTTGTGCAGATATTGATTTGCATAATGATGCAGACATTGAAGCGGTTTATGCAAAAATACTTTTTGAAATTGAACAATATTTAACGCCTAATATTAAACGATATTCTGTAAAAGAATTGTTAGCAAAAGGGATTCCTTCGGAAGAAATATTTGAAGGACCATTATTGGAAAATGGTTTTATTGATAATGAAGAATTAAAAAATTCAAAACTAAAGAAAGAGGTTTTTATTTCAGATGTGGTAAGAGTAATTATGAATGTCGATGAAGTTAAAACTATTAAAAAAATCTTCCTAAATTATTCTGATCCTGATGATCGTCCGTCTAAAGAGATCATCGAACAACAAGGTTATAAATGGTGTCTTAAAATCAAAGATGGGCATCAACCAGTAATAGACTTATCTTATTTTATTGCTAATAAATTCAAAGATAAACCTGAAGAAAATCTTGAAGAGCCAAAATCCATTTTTAATTTTTATAAAGGCCTGTTACCATTCTCTTTAAATGAATCGAAAAAAGAGCGAAGAGATTTACTTTTAAAAGAGCTTTATGATAATGAAAAAGCATTGTTAATTGAGGTAAGTAATACCTTTCAAGATTTATCAATGCCGCTAGGGAAATTTAGAAATATTGAAGATTATACTACACTTCAAAATGACTTTCCACAAGTCTATGGAATCGGTCAAGCAGGATTGCCAAGTCATGCAAGTGATGAACGAAAAGCAAAAGCCAAACAACTAAAAGCTTACTTACTTTTCTTTGATCAAATCTTAGCCAATTACTTTTCACAACTATCCAATATTTCAAAACTTTTATCTGTCAACTCTACAGAAAGAAAATCATTTTTCACTCAAACTGTAAATGGATTAAAAGGAATTGAAGATTTATATGAAGGATTTGAAGACCTCGACTTACATTTAACCAATGCTATTGCCGAAAAAAATGAAACACTTGAATCTGATCTTTTTTCCGAAAGAAAAAATAAATTACTCGATCATTTATTAGCTCGATTTGGAGAAAGTTTTAATGATTATGTGATGCTGATGCATAGCTTATTTGAAACTCGTAGTGCAGATCAAGAATTGGTAGAAGACAAAATTCAATTTATAAAAGAGTATGGAACGCTAAGTAAAAATAGAGCAAAGGGATTTGACTTTTGCAATGAATTTAGAATCAATGAAAATGGAGAGCAGGTTCCAAATAAGATATGGTACACTCAAAAAGATGCAGGGATGCCAATTGATGAAATAAATGTTTCTGGTATCATCCATCGCGCAGCGAGACTTGCAGGTATTCCAAATTACAAACGTAGAAATCTTGCCCACATTGAATATGATATTTATCAAGAACGAGATGAAGATAATTTAGATGAATTACGATGGAGAGTTGTCGATACTAGTAATTCAAAAATTCTATTGAGTGGTAGTGTTCAATACTTGGATGAAAATTCTGCGATCGCTGAAATGAGAGCATCTGTCAATTTAGCTATGAATTTGGATAATTATGAAATGCTAACCACCATCGACAATCGATTCTATTTTAACATTGTCAATACCGAAGGAGAAGTAGTCGCAAGGCGAATTGAATATTTCACTACTCCTGACCTTCGAATGGATGCGATGATCTTTTTAAAAAGATTTTTAGAAGAAAAATTTAGTGAGGAAGGATTTTATGTTATCGAACATCAATTGCTACGTCCTCAAAAATCTACAGATAATTTTTTACCTGTTTGCACCGAATCCGATTGTGCTACTTGTGAATCGATTGATCCATATTCCTTTAGAGTGAGTATTATTTTTCCAGGTTTTACACCTCGTTTTTCGAATATTGATTTTCGAAAACATATGGAACAAATTATTCGGTCAGAATTGCCTGCTCATGTTATTGCTCGTATTTGTTGGGTTGGAGAAAAGCATATGGGGAGTGTGGAAAAGCATTATAAAAAATGGTTAAACTATAATAAAAAACATTTTAATACACCTCGGCTGAGTAATAAATCATTGAATGAATTAATAGCTGTTTTGAATAAAATTCATACCGTTTATCCTCCTGGAACCTTACATGATTGCGATGACGGAGATGATGAAAATTCAATTATTTTAGGTCGTACTCATATTGGGGATCAGGAGCAGATTATTGAAAGTCAGGATTAGAGCGGGGTTGTTATGTTTTAATGAAAATTGTTTTTAATCAAAATCAAAATGTCAATCAAAATCAAAAAATACAAACGGTGAAAACATGGTGTTTGATTTTGATTGAAATTTATTTATAAAAGATGAATTTCAAGTTTGTACTCCTGTAGGTAAGTTTTTCCCTTGGAGTAGGTTGTTCAAAATAACGTTTGCAAGCTGCGTTACTTTTTGCTTGCGCCCTTTCAGGGCTTGACGAATTTTTTTTAGAATTCACAGGGCGATGCCCTGTGCTGTTGCTAATGCCCTTTCAGGGCAAAACATATGGATTTAAATGGGGAACAGCCTGAAAGGATGTAAGCAATAGCATCGGGCATCGCCCGATGTTTCCTATAAAAATTCGTCAAGCCCTGAAAGGGCGCAAGCAAAAGTAACACAACTCTTCAACGTCATTTTGAACAACCTAATCTCAAGGGGAAAACTACTCACAGGAGAACAAACTTGATAATTCATTTTTCAAACTTATTTTTTACACACAATACTTAACATCCCTGACGAACAAAAAAATCAAATTTCAAACTTGAAAAAAATCAAATATGAAAAACATACCCATCAAACTCAATGAATTAAAAGAAGAATTTCATTACTTCGAGGATAACCAAGTTTTGACGGCCTCTCATTTGAATACGGTGATTGATTTTTTAGATCGTCGGGATCGAATGACTCGTGCCCATTTAATTGGAACTGGAATTGTTTGTGGTCTTGAGGTTTCTTTTAATAATTCTAACAAAACAATTACAATAACCAAAGGAGCAGCCTTAACTTCTGATGGTGATTTGGTTCATATTGATTCAGATACAACCTATACTCATATCAGGGAATTTGATGATGAAAAAGCAAAGTATGCTCTTTTTCAAAATGAAGGAACTACGATTCCACTCTTTCAAATTTTCCCAGAAGACTCCGAAGAAGAAGGGATTAGCAGTATGAGAGGGAGAAATAATCCCATTCAGAATATGCAGGATATGGTGGTCGTACTTTATCTAAATAGTTTCTTGGAAGCTCCTGAAGATTGTACGGAGGTGGATTGCGAAAATCAAGGTATGCGTCAACGTGCTCAGCTTATTCCTTTGTTAACAAGTAAAGGTGACCTTCAACAAATAAACAATAAACCTACAAATTCCTTTTTTGATTTACCCGAAGTAAATATTACAAGAGTCAATTTCCATCAAAGCACCATTACTCATGAAGAAAATTTATTGAATCGATTTCGTACCTCCGTTCAGTCTTCCTCACAAAATCTTATCACAGCATTAGCGAGGACATGTGGAAATCGGCAAGGTGATTTTTTAAGAAATTTGATAACACCACTCTACCCTAACCCTGCTGCCAACTGGCGTACAAGACTTGCAGATATATTTAATAACATTAATATCAACAATCGTCCTGATGTACTTTATATCTATAACTTTATGAAGGATTTGGCAGAGGCCTATGATGAATTTAAAGATGCTGTTTATGACTTATGGGTGGAATGTTGTCCTGAACCTGAATGGCATCCTAAGCACATAATGTTGCAAGAAATTTTAAAAGAGAATGAAAATATTCCTGCACATTATCGTCATCATTTTTGTGAATCGCCAATTCTTAATCATCGGGACAAAAGAGTAAAAAAAGCACAATCACTTCATCAAAGAATCAATTCGATGATTAGTCATTTTGCCATACAAATTAATACTAGAGATCCTATAAAAATTACTCCCTCTAAACAAGGAGATCATCAACTCGGTGAAAAATCTATTCCTTATTATTACAATCATCCCGATTATAATTTAAATCGTTTTTGGAATTATGACAAAACAGTTAGGAATCAATTAGACTCCATCTTT
>Ga0114957_1004862_pt1 | contig 11359 bp, 4 predicted proteins | sample BantaG_FD_87175 | JGI IMG/M metagenome (GOLD analysis project Ga0114957, IMG submission 87175) | Marine algal microbial communities from Bantry Bay, Ireland - BantryBay_4 metaG | ecosystem: Host-associated > Algae > Red algae > Unclassified | place: Bantry Bay, Ireland | collected 2014-11-21 | reverse complement strand
TTTTGTCATCCTACATCGTCGATCATCAGTCAGGTAGCTACGGCTATCTTCCTTCTTCTCGTCTCGTTGGATAACAAAATAGACTCGCCTTAGGGCGCTATTACTTCGATCCCAAAGCACTAGCTAATAACCAATAGCAAAGTTTTGCTAAAGTCGAGCTAAGTACACAAGACAATCAAGTCAAGCAAAAAATCAATCTTTACTTATTACAACAAAGGTCTTGGCGTATTCTGTAGTACCGTCGATTAACTGGAGATAATACGTCCCTTCCAGCAAATCAGTCAGCTCCATCTGGATGGTATTCTCCTGATACTTTTCTGTTTCTAGTACAACCCGCCTAATCGCTCGTCCGTACACATCTGCTATTTGGATATGTGCCTTCCCACTGGTGGATTGAAAACGAAGATTCAATATCGTATTCCCTGCAATTCCTGGATTGGGGTACAGCGTTAGAGGTTCCATATTTTCACAATCCGTTTTTACGTAGATTACCTTGGACAGTTCATAGCTTTGATCTAAATCAATCATTTTTAAACGATAGTAATTTTCTACTTTTGCATTTTTATCCTTAAAATTATAGCTATAAAAAATACCTGTTCCCCCCGTTCCTTCTATCTCCGCCACGCGCTCAAAATCTCTACCATTTTCACTGCGCTGTAATTCAAAATGAGCGAAATTTTCTTCTGCTTCTGTCTGCCATTGCAGGTCAACCAAGCAGCCATTCGCTCGTCCATTAAAGTGGGTTAATGCCACTGGTAAAATAACCAATGCCTGAAAATCTTCCGCTTCTCCATTTGTTTTTCCACCCTTAAAATCACTTGCTAAAAATGGATTATCATCTGCTCTTACTCTAACATTGACAGTACCATCAATGGTAGCCGGTGCGGTAATATTCACAGTTGCAATTGCAGGGCTCTCCGTGTGTTGAGATCCTGTATAAAAATCATCATAAATTCCATCTTCGTTCCAGTCAATCCACATTCCGTAATAAACAAGGTCAGGCTGCGCAGAGTTTACCGTAATATTTACATCGTAGGATTGTCCCGCCTCCGCGTAAAGTGGAAACTGTCCAGGGTTCGTTCCAAAACTGATCGCGTCATCGAACTGATCCCCAACATTGGCATCTGTAGAAGCAAATTCAAGATAGTATTCATTCCCAACCAAACATCCGTTGCACCATCTAATTCATTGTTTCCATCTACATCTGTTACCGCCCGGTGCCATACCGCAGGATAAATTGCTGGTCCATCCCCATAATCCCGCTGTACATTCAGTACGGAAATGGCCAGCGTCGCATTCGCGCAAGCGACATCTACCGTCGCATCATCACATGTTGTGTAAGGAATACTCAGATTTCCCACAAACCCAGGCTTAGGAGTAAAGGAAAATGCACCATCAATGCTTAAGGAAAGCTGCCCTGCATCAGCAACAAAATTACCGGCATTATTAAAACCGCCCACAAAACCAGGTCGGCCAATAGAGCCAGAGACGTCTCCCGTTCCATCGCCATCTGTATCAATCAGGTATTCTGTAATCAACTGAATATCCATCTCACTATCTCTATCATTATCAGATATATTGCCCGAAACAGTGACTCCCATATCTGAGAAAACTGCATCATCGTTTGCAAAGGTAGTATTTCCTACATCTGGTATTACTTTTAGCAGCAACTCCGAATTATCACAAACTGTAAGCGCTTCGGCATTACAAATGGTGTAAGGCTGAATCACCATTCCTGTAAAACCAATCGCTGCTGTAAAGTTATAATCACCATTGGAAGCGAGGTCTATCGTTCCGGCAGGAGAAACCGTATTTCCATTGTTATCTATTCCAGCTACTACAACACTGTTAAGCGTAGTAGTGACCATCGGACGCAGATCATCCGGATCCAAATCATTAGCCATCACATTTCCGGTTTCAGTCTGGCCCGCTTCTACCCTATGTATATCAGGGTTGGCAACCAGCTGAATGGTTTCGGCACTAATCGCTGGAAAAATTTTCAGGTATACCGTTGAAGTATCGCAAATCGCAGGCTGTCCGTCGTCACAAACTTGATATTCAAATTGAGTAGGACCGCTAAAAGCATTCCCTGGTTGATAAGTATATATCCCGTTATGTTCCATCACAACGTGTCCACTTAATAGATGCATTCCCCCGTTAAAGCTGGTTAACGCAAAAGTCAGTGAATCACCTTGTGCATCAAAATCATTGGTACTAACATTAGCCGTAGTTGATGTTCTAAAAGCTATGTTATTAAAATCATCGGTAGAGACCAAGCTGTTGAAAGGTAAAGTCGTCAGATATAAAGTAGCCGTATCACAAGCCGCTTCTGGTCTGACATCATCGCAAATTACGTACACAACTGCCTCCGTGCCTATAAAGCCAGAACCCGGTGTATAAGTAAACGAACCATCTATATCCAAAACTACCGTTCCAGTACTTCGCAATTGGTTTTCGGACGTTCCATCCACCACCAGTGCTATATTGTTATAATTGGTGGCTGATATTACAAATTGCGGATCAGATTCAGGATCAAAATCGTTGGTGATAATATTTCCAGTTTGTGAATTATCCATTCTGCCGGTACGTACATCATCATTCGCAAAGCAATGGTTTCCGACATCTGGCAAAACTGAGATTGTCAACATAGCTTGATTTTGACCTCCGCTTTCATCAACAACGGTATAGCGTATAGCTACCTTTCCAGAAAAATCAAAAAGCGGATCGAAAAAATAAGTACCGTTGGCATTTAATGTAATTGTCCCAGCTATTGCGGGATCACCAACATAATTATCCCCATAGATATTCGTGACAGTATCGATGGAAATGATTTCCTCTAAAACTCCATCACCGTTCATATCTGCCAGTGCGGTACCAACCGTTAGCGTTTCATTCTCCAAATCGTAATCACTAAATTCAATTACATTTCCACTTACCGCTATATTCATCTCAGTGGTATTGGTATCATCATGGGCAACTGGTGGCTGATTGGTAGCTGGATCATTCACCGGGATTACCTGAATCGTTAAGCCAGCGGAAGCTTCTGCTCCATTGATATCATTGACTACATAATTTAAAGGTACAGATCCAGAAAAAGTGGGCATAGGATAAAAGTCATAACTTCCATCTAGATAAATAGAAATTATTCCGGCTAGCAAACCGTTATCATCATAAACATCCGAGCTTCTACCTCCGAGTTGAAGCAGGGTAAAATTTCCATGAAAGTCAAGTGCGGTAACAGCTTGCAACCACTGGATATCTCCGGTCGGATCGCTATCATTGGTGAATAATCGACCAGAAACATCTGTATTCATTGGTGTTTGATTGATATCGTTTTCAGCATGCGTGATACAAGCAAATCCAGTCTGTAGTGTATCGCGGGCCGAACCCACTGCCTGTCCTAAAGCGGTAGCTACGAGAGGAACGCCATTTGCATCAATACCTCCAATTAAATTATCATTCTCAATATTTGCAAAAGTGAACCCTCCCAGACCTTCAAGCGCATCCGGACAACCATCAGCGTCACTATCCAAATCTACGTGATCGGCCAATCCATCTCCGTCCGTATCACATGTAGATAAAGGTGTAACAATAAACTGAATATCGTCAAACCGTACTCGATTTAGTGTATCTGAATTTTGCTCATCGTAAAGATAGCATCTAAAAACATAAGAAGTAGTTCCTTCTAACGTAATACTTTCATTAGAAAAATAATTAGGTATTGATACATATCCGCCAGAAATCATACTTCCAATCTGAATGTCCTGAATTAACAGTAACGGATTTGCAAATTGTCTTTCACTACTGTATTCTATTGCAATTTTAAAATTTCCAATATTAAACTCAGGGTCTTCTGAAGCGTTGGTCCAAAATCCTAAATTGACGGCTTCCAGTCGTAATGCTTCCGAAGGAATAAAAGATAATTCTACGTAATCGTCATTTGCTTTAGCATCTATATAAGTAGTTGCATCCGCATTTCTCAACAAATAAGTATAAGCGTAATTGTCCAGATTTTCATCCAATCCAGCTCCAAACATAGCAGACTGTGCACTTATAAAGTATTCCTCAGAATTAGGGGCATAGTTGGCTGCCTCTGACTGACCATTGTCACCATTATGGTTCCATTCTACCTGAGCTACGAAGCAAGTATTTTCTTCAACATCCAGAATACCATCGTTGTCGTCATCCAAATCCAGTGAATTTGCAATACCGTCTCCATCCGTGTCAGGTTCAGCAATGCAGGACAGAAAAACATTGGAATTTTGGAAATCAAATGTTCCACTAACTGTTTCAATCGGTGTGTAATTTAGACCACTATTTGTAAAGTCATTATCCTCTACCAGTACGTGCAAACCATTGACACCTACATCTACGGAGCTCCTAACAATAGAGTTATCTGCAGTCAAACTCAGGTTATGTCCTGCCTCCTCTGCATCAAAACACCCATCATTATCACTATCCAGATCAAACATATCTATGATACCATCTCCGTCTGTATCCAGACTTGCACAAACGCCATTCGCATTTAAGATACAGAAATCAGCATCCTGATAATTTAATATACCGTCTACATCGCTATCCGCAGCAGGGTCCGCTGACAAACATGAAAAAGAACTACTAACGACAGCGTTGATAACAAAATTTTCAAATATAGAAATAGAAAGACCCGTGGCTTCCAGACTGTCAAAAGGGTTGGTAATCGTAGTAAAATCATCTCCAGAAATTGTGTAAGTATTTCCCGACATACCATCTCCATTAATATCCGTTATTATAAATTCATAGGCTCCATTCTCTGTAACAGTTATGGTTTCAGAAATAGTGGTGTTCGGTGTTGTGTAAGGTCCCCCTGAAGCCACTAGACCGCTAGGACTATGTATTGCCCAGAGTGTTTCAACAGGGCGATCATCTAGGTTGATCGAAATATTAACCGAAGCAGTTTGAACAACCAATGGATCGGTTCCACAAGTTTCCTGCGTGTCAGTAATCCCGTCATTATCATCATCAATATCTAACAAATCTCCTACACCATCTCGATCTTGATCGTTACAACAAGTAGCTACCCCAAAACCAGGCATTCGAATGTATTGCTCACCAGGAAGTAAAATATTAGGTCCAGCAATATATTGCATCACTAATTTTTTAATAGGTACGGTAGTAGCAGCATAAACTTGTCCTGCAGGATCATCTGGCTCTACGATTACTGCATTGGTATTAGCAGTAGCTATATTACCAAATACCGTTACTTCAGAAGAGGTAGGCAAAGCTTTAGTCAGTGTAATATTAACAGGCAAATTATTTTCATCAAAAGCCAGAAAAAGTACCTTGTCCTGAAAAGCCGAATTGCCATCTATATCATCTACCCGCCAGTCAGATAACAGAATGGGTGTAGAAAAAGTATAAGTCAATTCTGTAAAACTACCCGAAAGTAGTGCATCATTTGCCAAACTTAAAAATCCAGAACCGTAGATTCCTCCCTGATCAACAGTTCCATCATTTGCGGGAATTCTGATTCCCTGAAGATCACTAAAACTAACATCAACTTGAAATGTTCCACCACAATCAACTGGCGCGTATTCTGTCAGGTTATTATCTAAATTCCAACTGGTCATGGAACCTTCGGAACTACCAGACCAGGAAAAAGATCCGGTTCCGGATGCGGTACACTGGCCATCTATTTCTCCCATGATGGATAAAAATACGATTAAACAAAAAACAAGTTTTCTAGTAATAATTCCTGGTCTGTTCAGCCATGCTCTCATTGGTATTTTGGCTCCTAAATAGTAATTTTTTCCAGTGGCCGATCTTGTAAAGTTATTTCTCATTAGAATCAAAGGTTTTAATTGGGAATAAAAAAAAATTATAAATAGATAACACAAATTATAGGATAGCTTTTCGAAGTGAAGAACCAACATTAAAAAACATAAAAGGAAATAATTCGTATAGATGCATACCCTGATGATTTGGAAAAACTATACCAACGTAATGGCTCCTACCTTAAGAAAAAAATTATCTGTGACAATCTAAAAGATCACTAATAAATGAAGACCATACCGTTAACTTTCTCAATACAAGTCACTTACGAATTTATTCATTAAAAATTATCTACTATTTGATGGATATAAACCCTATCATAAAACAGACGATATTTTAACTTGACAATACAAAAATTGTTAACTATATTTGCATTGACAATGAAATAATTGTTAAAATAAACTTACTTATGAAAAATGTGGTAGGACAAACACCTCGGGGATCAGATTTTTTTCCCAGAGATGCAGTGATTAATAAAATCTATCGACGACTCGATGCCGGTAATCATATCTTTATGTCCGCACCACGCCGAGCGGGTAAAACAGCCATTATGCGTTTTATGGAGGACAATCCTCGTAAAGGATATGCGTTTATCTATATTAGCGTAGAGGATGTAAACGATATGGAAGAATACTTTGAAATTTTATCCGAAGAGATTGTTGAAAGTGTCGCTGTCAGTAAACTGGTCAAGGCTTCCAAGTCCGCCAAAAGTATTTTTAGTCGATTCGCAGACCGGGTAAAAAAGGTCAAAGTGATGAATATTGAATTTGAAACCAATACCAAAGAGGTCCCTTTGTTTAGCGACGAATTTGAAATATTAATGAAGAATCTTGACACCTCAGATTTTAAAATCATTCTGCTTATTGACGAATTTCCAATTGCGTTGGAACGTATCGAAAAAGATTTGGGTGTTAAAGAAGCTACAGAGTTTTTACACGTTAACCGAACGATTCGCCAACGGGCGAAACGTGGTATCCAGTTTGTCTACACCGGTTCTATCGGCCTTCCAAATATCGCGCGTAAGCTCAATGCCACTGCTACCATCAATGACTTGAGTGTGATCGAAGTACCCGCGCTCAACGCAATGCAAGCGAAAGAATTTACCACAAAGTTGTTGAAAAACTATAAGGTAAAAATCAAAGCGGAAGTAATCAACTATATGCTCGAACGGCTAAAATGGTTGATGCCTTTTTTTATTCAGTTGATCGTTCAGATGATTATCGACGAGTACGAGATAGAACAAAAACCGGTAACCAAAGAACTTGTTGACCTGGTGATCGAAAAGGCCAGTAACCACCGAAATAATATTTACTTTGAAAATTATTATAGCCGACTCAACAAGTCACTTTCACAGGAGGAAGCAGAATTGGCGAAAAAGATTTTATCAGAGATTGCTAAAAAAGATACGTTACCCCTCAGTAAATTTGCCGAGAACGAAGAAGCGCTTGCACTGCTGGATATTCTCGAATTTGACGGGTACATAAATTCACACGACAACACCTATACTTTTAATTCGCCTATCCTGCAATTGTGGTGGCGTAAACACGCAAATTAATCGTATGAGTACCAATAAAAAAGTTTCCCTGTATAATCCTCGACCCGAGTCAGTGAGCGAGGACTTTACCGTACACACTAAAATTCACGACCGCCTGTGGCAGGACCTGAAGAGTAGTACCATGGAATTTCCCGAGCAACATTATCTGCTCTGTGGAGAATCCGGATCGGGCAAAACGACCATGCTCGCTCAACTTCATCAGTCTGTATCACAACAGCCTCCGCTCCCCTCTTTGCAATCCCTTTTTTTTAACGAAGAAGAATACAGTATTCGTCATCTCTACCGTCTGTGGGAAAGAATTTTTGAACTGCTAAATGATCAGGGCCTTACGGAAAAAACACTTATGACGCAGGTGCGGAATTTATCGGAGGAGATTGATAAAAATCAGGATTACGAAAAAAAAATCGGGAATACATTACTGGATTTTTTAGCAACCAGTAAAACCCGTTTATTACTCTTTATCGACAATTTTGATCTTATTCTGCAAAAATTTTCTATTTCGGAATGTCACCGTTTTCGCAAGATATTACAGACCAGTTCCCGGATTCGAATCATTGCGGCAGCATCCGAAGTACCTGCGCCATTTTATCAATACGAACATCCATTCTATGAATTTTTTAAAGTGGTACATCTACGACCGCTATCTCCTCAACAAACTGGAGCATTGCTTTTACAGCTGCTCCCCGATGATCAGAAAAACACCATTACGGATGCGGCTCCAGGTATTGAAGTCATCCGTAGAATAACCAACGGCAACACCCGATGTACCGTACTGTTGTCAGATATTTTAAAAGAAAATCCAACCTCATCTGTCAGAGATTTATTTTCAGGCATTCTCGACAAATTGACTCCTGTCTATAAATTTACCATGGATGATCTCCCCGCGCAGCAACAACAAATTGTAGAAGCCATCGCATTAAATTACGAAGCCATCAGTGTAAAAGAGCTCGGCAACAAGTTGCGAATGGAATCAAAAATGATTTCTGCTCAATTAGCACAACTGGTAAAAACAAATTTAATTGTAAAAATTAAAACCAGTACTAAAAACCATTTCTATCACCTTAAAAACCGGTTATTTAACTGTTGGTATTTGATGCGTCTCGGACGAAGCAAAGATCGAAAAAAACTGACTTCTATTTTAGACTTGACCGAACAGTTAATCAAAAATAAACAACAATACCAGAAAGGTAATTTTTTAGAAATTCCATTATTGAATATTGACACGACCCTGCTTTTTGCCAATCCTAAAAGGGTGATTTCCGGAACAGGATCTCGATTAGTTCCGGGGCGCGCACCCCTGCGTACAGTCTCCACCGCAGACCATCAACTACGTCAGCGTGCTTATCAGGCACTGGATTCAAAACAGTATGAATTAGCGATTCAGTATTTACAAAAAACAAAAAAAACAGATCATTTTGCGCTGGCAATCGCTTATCATCAGGGGACCAACGACACTAAACGAGCCATCACACACTACCAGAAAGCGGCTAACACAGGACAGATGGAAGCTTTGAATAATTTGGGATTGCTTTATTTACAACAACAGCATAATCCAACCGCTGCTTACAAAGCTTTTAATGAGGCAGCAGAAAAGGGCAGCAGCATGGCTCACTATAATCTTGGCTTGTATTATATGCAGCAGAAACAGGATGTAGTGGCAGCGATAGACAATTTTGAGCAATCAATTTCAAATGGAAACTCCAAAGCGCTGCTCCCGCTGGCACAACTTTATTATCATCAGTTTAAAAATCCAAGTCAAGCGATCCAAAGCTTATCCGAAGCCGCTAATAACGGAAACCCAACTGCCAGTTATCAGCTCGGCTTGATTTACTTAAATGATGAAAAAGACAAAAATTCAGCCTTGTACTATTTTCAGGAATATTTAATGCATCCATCCACTCGTACGCTTTCTTTACCGCTAGGTCTGACCTTGCTAAAACATGAATCCTACGAATTTTTACACATGCTTTTTGCCACAAAGCCCGAACTCAAAGCAGAGGCATTGCCGCTTTATTATGCACTACAAAAATGCGATATTAATGCTGGTCCAGATGAAATATTACGGAAAGGAAAAGAACTTGATGTCACCGTTGATGATATTGTAAAACTGATTGAGTCCTTTTAACGTCTATACATTAATCCGCCACTATGACCTTTACCTTTCAATCCGCCCGCTTAGACTTTGATCAGCAATTTCTGAATTTATTACCCAACCAAACAAATTCAGAGGAAGCACTATACGTGGATTTTACCACGACAAATAATTCGGGCAAACAAAAATTTCAGGTTTTTATTCATCCTAAAAGAACCGTAACGCTAAAAAGTTTTGAACTTCGATTTGCAGTACCACTCTCCCAAAATTCCGAGGTATTCTATAACGGTTTTTTGCCCAATCACCGTAGTGGAACACATCGGATATCAGAAAAAATAGCTGGTCAAGGCTTGCTTACATCCAAGACTGGTTTTCATCAACAGGCGCCTGCTTTGTCAACCGCAAAATCTTCTCTTTCCTGGCATTATGGATATGCAGGTGCCGCACAAGATGGTCTCTTTCTCGGGTCATTAAATGAGACCACTGCTTTTACCGCCATCGAATATGATGCGCAGCAGCAACAAATCATCGTTCGTAAAGATATTGCAGGTCTGGAGTTAGGCCATTCTTTTCCACTCCTCGACTTGATGGTATTGATTGGAAATAAAGCAACAAGTTTGGCTGCTTATTTTTCAGAAATGAAAGGTACCCGTTTCCCCGCACCACCATTGACGGGCTGGATGGCCAACAAAAAAAATAACGGAAACTCAGCCTCTACCATCAACCATTTCCTATCTCGTAGAAAGGAAGAAAATATTGCAGCTGAACTGGTTCTGATCGGTTCCGGATACGCAAAGGAAGCAGGAGATTGGCTTTTTTCGGGCGACCAGTTTCCAGATGGGTTGCCTCCTCTAATTGCAGAAATAAAAGCGGCTGGATTAAAAGTGGGAATGAGTATTTCACCGTTGCTATGCACTCCCAATTCGGATATCTATCGGCAACATCCGGACTGGATTTTAAAAGATATACAAAACAAACCTATTTCAATAAAAACAAATACCGGAATCCGTTATGTCCTTGATGCTTACGAGACAGGAGTACAAGATTACCTACAAGTATTTTGTTATACAGTTACAACACAATGGGGTATTGACCTGCTAAAGTTTGACAATTTATCAACGGCTTTTGCGACAGCTCGAAAAACCAAAACTCGTGCACAGGCAATAAACGATTTTGTAAAAATGCTGCGCAGTAGTTGTCCGGATACCTTAATTTGGGCGACTGGTTTGCCAATGGCTACGGGATGGTCATATGCTAACTATACTGCAACGGCAAGTACACTTATAGAAAACTGGGATACCCGTTTTCCGTTGCTTTATGCAAACCCGGATGCTGCTACGGCCAGGATTCAATTGAAAAATATTATTCAACGAAATAACAATGCTGAATACGGCATTGCTGCCAACCTGATAACGCTCACTCCTTCAAAGGTACTGACAGAAGCTCAGCAACACAGTATTTTATTTATCAATGCATTGTTTTCGGATATCGTTGTAATTTCTGACGCGCCAGAAAGTCTATCATCTGAAAGCTGGAGTGAGTGGCAACTGGTAGAAGGGTGGAAATCAGCCACAGTTACCAAGGTTGTTTTTGCAAATGATGAAACCTGTGTTATTGATTTTAAAAATAAGGAGGGGGCAAAATTTCGGGGTCTGGTTAATTTGGGTAATAAAGAAAACAGTCTGGAGGGAATTACACTGAAGGCTGGAGAAACGCTGGTGCTGGCGAATGAAAAGAGGTAATAGCAAATGACTAGTGGTTCGGGTACTAAATTAGTATGTACTTCAAATTGTTAATTTTTCCTAGACAAAAAGAACAGTTGATTAGTGATTCGTTAATCGGTTCTCCCAACGCATAGGTATCGCACTCTAAAGTATTTGAAAAACTCAAAAAAGACTGCC
>Ga0114957_1004860_pt1 | contig 11360 bp, 4 predicted proteins | sample BantaG_FD_87175 | JGI IMG/M metagenome (GOLD analysis project Ga0114957, IMG submission 87175) | Marine algal microbial communities from Bantry Bay, Ireland - BantryBay_4 metaG | ecosystem: Host-associated > Algae > Red algae > Unclassified | place: Bantry Bay, Ireland | collected 2014-11-21 | reverse complement strand
TTGTTTTCTCTGACCTCAATGGTAGGAGGATTTACATCAATGCTTAGTGCAGGTACATTATCAGAATCAATCAGTTCATTGACTGCTAGGTCTTTTATAACAATAGTTTCCCCATCTCTCCATCGGATGTGAACACTATCTATTTGAGTCTCTGAACCCAATCCAAAATGTACAGTATTCAAAAGGCTTTGGGAAAAAATTTCTCCTGCTGAACCTACTCTTTTAGTATATTCATTATTGGGAGTAAAAACGGTGACGACAGCAGAGATGGGGTCAACATTTGAAATGGGTGCATAATTAACTCTGACCAAGGCATAGTTTCCACTTCCTGGATTTTCATTAGAGTACAAATACCATTTTCCAAATTTTTCGCTTCCATTGAGAAATTCCAAATCACCATCAAGATCAAAATCAAAAGCTTGCCCCATATCGCCATGTCCAGTATCTAAAACATCATGGATGTCATGAGTAGTCGTTACTTCAAAACTACCTGCACCATTGTTCAATAATAAATAATCTGCTACTGGTGATTTAATATAACCATAGCGATAAACATATAAATCAGCATGTCCATCATTATTAAAATCGCCAGTAGTCACGCCCATATTTTTGCCACCTTTTGGAATATTCCATTCATCAGAAACATCTGTAAATACACCGCCATCATTTCTCAATAATACATCCTGTGCATTTCTATTTTGAGGATCCCAAGTTTTAGAAATTGTATTGACACCTTCCATCGAAAAAGAAATTAACCAATAAATAGCCGCATTCCTTTTCCATTCTAACTTCCACTCACCATTACCAATATGTCCAATGTAAATTCCATTTTCTGTTCTCTCACTTGACCAACCATCAGCAGCAGATGGAATAATGCTAAGTGTATCGACATCATCTAGATCAAAAGCTGTTTTATCGCTTCCTAAAAAAACTGGAAAATCTCCATTATATCCTCGAAATATCAAATCCAATTCAAAAAATTTGACTGTATCAGCAGCTGTAAAATCCATTGAAGTTGTTCCTGCATTTCCATTTCCTCTTATATCTAATTTTTCTTTGACAGGGTCAAAATCAAGGGAAGGATTGACGGATTGTAAATAACTTTTTTCTCTAGCGAGATACAAATCTAAATCACCATCATTGTCAATATCAATATCGGTAACTGCCGAAACTTCAGAAAGATTATTAATTCCAAGAGGCAAAGCAGATGTTCCAACTTGAGTAAAAGTGAAATCACCATTTCCTTTCCACACAGAAAAAGGCCAATATAAAATAATGTCATCTATATAATCATTATCAATATCAGTCACCAACATGCGTTCTCCAATTTTACTTTCCAACCCTGGAACGCTCTTAAATTCAAAACTTCCATCACCCATATTTTCATAAAAAATATGAATCGCTCCTGTACTTGAATTGATTCCTTGAGCATTAAAAAAGGCTAAATCTAAATCACCATCCAAATCCATATCTATCCATCTTGCTCCTCTTCCTCTCGCCCCTTGGTCGATGCCAACATCAAAAGCGGCGGAGACGAAATTGCCATCATCATTTCTTAAAAAATTAGGGGGTTGCGGAGTCGTACCATTCCCTCCACCTTGAGTAATCACGAGGTCAAGGTCACCATCATTATCATAATCGCCAGCGGCAGAACCATGTAAATCCCACATGGCAATTGGGTCGGCATATTCTGTAACCGTTCCGTCACCATTGTTCCAAATTAATTGCGCAGGTTTAATGTTATGGTTATTTAAAATAAAATCGTAATCACCATCATTATCAATATCTGCAATGGTAGGTCCACCATATTTATAGGTTACATCTGAGATTAACCCTGCCGCATCAGTAATGTCTTCATAGACTGGAAAATCTAAATTATTGATGTCCATCACCGTAATTTCGTTTACCGTAATGTCACCTTCTTTGGCGACCAATTTAATTTGATATGTTCCTGTGGCATCAAATTTTACCATTGGTCGCAAGGTGTGAGTACCGCTATTGGGCACATCAATATTATCAAGGATTAATTTGTCATTAGCATAAATGCTTATGTAGGCATAGAAGGCTGTGGTAGTCAAATTAATCTCCAAACGTTTGAGCAAAGAGCCATTGACATCGTAACTTAATTCTACTGGATTGGTTAATTCAACCAAGGTTGGAGTAGAAATAAGTTGGGCATTTAAAAAGTAACTACTGCATAGTAATAATGTGATGAGTACATTTTTAATGTGATTTTTCATTTCTTAATTTTTTTTTATAAAATTCAGTAACGCCACAAGGACACGAAAGCGCAAAGTTTTTATTTTAACTAGGTAAAATTGTTTGTAAAAAACAGTAATTAAAAATTTGTCTTACAACAATACTTTGTGCCTTTGTGGCAATACTCAACTATGTGTTAAATTTATTTTTTTCCTATCATTTTAGAATCGTTCTTTTCAGTTTTCCCATATCGAATTTCAAACAATGGATAAGTAACTTCCCTCGCTCCATTAATTAATTCTTCATAAGGTGTATCTGCGATGGAGACGAATCCAACATTATAATTTTCCCCATCTTCTCTTCCTGAAGTGGCTTCGTCCATATATTGAAACCAATGTGCGCCAACGATTTGAGGATTATTCAAGGCACTTTTGATATAATCTTGATACAATTCTCCTCGGTGTATTTGACTTTTAGCTGCCTTTACTCCTAAGTGAAGACTACCTCTATCCAATGCGCCAAAATGAAATTCACCGATCATAATTGGCTTATCTACTCCTTTGGGCATTGACACATTTTCTACACTATATTCATATTTATTAAAACTAACTACATCACAATATTCGGCAGCAGCTTTTAATGTAATATCATTGTTAGCCCAAGCAAACCGACATCCAATGTACATCTGATTAGGAGCGACTCGATTCAATTCTTCTTTAATAGTTCGGAAATAAGCAAAAGCAATTTTATTATAAAAATTGGTTAAATCTTCTTTTGCTTTTTCAGCTATTGGAGGAGTTGTACTTGATAAAAGTGCCTCCCATGAAGCATGTTGGGTTCCCCAAACTTGATTCAATTTTTCAACCTTAGTATATTTATTTTTTAAGTCTTTGACGAACTCGATTTTTGCAGGTTGTGTAGCTGGACTTTTTAAGGTGCCTTCAGCAAGCGAACCAACATCGCCCCAAGACAATTCATTATCTACAAAATATCCAAGGCAATAAGGATCGCCTGCCCCTTCTTTTTGACTCTCCATAGATTCCCGAACAGCTTGACGAAATGCAGGGTCAAATACATCATGAAATTTTCCCCAATACCCACTTGATCCTTCAATCATGGGTGTTCCACGAATCCAAACTGTTCCAACATAAGGTGTTTCTTGCATTCGGGTAGCCCCATTATCTGAGACAAAACCAATAGTGTTGAATCCCCAACTTTTTAATCGGGTATGAATATTCTGCCGATATTTTGACAACCAATCTTCCCCATATTTTTTATATAAATTGGATTGATGAAACTGGTAAGCTTTGAAAGGAATTTTGTCTTGATAGAATCCATGAGACGACCAAGTACCTTTAGTATAAAATTGTGCTAGTGGACTCTCCTCACTTGGCAATCCTTCAAAATATTTTTCCCGCCCTTGGATTCCAGAAAGTCCTGCCGTAGATTCCATACAATTCATACCTGTTGTCCAAAATAATCGACCGTCAGGGTCAACCATCCACCATTTGTCATTTACTTTTTCCGTCCGAAACCAACCTGTTGCTTTTAATTGTGGGCCTGCAGTCCATCCTCCATATTTATTTCTATTTGGAGGAACATTGTTAGCATTATCTTTTGCTTCTTTTTGGACTTGTAATTTTAAATCTGCTTGCGAGTGAATTTTATCTTTCCAATCTCGATGTTTGTATTGACCAAACTCATCAATAAATGGAAAGAATCCTGTGGTGTCCCGAACCTCCATTTTTTCTTCCGCCCGAACATTATGAATAACAAATTGATTGTCTTGAGTCGCATAACGGGAATAAAAAGTAATCTCCTTAATGGAATCAATATCAGTTTTGATATGTCCTGGAATTCCTCTCATCCCTACTATGTCAAGCTGCGGCTCATGCACCCATTTTGTCCATGACAACGGAACGGTAATCGTACCTGTCTGATTAGGTTTTAAATCTACGTAGTCCGAACAATACCATTTGATCAAACCATCTGGGTCATCGCCAACAAACATTTCTACTTGAATATCTTCATCACCAGTATTAGTCACATCAGCTTTCACCAAATAGTAACCATCCAAGCTCCAAGGTTGGTCAGGTGACGCTTTGAGTTTGACACCTGGTTTGGTCAAATCACTTCCTGTGGATATTTGGAGTGATTTTTTATTCCCGTTTTCGATTATTTTAAAAGTTGCATCCTCGGTTTCCACAAGTGATGAGGCTATTCCATTTTTAAAATCAAATAGGAAATATTCTTGTTGCGCAGTTATAGCAGCAGGGGCACATTGGGAAAAATAAAACCCAACTAGACCTAAGGCTAAAATGAAGATTAAAGTAGATTTCTTTGCCATAGATTTTTTAGTTCTTGATGGAAAACATATAATTTTCCCATGAAATAATTAAATAGTTTAATCTCCTTATTAATTTTAGAAATTGGACTTTAAACCCATAGACAAAAACTGAACAATTATTATTTTTTCACTATTAAGTCTTCCCCCAACTACTTTTTTTATCGGCTGGATTTAAACTATCTTCTCCTTTTGCGACATGGCTACTTACTTGCCTTCCATGAAATCGTCGAATATATTGATAATTGTCATTCATATATTTATGAGTCAATCCCCATTCAAAAACTGCAAATGGTTCCCGTTCCGCATCCAAAGTTCGATTCAAACCAATCGCTTGTGGCGCACTTTTAATCACAGACATGATTTCAAAATTAATTCCTTCGGGAGACCATTGAATAGTATTTTTTTCGGGACCATCGGTAGTGATGAGAGAGGCAATACCGCCATTGTGATTCCATACACAAATCTCATGACCACTATTAGAAATTGGATTGTAAGGAGATTTGACGTAAGGCCCAAGTAGATGATCTGAAATCGCAACTCCATGACGAATTTGTCTTCCTCCCCAAAGAATTTCTTCGCCCATTTGTTCGCCTTTATAATAGAGGTAAAATTTATTTTTATAAAAAAGTAAACAAGGATCATGAACTTTATGGCTATCAAAATCTCCTTTTCGAGCTACCTTAAAGCGGTTGTCTTCTTCACCTTCCCAAATGCCATTTTCAGCAGGACTTAGAATAGGTTCTGCACTTTTTGTCCAAGGACCATGAGGAGAATCCGACCAAGCAATTCCCACTTGATTTTTTACTCGAACGACGTAGGGGGATTTTACAGTTTGGTAGGTCAAATAATATTTTCCTTCATGTTCTAAAACTTCTACCGTAAAAACTGAGCGGTCATCATAACTTCCTTTTTCACCTCTTCCAACTGCCATTCCTTCTTCTTTCCAAGTCCATCCATCTTCAGAAGTGGCATACCAAATATCACATCTGTCCCAAGGGAAGACTTTATCTTTTTCAATATCACCTGCAAAACCGTCACTTGCCCCAATACTTTTAGTGTACCACACAAAATATTTTCCATCATTCTGAATCAGTCCACTTGGGTCTCTTCTCACTACACCTTCCTCGTAAGCCAGGTCTCCTTTTAAGTCGAAAATTTCAAACTCACCAAACCATTCATTACTCCATCGTGTCCATTCCAAAGCTCGTTTGGAAGCTGCACTTAGTTGGTCTTTGTTAGTTATTCCAAGTTGTTCAAAATGCTTGTCAGTATATTTTTCCATAAGTTTTGTTTTGAACTATCTTTAATTTTAAAAAATCAACAACTCTTTGTGTCTATCTGCAAATTAAAAAGAAAGAAAAGTATGTAGATATGTAAATACTAGACAAATACTGAACACTCCTTTAGTTTGATAAAATTTAATCTAAACATTTTCCTAAATTTGTATCAAGATTCAGCTATATAGAATAAAAACAATAATAACTATGAAAAATACAACTAGACAACTCTTGTTGTTTTTAGTTTTTTTTTACTCCCATACACTTTCCGCTCAAGTCGAGTCAAACTTGGCAGTCGAAAACTTTAATTCTTTTGAGGAATGGTTAGTTCAAGTCAATTTAGTACGATTAGAAAAACCTGATAGTGCTGTTCTAGCATTTAATTATGCTTATAATTATTTTATAGAAAAAAAGGATACTTTAAGTGCAGTTAACACTTTAGTAGAGATGGCTATCAACTATGGTCACCAAGCAGAATATCAAGCTGCTTATGATAATCTTTGGAAAGCTTTATTTTTAGCAGACGAGGCACAGAACGATCAGGCTAAAATTCCAGTCTATATTCAACTGGGTCGATATTATAGTTTTTATAAAAGACAAGAGACTGCTTTAAAATATTTAGAACAAGCACTCATACTTAGTAAAAAATTATTGAAAGAGGAAAAGGTAGGAAATGAAGTTTTGGCAAGTTGTTATTATGCACTTGGTTCTACGTATCGTGATTTCAATAAGGATGAAAAATCCAAAGTATATTTAGATAGTTGCTATCTATATATTGATCTAAGCCCCAAAAATGAAAATGTTTATTATTTAAAATTTGAAGAAGCTGGTGTAAATAATTCTCAAGGCAAATATCAAGAAGCATTAGACTCTATGCTTGCGATTCAACCTTGGTTTGAAAAAAATCGACCTGACTTTCAAGTATTGTTAATGGCTCAAATCGGAGATAGTTATTTAGCCCTAAAAAACCCTACGAAAGCTGAATTTTATTATCATCAATCTATTAACATTTCTAAGCAATATAAAAGTCATATTGACTTTGTCCCAACTATATATCAGCGACTATCTGACTTATATTTAAGCAAAAAAGATTATAAAAATGCCTTTTCGAGTTTGAAAAAAGAACAAGAATTGGATGCACTTTTTTTTGATAGTCGTAGTAAAAACAATCTTTCTCTATTAGAAATCAAGGATGAATTTCGATCAGAAAAACAAAAACAAAAGCAATTAAATCAAGAACAACGAATCGCCAATTTAGAACAAGAGGAGCGTTTGAATTTTATGGAAAACATGGTACTTGTTGTTTTAATTGTTTCTTTAATTTTCATAGGTATTCTATACTTTAATCATATTCGAAGAAAGCACAAAGTTGAAAAAGCACTCATTAAGAAAAAACGGGAGTTGGAAGTAAAACAAACCAATGAATTACGGGAATTAGAAATACAACAAGCCAATGAATTACGTGAAATGGAGATTCAACAAGCCAACGAATTATTGGAATTGAAGAATAAGGAATTAGCAACATCTTCTTTAAAGTTGATTGAAAAAGATGAAGTGCTTGCCACCTTGAAGGATAGACTTTCTCAAGGAAATGGAGATATTAAAGCGCATGATTTGAAAAAGATAGTCCGCTCTATTTCTAATAGTAATGCTCAGAATTGGGAAGAATTTGAAGCGAGGTTTATGTCAGTCAATAAGGAATTTTATATTAAATTAAATGATAGATATCCTAAGTTAAGTAGAGGTGACCAAAAGCTTTGTGCTTTGGTAAAACTAAATCTTTCTAGTAAAGAGATGGCAAAACTATTAGGCATTTCTATCGAAAGTGTTCATACGAATCGTTATCGTTTGAGGAAAAAACTAGGGTTAGTTCGAGAGGTGAGTTTGACGGAATTTGTGGCAAAACTTTAAATATAAGAAATACTTACTATCCAATTTGAATTAATTGGTGAATGTGAAGCTCAAGACGATAAATATGATTATATAAATACTTGTGACATGAGGCACGGTATTCCAATCAAGATCACTTCTATATAATATACTATAAACAAGAGAGCAGTATTAAGTGCTTTTAGTAGGTTGGATATTGAAAATCGATTGGTAAATGGAAAAGTCAAAATTTCCTTATAACTGTGAAATGTGTAACTTATTTCGCAAAAGAATACTTATACTTCTTTGAATAGAAAGTAATTTTTATATTTAGACTAAAAATCACTTTCTATGCTACCATCCTTAAAGTCCTCTTTTCTATTGGTACTCTTGCTTTCAATCGCCTCGTGCGGCGGAACAAAAAATCTAGTAAAAGCAATTGAAGTTGACCCCTCCAAACCAGTCGTTATCAACTATAAAGTAACTGGAAGTTTAACCAAAAAAATCGTCTTGAATATTGATAACCCTGAAGCATACGCGGGCTTGAGTGTGTTTGCAAATGATGAACTTTTGATAGATGATTTTAATATCCCCAATAATGGAAATCAGAAAATAACCGCTCTTGTCCATTTCCCAAAGCAAGGTGATGTGAAAATTAAGTTCCAATCCCTCGACGAAAAACTGACCATCAACAGCTATCATTTTGAAGACCTTCCAAAACTCGTACTTCCTGTTTTTAAAGATATTTCCGAGCAGGCAGGATTGGATAAAAAGAGTTCCATCAAATATGGTGGGCCTTCGATTGCGGACATTGACAATGATGGAGATTACGACTTTATTGTCAACAACCATAATGCAGAAACCAGCAAATTATATTGGAACAACGGCGACGGTACGGTGACCAAACATGACAAGGATTTGGCAAGATGGTTCAAGCATGATTTGCATGGCACCTCTCTTGGCGATTATGATAATGATGGTGACCTTGATTTGGTTTTGGCACAAGGTGGTGGGAACGGAACCAATCCTTCTAAAGCTAATTTTTATCATAACAATAAAAACACATTAGTTAGATACACGGGAGATGTAGGCATTGATAGAGGAGGTAGAGGGCGTGGTTCCAAATGGATAGATATGGATTTGGATGGTGACCTTGACCTGCTGCTCATCAATGAGGCGAGTCTTAAACTTGACAAACCGCAACAGTTTTTTTATGAAAATAAAGGAGACGGAACATTCAAATATAAATCAGTAAAAGGAATTGAAGATGTGGAAGAATCACGGGTGCTCGTTACCGACTTCAATAATGATAATATTGATGACCTCGTTTTTTATGGACCTTTGACGCTATGGAAAGGTAATGGAGATTTTACATTTACAGAGGTAACTGAATTGGTTCCCGAACATATTCGCTCCGCAAAACAAATCATGGCGGTAACGGATATTGACATTGATAATGATGGTGATTTAGATTTTTATTTGGCTCAGGGAATGCTCTTTGAACATGGAAAAGGCGAATCACCTTCTCTTGATTTTAATCCATTGACCAAGGAATTAGCCTTAAAAACAAGAGGCTATCAAGGTGCAGATGAATTTGATTTTACTGCGGAAGGAAATATTAAGTTGGACAAATATTACTATCTCGCACAGGGTTCTTTACTGGGAAAAGACTACCCTATTTTTTTGGGGGAAAATAAAATTCCTAAAATTGTAAAATCGGGGGAAGCCTTAGAAATGACTCCTGAGATGGCTCAAGGTTGGCCAGATGATATTTCTGAAAATGGATTCTATTTGGGGTACCTAGGAAATTCTCGTTGGAAAGCTACGTTGGTTCGTGATGATAACTTTTTTTGGCAGTACCGATTTAGTCTTTTAGGTCTGTCTAGTGTTGCTCCTAAATTTACTCCTCAAAATAGAAATAATGCAGATTTTTTATTGCGAAATGATGGCGACAAATTTACGGATGTTTCCGAAGCATGGAATATTCCAAAAGGCGGCAATGCCCTTGGAGTGACCACGGGTGACTTTAATAATGATAGCCATCAAGACCTTTTTGTTTATCGCTGGGGAAGAATTGGCGCAAGAGTATCTGATTTTTTACTCCTGAATAATGGCAACAATTCTTTTGAAACGATGACGATGCACGGTGCTAATGATGTAGGTGGACCAGGCAATGGGGACATGGGACAAGCCTTTGATTTTGATTTGGATGGGCAAGTTGATTTATTAAATGGTAGCGAAGGTGGCGAATGGTATCTGTATAAAAATCAAACTACAACGGAGGACAATTATGTTCAAATTAAAGTAGGCTATTCTCCAAAATCAAATGTCGATGCTATCTCTGCGGAAGTCATTGTAACCACAGCGGATAACGAATATAGAAAACGGGTGGGTTCGGCTGGCGCAATCTTCTCCCAAAGTTTGCTAAACATTGTCCATTTCGGACTGGGAAAAACAGACAAAATAAAACGGATTCAAATCCGATGGAGAAATGGAGAAATAGTTGAGTTTAAAAATAAACGAGCGAACACCATATATGATACAGATAATGTTGACCCTGAAATCATTTCTATTGAGGATTTAACAATTCGGCAAGGCACAAAAATTCCTCTTACAGTTTCCGTAATTCCTAAAAATGCAAACCACCAAGTGAGTTGGTCTTCCGATAATGAAAAAATATTATCCGTCGATAAAAACGGAATCGTTACTGCGCTTGGTGCGCCCAAGCAATCTGCCACAATCACGGCAACAAGTATTGCAAATAAAGTTTCTACTCAAAGGGAATTACAAATTGTGGAGTGGACTTCGATGCCTGTTGTTTCCCTTTCTTTGACATCAACAATCACCAAATTACACACGGGACAAAGTGCTAATTTAGATGTAGTCGTTTTACCAAAAAATGCAGATAACGCTAAATTGATTTGGACATCAGACCATCCCAATATTCTCATTGTAGATGAGAATGGAAGGGTAAATGCAATCGCACCTGGCATGACCACTATCCGAGTATCCACGACTGACAATTCCGTGTCCTCCTATCTTTTATTCAAGGTTGAACCATTTGTCAAGCCCTATATTAAAATTGTTAACAAAAATGAATTAGAAACTCAACCCCTAAAAGTGGGTGATAACTTTACAGTAAAAGTGAAGTATCATGCTGGTTCTGAAAATCGGGTTATTTCCGCAGATGAAGGTGGGATAAGATTTTGGGTTCGGCATTTTAAAAGTAAATGGATTCCTGAAAAGGATGTGGTACTTGTCTTTGAGAAGGCCTTGAATAGGGAATCTGGTGAGGGAGAGATGACTTTTTCTTTGGAGGGATTTACGGCTAGTGAAGATTTGCCTGATGGGCATTTTTATCAGGTACGGGTTACGTTTACCTCTAGTGATGGGGAGATGTATGAGGATTCTATTCTGCCGTTGGAGATTTTTTTTGGGGAATGAGTTAATTAGTTTTTAATTGACAGGTATCGAATTATTTTCAAAATTAATTTTCTTTTGAACTTGCAATCTTAGGAATGCGAATAAAATAAATGCAGATTTTTGAGAGAGGTTTTGTTCATAGTTTTTGCTTTGAAAGCCGCATAAATGTTGATATTTCCAGGGTTTTAAAGTGAAAAATATGGACAAAATATCCTGTCAAGAATCTGCATTTATTTAGTTCGCAT
>Ga0114957_1004858_pt1 | contig 11361 bp, 7 predicted proteins | sample BantaG_FD_87175 | JGI IMG/M metagenome (GOLD analysis project Ga0114957, IMG submission 87175) | Marine algal microbial communities from Bantry Bay, Ireland - BantryBay_4 metaG | ecosystem: Host-associated > Algae > Red algae > Unclassified | place: Bantry Bay, Ireland | collected 2014-11-21 | reverse complement strand
CCTGAACTTAAGATTTAAAACAAACACAGTTCAAACTATTTTTTGCCTTCTAAACGGCTAAAAAAAATCTTTTGAACGTCTAAATAGTAACCAAAAAAGGTCAACCTATATCAGTATAATACACATTCCAAAAGGATAGTAGTTTTTCTCCTCAATAATTTCTGTTGATGCGTTGATAGACCCATTATTATCTGCATCCGAGTAGGACAGTCGTATATTCCCTAAGTGGTCTCCATTACAGCGATTTTTTTTAAAAGCGGTCGCATTTTTTCGGTGGACGACCTCCAAAAATGAAAAATTCTGATATGTAATTCTCTTGCAACTCACGTCATAAAGATAACATTATCTATTAAAGTCCACGCCAATAAAACCCAGTTTTTTGCCTGCAAAAATCCTCTGTCTTTTATTGGCTTCCCTTTCCACGATATTTTACATAATGTGCTCTTATGTCAGCATTCATTTGATTTCTGTAACATAAGCACACTATGTAAAATACTTCCGTTTCACGCCTGACTTCCGACGCTCACAGCGGAACTTAACATTAAACTTTGGAACTGTAACAAAACGTTCCCAGAGGTCGCTCGCTCACGCTCGCTATAAATTTTTTTCGACTGTCGCGCGCCAAAAAAACTAACGCACTTCGTTTGTTTCATTCCAATAAAAAAAGCATCGCCAACGCTCAAAAAATCCATTCCATACTTTTCTTATTGGAACGTTCAGCAGATACTCACGAACCATCGAACTCGCTCGGACTTTGGCGGATTGGTTTCCAACGTGGTCGTTTTAAAAAGGTGAAGATTTAAAGCGGTTGGTTTTCGAGCGTTGGGCAATCTTCAGCTTTTTAAAATGATAGCCTAAGTGGCTACGGAACGTCGCACAAAGATTTTAACGTAACGTGACGGAACGAGTTGTGCAAAAAAACGAGCAAAGAAGTAAAGCAAGCTTTTTCGCTTGGTGTCTTTTTGTGAAGCTTTTTTTGTGCAAATTCGGTGCGTTGGCTTACGAAGTAAATATTAAACAATCGTAGTGCGCTGGCAGAAGTGGCTGTAAAAAGCGCAAAGGCTGTGTGGATATTTTACATAATAGCAGTTATAGCGACTATTTTTTTTCTTTCTAAAATATTAACTCTAAAAATTGTGCGAAGCGAACCTATAACTTCTATTATGTAACTTGGCTTTGGGTGGTTTTTATGGCGGATTTTTTGTTTCGAGCGTTGGCAATAGCTGTTTATAATTGTGAGGAACGAGCAAGTTATAAAGTGCTATTTGTGCGTTGGCTACAAAAAATGTGACTTAAAAACCATAGAAGTGAGGCGAGCGGAACAAGATAAAATACAGAGGGTTTTGAGGTACGAAAAAACTGGATTTTATCTTGTGTGGGTTTTTAGATTCAGCTTGGTTTTTAGCGAGCTTGTGACGAAGGAACAAGCGAAGCTTTTTTAACTTAATGGATGGAACTCGTTTACAGCTTCGTGAAGACTTTCAAGATTATTTTGCTTGTAACTTTCTGTTGAACTTATGTATTTATGGCCAGATAAATATTGGACTTTTCTAATGTTATATTGTTTCAACCAATTCACGATTACTGAAGCTCTTAAATGATTAACGTTTCCAGCTTTACTATTTATCTTCTTTAGTTGTTTTATAATTCCTCTTTGAATAAGGTCGTTAAAGTGATTTTGCGGTATTAATAATTGTTCGTTATGGATTTGGTTATACTTTGCTATTTCTGGTCTTATTTCGTTTATATATTCCAATAAATCCAACACTTGCCAAGATTTGAGTTCCATCGTTCTACTATTATTTCTTCTCGTACTTGGAACATATATTTTGCCTTTATAAAGTTCTAAATGTTCTAATAATAAACTCTTTAAATTTGTGGTATTTAAGCCTTGATAGACGATTAATCCTGTAATAATTTTATTTCTTTTTGCTGTTAATTTTGATTTGTAATTAGTGTATTTTTTAAAAGTATCTGTTTCAAAACTATAATATAAATCCTCTAATTCATCTGCATCTAAAAGATTGTGCAATACTCGTTTTACTGTGCCTTTTACTGATACTTCTTCGATTGGATTTTCTGCTCTTTTGTTAGTTTCAATTAAGTAATTAAAATAGTGTCGCAATGTTACAATATTGTTATTTATGGTTTGTACTTGTATGCGTTTTTGTTGCAGATATTTAATATACTTTAAGCACGTTTTATAGTCGATTTCAGAAGCTTTTACACCATACTTTTTTGACCAAGCTGTAAATTCTGTGATACGTTTTAAGTAATGTTCTATTGTCGTTTTACTGTAATTATTTTGCTCTAAATATTCTTTATAAATCATAACTAATCGTCTTTTAAAATGTGTGTGTAAATCTGCGTACTTTCTAATGATGCGTGTCCTAAAAACTGTTGTATATCTTCTATTTTCATTCCTGCTTTTAAAAAATGCGTAGCGATAGAATGACGTAACATATGAGGTGTAATATTCTTATTTTGTAGTTCTTCTTTGTTACTGGATTTGATAATCATTTTTAAGTCGTTCTCTATCGTGCAACCACTTATTTTAGTACTTCGTCTGCTCACAAAAACATAATCGCTTACAGATGCTTGTTTAAAGTCTATTCGTGCATCAAAAATGTAATCTTCAAGGATTCTAATATTGTAATGATTGATTGGTACAAAACGCTCTTTATAGTTCTTTCCTTTTCTAATAAATACACGTTCCTTATCCCATAAAATATCATTGAGCATTAAATTAACGACTTCATTCCTTCGCATTCCTAAACTATATAAACAGACTAATAATGCTTTTTGTCTTGCTCTAAATCTTGGTAAATCGTGGCTGTAATTTGTAGCTTTAAATAATTGTTTTACTTCCTTTTCTGTACAGTATTTTATTCTTTCATCTTCTATCTTTTCACGTCTGATATGCATATTAAAAGGCTTCTTGTGATGTTTGGATAAATAATCCCTAAACTTCTTTAATGTACTTTGATGTGAGTTTAAATAACTGTTACTTAATGCTCCGTTTCTTGTTTTATTTGGTCTTTGTTTTAGATAATTATAGTAGTTTTTAATGTGCTCTTTTTGGATGTAATCGATATGATTAATGTTGTTTTGTTCCAACCAATGAAAGAACTCACAGAGTTGGTGTGGATAATTCTTTTGCATTGCTTCACTAAATCCTAATACTTCTATCCACGATTTAAAGTCGATTAATAAAGCTTTGTAACTTGGGTTTGTGAGTTTGCTTTTTCGCATAATTTTTTATGGTCGGTTGCATTTTTGGGATTGTATTGCGACTTGTGCTTAACTAATTGATAGTTATTTAATTAAGCTCGCAAAAACAACACTTGCGAGTTGTTTGCGACTTTGCGATTTACTTTGTGCCTTTTATTCTATCAATACAGTTTTGTAATGCTTTGTTTATCTGCTTTTTAAGGTTTGCATATTCGCCTAAATCAACGATTTCAAAACAGTAACTTTTGGATTTTACCTTTACTCTTTTTATATAATTCTCTGCTAATAATTGTTTGTGATACCAACGTAACGTACTTTCTTTAATGCGTAGATTTCTTCTAATTTCAGAGTTTGTAAAAGTGGTTTGATTGTTCTTGATTAGATAATCTTTTAAGTTTTCTAAATGGTTTCTGCAAGCTCCTGTTAGTGTATCGCTTTTACGTAGTAAAACATCTATAATTAATTCGTTGGCTTCCTGTATATCTTCGATTTCAGTTTCTATAAATTCTTCTCCTGTTTCTTTATCGTATTGCTTTTCTCGTTGATATTGTTTGTAAAATGTAATGCCTTCAATGAACTGTAAATAATGTGAGTTGGTTCTACGTGGTTTAAAAACAGATTGCGGAAGCTCTAAATATTCTGCATACGGATTAATCACTTTTATTGGCTTTAGTAATCGTTGTACATTCTTTAATAGTTCCTTTGCTTTATGTTCTTCGTCCTGGTTTACTTTTCCTGCACTAATCAATCTTTGATAATCCATTATTTTTTTGTCCTGTTCTTCGCTTTCATCGATGTATAAAAGGAAGCTTCTGTTTGAGTTATCTTCGTAAATGCTTTCTTGTGTGGTACAACCTGCAACACTTACAGGACCTTCAACCGTTAAATGGATTGTTTTTGTATCGCCTTTTGCATCTTTATGAACGACTGTTTTTGTGATGCGTTTTTTAGATTGTAATTCTCGAAGTGGATAGAGTACACTTTCCGCTCCATCTAAATCTTCAATCAATATTAATTTGTGTTGTAATTCTGTTCTGTTGAAGTAATAAAAAGCATTTGCAGATAAGACTGTGATTTCTACTTTATCTTCTTCTGGTATGAGTTCTGATACTTTGGATTGTAAATGTGTTTTTCCTGTTCCAGAACTTCCCAAGCTGATACAATGCAATGGATTATTTGTTTTGCGTGATGTGAAGATTAAAAACATTGTTTGTCTGTTATTTTCTTCTCCGATTACTCCAGATTTTCCAATGAGTTCATTTGTACGCTTTAGCAAGTTTTTAGCCTTTAAAAAGGTTTCTGCTGTTTTGATTTCCGTTGCTGATAATTCTTTTAAAAATGGTTGGTTGGCAATGGTTTCTTTTTCCACTAATAAAAAACGATGGTTTTCAAGTTCCTTTGTGAGTTCCTGTAATATTCTTCTAACTACACTTGTACCAATCTCTAAACGTTCTGCTACTTTTCTAACTAATTTCTCTATTTGATTATCGTTGTATAAATCAATACTTTGTCTAACTACATTATATTGTTTTGGCTTTTGGATGCTTAATGTTACTCGCAAGCTTTCCATTTTATTGGTTTTTAATCCTCCTAAAATGTGGATTTCTAAATGTTTGGTAGTGTATTCGTAGTTGTTTGGATTGTTGGTATTTAGCATAATCAAAAAATATTAAAAAAAAATTTTTACGACCTATTGGTAGCAAATGTAATGTTTTGGTCTTTACAAAGCAAGACTTAATCATTTTGTTTGCTACGTATAAATCTTCTATTTTTGCTAAAAATTACTTTTAATAGTAGTTTTAACTACGTAAGCGTATGACTATTGGTGAACATATTTTAATTTTAAGGAAGAAGCTTAATCTTTCGCAATCTGCTTTAGGTAAAAAAGTAGATACCTCTGGCGATATTATTGGACGTTATGAGCGTGATATTATGATGCCTTCTATTGAAGTGATTATGAAGATTGCTGATGCGCTAAATGTATCTATTGATTTTCTTGTTGGTAAAACAACATTAGAGTTAGATAACAATGTACTTAAAAGAGTGGAAGAAGTATCTAAACTTAATGATGAAGAAAAAGATAAAATCTTTATGGTTATTGATGCGCTTATTCGTGATTTTAAAGCTAAAAAAGCATATGCAAATTAAAATTTATGAAGAAGGTTTCTATATATGTGTTGCTAATTTTTATAGTGTTATTAGCTTGTAAAGAAAATACAAAAAATACTAAAGACGATGTCGTTATTGATTACAAAGAACTGCTTAAAGATGTAAAACAACCTAAAGAAAGTAAAAAAATCAAAGAGACTAAAGAGTATAAAAACGATAGTTTGTGCGATGTAAACTATCTTAATAGAATAAATGAAAATATTAAAAATATAAGTTATTCAGAAATTGAAACATACCTATTAAGCTTCAATAATTTCTGTAAAAATAATATTGAATATCAAGAATATAATAATGAAACATTATATAATCTTTTAAGTATTAAATCTTCTCAAATAGTAAATATTTTAGCAAAAAATAAAAAAGTGAATAAAGTAATTGTGTTAGAAGAAATTTCAAAACCTATTTCTGATGCTATAGACTTAAATAATTTAATTCTAGTAATAGAAAAAGCCAATAGTTCGTTTATTGAAAAAAAGGAAATTATAGAAGCCCTTAAAAAGGCAAAAAATTAATTTATTTTTTTCATAGCATCATAAGATACTTTTTCCTTGAAAATTGATTTAAAATAATAATTATCATCTTCTACATTAATCAACTCTATTATAATAGTATCTTTAATACGATTGTATTTAGAGCTTAAATATTTATTTAACAGAGTATTAGATTTATAAACTAAAGTATATTTTTTATTGTTTATCCAATTGATTTTATATTTTATTTCTCCACTCTCTCCAAAAATTTCTTCAGTTTGGTATTTTTTATCTCTTTTAATAATATAAGATTTATCTCCATTAATGGCTTCAAAAGTTCCTGTTCTAAAATTCTTCTGGGTCAAAGTTATTTTTTGCACAGTATTACAAGAGTATACCATCAATATCATTAACGGCATACTCAATAATTTATTAATTACTCTTAGGTACATTTATTGTACTTATTGGCTGTTGTTTTACAGGAAATCCATACTGGTCTTGATTTCTACTTTTTATTGCATTATTAACTTTAATTCTAGCTCCTCTCAGAGAAAATCCAATTACAGCTGCTCTATTTTCTTCATCTGTTCCTCTTTGTACTGTAATAGTTCCACTTGAGTCGCCTTTTGTTTCAGCGGTATTAGTCCAATTGAAATTCTCAAAGAAGTCATCAGCATCACTAGGTAGGCAAGTTATGCATCCAGCAGACCCACGACTATTATAATTTCCTTTATCACTAGCACCAGAATGATAATTCACATATTGCATTGTAACATCTTCGCCATCTGCGTCAGTACCATCTGTTTTTCTACTTCCTTTATCATCAATATTTAATCCTTTTTTAGTTCCACCTTTATGACCACTTGCATTGTTATATTTATGGTCTCCTTCAGTTAATGTATTGTATTTTGTTGAATTGTCACTATTTGATTTGGAATTAGGGTAAGTGCTACTTTTATAAGGACCTTTAATATCTCCCGTTTTTTCATTTAAAAAATAAGTACTTCCTGTATAAGATGTACCACTTGTTCCATTGTCAGCAGGTCTTTCATCTTTATCAATTACTAACACAGCTTCTAACCCTTCTAATTCTACAGCATCAATAACTCTATTTTCAGAAAAAGCATAAGTTGAATTATGATAATAGTCTTCTGCCAATGGATCAATCTGCCAAAACCTTCCAATTGCTGGGTCGCTCATTCTATATTTCCATTCGTGAGTATTTAATCCTAAATCTTCCGTAAATTCTTGTCCTTGAAATTCTTTATAGTTGTTTTCCGTACCGTTTACAACATTATTGTAACCCTTGTGCTGTAATCCAAAAGGATAATAATTTTTCTCCTCAATGATTTCAGAACTGTCTACAGCACCATTATTATCAGCATCAGAGTAGGACAGTCGTATATTCCCTAAGTGGTCTTTATAAGAATACACATATTGGAAGCCACCAGAACCATCAGGTTCAACGTAGCCTTCAGGATGTGAAAAGTGTTTCAGATTGTTGTCCTCATAGATATAATTACCTGCATATTCTGTTATCGCACCCGTACTCACCATTTTCTTTTGTTTAATACCAGTGGCATCGTATTTATATTTTATGTTTTCTCCGTTGATGTCTACTTGCGTAGGTAGGTTTAAATGGTTGTACTTAATATTGCTTATCCCTTTATTTAGGTCTTGTATCATGTTGCCATTTAAATCGTAGGTGTACTCTGTAAGCAATTCTGCACCATCAATAAATTCACCTTTGGTTGTAGAACTTTGTGCATCATCCACTGCATGTAATGCATTGCCTTTGTAGCTATAGGTGAGATTATCTATTATACCAAAAGTATTAGTATTAGTACTGGTTTTACCCTTTCGCTTTAAGGTTATAATATTTCCATTTCTATCATAAGTTATATTATTAACATTATAATGCGTGGTATTATCTATACCAGAGGTAATTCTGTTTAGGGCATCATAAGTATAGGAATATTGATTGCTTATTGCATTATTAGAAACATTAGTGCTAGCAGTTTTCCATAGCGTTTGGCTAATATTACCATTATACAACGCTGTGCCATCTGCATTTGGCATATTGTAGTTAATTTTAAAACCAAACAAATCATTATTGTTTAATGTTATGTTTGTAGTATTTGTATTAGTGTTATTAATACCTTTTAGCCAACCCCTAATATTATAGTTATAGTCTACTGTTTGCAACGGTGTTTGTTCTGTATGCCCAACGTTTTTACTAGTTAATTGTCCAAGGTCGTTATACTGGTTGCTAACAATTAACTCCCCGCTATCAGACACTCCTGCCGTTGTATTGTCTATTGTAAAAACTGCCGCTTGCGAACCCACAGGTTTTACTAAAAAACCTTTTTTTAGAGTTATACTGTTTGAAGCTTTGTGTGTTACACTACCGTTTAATACCATAGGATTTTGAAATACAAGATCTGCATCTAAAGAGGATGCCGTATTTGTTGCGCATGATATTAGGTTAGAATCGCCAACACATTGTTTTTGTGTTTGTAGCCTACCGGCATGATCGTAAGTAAAGACATCTATAGTTACTATGTCTTGTTGACCTGTTTTTTTGTGTGTGCTTTTAGTTTCTAATGGCTTGCCAACAAAATCTAGCTTCATTTCTAAAACATCTATGGTTTTTAAATAGTCGTTTTTAGAAAAACTATATATGGGTCTAGCTTTTGCATCGTAATAACTTAGTGTTGTAATCCAAAAGTTGGTGTCTAATATGCGTACTTTATTAACCGTTGCTAAACTTTTAGTATTTGTTGTTATTGGTTGATTATAAACATTTGATGGTGCGGTAAATCCGCTTGGTAAATTTGTATAAGTATCGTAATAGTTAATTGTGTAAATTTCATCTATAGAGTTTATAGGATAACTATTGTTACTGTAATAAACTGCGGTGCCACCAATGTTTTGTAAGTTGGTTTTACTTTCGAATAATATACTTGCATTGTTAGCATTTTCTTGAAGCTCTGCTCTTGTACTATTATCTAAAATACGCCCTGTATATGCCACACGACCAAAGGCATCGTATTTTGTAAATAGCCAGTATTTTATTTCTGTTGGAGAACTAACAATAGACCTTAAATGAGCATCTTGAGTTAAAATTGGCCGGTCTAGTTTATCGTAAACAATGTACTCCCAATCTTTTCCAGGTACTTTTTTTTCAATTAATCTATTTCTACCATCATATTTATACTGGTATGCTAGCTGTTCTAGTACATTTAAGGTTATTTCATAATTATTACTTTTTATAAGATGAGAGGCTTTAGGTGGCAATACAAAACTTAAATTTCCAAAATCGTCATATACATAATAGGTGTCATGTAGTTTAGTATCAGTATTATTATTGTTATATGTTCGTTTTAAAACTACCTGATCTTGTTTATTTTTAAACTCTTCGGTTGTATGGTTTTTATTAATTGAAGGTGATGCTTGGTTGGGACTCCAATTTTCGTCCTTTGTTATGGTTTTATATAGGGTATTTTCGCTATAAAAACCGCTGGTGCTTAACGCAGAATCAATAGTATTATCGGGGGTATAGTTTACTACATATTTTCGTACTTGAGATTGAGAATTGGTTTGGTAATCAAATTTTATTGTATGGCTATTTGATATAGCCCAGTCTGCTCCTGGTGCAGCCTGCTCCAATTGTCTATTTAAAGGAGAAGCTTCCATTACTTTTTCGGAATAAGGGTTTATTATGTTTATTAAATCGTCTGGATACTTGTTTAGATATTGAGAATTTAAATTGGTTATTAAATTAGATGTTGACATATAATTTAATGATGTATTTGTTCTGGAATAAGGTAAATATTCTTTTAATTGCCTACCATAACTATCATATACAATAGGCGTAATAATATCTTCTTTATTACCACCTGCTTGCTTAGCAATACTTTGCTTCGGTCTTCCCAACCCATCAGAATAAGTAATAGTTTCAATTTTATCATCTGGGGTTAACTCTATTAAAGTTCCTGATTTAAGTTCACCATTTTGTGTGGCTATTTGGTATGTAGTACTCTTCACAAAATTTTCTGTCATGGTTTGCGCTACAGCTAAATTTGATATAGATACCAAGGCAACGGTGTATAATATATTTTTCATATAAAGCTTAATTTTGTAATCTATAATTATACTCATTTTTACTTAGTATATTGTTATTTTCATCCTTAATGTATTTTAACCGTCCCTGTTCATCGTACTCATAAAGCGTTGTATACCCACGAGCATCGGTTGAACTTTTTATACCCACCAGCGGTTTATATTTAAAAGTTGTTACGCTAGCATCACTTATATTTCTTAATTGAGACTCTTGAGTTGCAGTTAATCCATTATTGCTTAAGGAAAAATTTGGTCCAAAACTAGGTAAATTTTCTATTTGAGAATAAGTAATATTTACTAATTTTGCAACAGGATCGGTGTTTCCATATCCCCATATATAACTTATTGGATTCCCCGATTCTTGCTTAACTTGCAGTACGTTACCAAATTTATCGTATTTTGTATATTCTAGTCTTTTTTTAAAGGAGTCAAGAGAGGTAACTTCGCCCTTAGACAATTGAACGGACTTAAGTAAGGATTGATTATTTTGGTAATAAGTTTTACGCACCCCTGATAGTAAAATATCATCATTGCCCTCATTTAAATACGTTAAACTGAGAACGGGATCTGTGATCTTATTTTGGGATACAAGATAGCTATAACCACCATCGTATATTGATGGTGATGGTGTAGTTGTATTTGTAGTGTATAAATTAGGTAAATTATCATTTGCAAAATATAACTTTGAGATATATGTTTGAGACAAATCATTAATTTTAGTTATTTTATTTCTAAGGTATATGTTGTTATATTCATACAACTCTTTAGTTTCTGTACTTGTAGAACCCGATGTATTATAATAAAATTGCTTTGTTAATTTTTCTTTTAATAGAAATTTATTGAAAGAATGCGGGTAAAAATTATGTTCCACAGGTGCTGGAGTGCCACAATTAGAATAGTGTTCTCCATTCGGAGGGCTATTAGTTGGCAATTCTTTACCGGGGGAGGGAAATGTATTTAGGTAATCTTGATATGTACTATAAAACTGTGTTTCTGAGCAATTTCTATCATAAATAAATAAAAATTTCGATACATTTAAACTAATTTCAGGGTAGTAAATGTAATTGGTTTCCTTAAGTAATTCACCACTATTGTTAAACACTTCTTCATTAATTATTGCACCGTGGAGATGTGTTTTCGATTTTCTTGGAAAAAATGGATACTCATAATTAGGTTCGTAAGTTGGAGAATCAATTGCTGAAGTGTACTTAAATACACTTTTACCATTATCAATCTCGTTTACTTCTACTTTAGAATACCCAACATTGGCTCCATTTGTAAGCGATACATAAACACTATTTAGATGCTCTTTAACTTCATAAATACAATTATATTTAAAAGGGTTCCCTGATTTAATAAATGTATGATT
>Ga0114957_1004857_pt1 | contig 11365 bp, 7 predicted proteins | sample BantaG_FD_87175 | JGI IMG/M metagenome (GOLD analysis project Ga0114957, IMG submission 87175) | Marine algal microbial communities from Bantry Bay, Ireland - BantryBay_4 metaG | ecosystem: Host-associated > Algae > Red algae > Unclassified | place: Bantry Bay, Ireland | collected 2014-11-21 | reverse complement strand
GCCTCTTGGAAATTAGTTTCCAAAAAAGATATTGGAAATCGTCCTTTTTATTATGCAGATATTTTTGTGGACTCAGGAAATGAAAATCGCTTATGGAATCTTTGGACTTATGTTTCTAAAAGTGAGGATGGTGGGAAAAGTTTTAAAGTCATGTTGGATTATGGAAAAGGCGTTCACCCTGACCATCATGCTTTTTGGCAACATCCTACTGACCCTAAATATATGATTGAAGGAAATGATGGAGGAATTAATATTTCAAGAGATAATGGCGTCAATTGGCGATTTGTAGAAAACATTCCTGTCGCTCAATTTTACCATATTAATTATGACATGGAAATTCCATACAATATCGGAGGTGGTATGCAAGACAATGGTTCTTGGGTCGGCCCAAGTTCGATTTGGAAACGTGGTGGTATCAGAAATGAAGACTGGAGAGAAGTCATGTTTGGAGATGGTTTTGATATGATTTTTAAGAAAAATGATTCTCGATATTTATGGTCTATGTCGCAAGGAGGATTTGTAGGATATGTGGATAGAGAAACGGGAAAGACTATTTCTATAAAACCTGTTCACCCTGATGGAACGGAGTTGCGATTCAATTGGAATGCAGCCATTGCACAGAATCCTTTTGATGACAACGGTTTATATTTTGGTAGTCAGTTTGTTCATAAAAGTTCAAATTCAGGAATGAGTTGGGATATCATTTCTCCAGACCTGACAACCAATGATACTGCAAAAATTAATGCGGGTTTAAACACAGGTGGTTTAACGCCTGATGTAACTCGTGCTGAAAACCATACCACCATTTTGGCTATCCTTCCTAGTCCAGTTGATGAAAATGTAATTTGGGTTGGGACAGATGATGGAAATCTTCAATTGACTCGAGATGGTGGAAAAAATTGGAGCAACCTTAACAATAGACTTCCGGGAGCACCTCGCAACGCTTGGATTCCATATATTGAAGTCTCTCAAAAAAATGCTGGAGAAGCATTTATCGTAGTCAATAATTATCGTCAAAATGATTGGACACCATATCTGTATCACACAACTAATTATGGTCAAACCTTCCGTAGAATTGCTGATGGAAATAGTGTCAAAGGACATACGTTGTCTATCGTTCAAGACCCAGTTGAAGAAAATTTATTGTTCTTAGGTACGGACTACGGTCTTTATTTTTCTTTGGACAAAGGAAATACTTGGAACAAATGGATGAAAGATTTTCCATCTGTTTCTACTCGTGATTTAAAAATTCATCCACGAGATCATGATTTGATTGTAGGTTCATTTGGTCGAGCAGCTTGGATTTTTGATGACATTCGAGTCTTTAGAGAATTGGCGAAAAGCAAAGGGAAATTATTAGCTCAACCTTTTGATGTCATCTCTGCTACTGATGGTTATATGGCAAACATACGATCGGTAGATGGCGTTCGTTTTCATGCGGATGCGATTTTTAAAGGAGATAATAAAATGGCCAATCCAATGATTTCTATTTGGGTGAAAAAAGAGGAAAAGAAAAAAGAAAAGATGCCCAAAGCAGATTCAAAGAAAAAGAAGAGAAAAGGAAAAAAACAAGACATTTCCAATACTCCTGAAAAGCCCAAAAAGAAAATGGGTGCTAAGAATAAAAAAGTAAAAATATACATTTTAGATTCATCAGGAGATACCTTGAGAACTTTTTCCAGAGAGCTAGATCCAGGAATGAATCGAATTGATTGGAACATGAGAAGAGATGGCGTTAGGTATCCTTCTTGGCGTGACACCAAACCTGATGCTGATCCTCCAGGTGGCGGCGCGAATGTTTTGCCAGGACAATACAAAGCGGTATTTGTCTATGGTGATTTTAAAGATTCCACTATGGTAAATGTTAATCTTGATCCACGGCTTAATGTCACTTCAACACAATTGCAACAACAAGAAAAAGCAGTAGCTGATTTTTCTGAACTTGTAAATAGTGCTACTGAAGGATTTAACCGATTAAAGGAAGCTAAAAAAACAATTGCGTTAGTGAACAGTCAAATGATTAATGCGAATGAAGAAGTAAAAAAAGAAATTAAAGAATTAGGAAAAGCAATGCAGGATAGTATTACCCATATTCAACATCTTTTTACATCGGCTCAAGATGCTAAAGGAATCCAAAGATCTGATGATAAAATCAACTCTTATTTATTTACTGCGCAAAGATATATCTATGCATCGGAAGGTAATCCAAGTCAGATGGCTCAGTTTGCAACTACTCATGCAGAGCAAAAAGTAAAAGATGCTTTAGATAAAATAAATGATTTCTTTGCTACAGATTGGAAAAATTATCGGGAGAGAGCGGAAGCGGCAAGGACACCTATTTTCAAGGATTATCAGCCGATTAAATATTAGGGTAAAAAGTTCAACGAACCACGAACGCTTCGCTTGACGAACCACGAACCATGGTACTGAATATTGTGAATCCGTGGTTCGTGGTTCGTCAAGCGAAGCGTTCGTGATTCGTTTACTAGTCTACTTTTACAAATCTTAAAGTTTCCGTACGAATCTTGTTATGGTATAAAATAGTATAAGAACCTCTATTTTTAATATTGAGTTCTGTTGCAGGAATATTTACTTGAGTTCCATATGTATCAATTTTTCCTTTAAATATTCTTTGTCCGTTTTGATTAAATACTTCTATATCTATCCCACCTAGAACCTCACTTTCCAACACTATATTTACAATATCTTGAACAGGGTTTGGAAAAATCATTGCTTCTGCATTTTCTATTTTAAAATTAACAGAAACTATTTCTGTTGGAAGTGTAGAGCCAACCAAATCCACCCGTTGTAACCTATAATAAATTGGCTATGATAATCATTTTGTCCTCTCACATCAAAAAAGGTATTGCCTATAATTGTCATTTCCGATTGCTTAATTATTACAGTATCAAGACTAGTAGGTGTTACTCCTCCTTGCCAAGTATCAGTATTATTCCAATCATTAGAACCTGATGAATAAATAATATTAGAAAAACTATTTTGAGAAAAAACTATAAAGACTATCATAGTCAGAAAAATAACTCTGGCAATTTTTTTCATGGATCAGATGTAGGTTACTTGTTAGACGATGTTGTTGATTTTTCCAGAGGAGGTAAGAATAGTTGTGAAAAGGAAGGTGTTTTCATTTATCCTTTTTTCCAAAAACATTGCCAAAATTCAATTTTATTTTTACAAGATTCATGTCACAAAACTTTATAAAAATATTTACCTAAAAAATTCACATTTCACAATATATTATTTTGCCAAAACAGATAAATAAAAACAAAAAAATAATGGAACAATATTTGATATTAAATAAAACTATATATGTATAGCTATTTTTAGGTTTATATCACCCATAAATTTAACACTTATGATCCCTTCAATCGGAGTTCCATTTAAAATGATGGACACCAATCAACAAATCAATTTCGCAGAAAATTTAATTCAAAAAATGTCTAAAGATCAAAGGTTTAAACCTCTTGAATCACATGTTAAAGACTTAGCTTCCAAACTTGAAGAATGGCAAGTTGCCATTCAAAATGCGCAAAGTGGCGGAAAAATAAAGACCATAAAAAAAATTGAAAAAGGATTATCCGTAAAAAACAGAGTTTTCTATCTAGCTACTCAAATAGAAATTATGGCTGAACATAATCAAGAGATTATCTTAGCTTCTGGATACAAAACTCAACGAAAAAAAGTAACCCTTTCTCAAAAAGCATTTTCATCTCAACAACTTGAAGATCTATTAATTACTATGGCTTAATTTATAGTAATGAGTTAAGGATGTTCAGAAAAATAATTAGCGTTGTTTATTAGATTATAGATTCAAGATTAGGGATTAAGGATTTCGAAAATCGTGTATACACACGTATATTCCCAACAAGCTCTAATTTTGAATCCATAATCTTGAATCTTTTTTTGTTAAAATAAATTTCCTGAATAGCTCATCACTATTAAGAAACATATACAATTAAATCCAATACTAACAATTACCATAACTGTGGTATGTTCTCATGTCCATTCTTATCTTATTTTTGTATAGAAATTAAATAAGCCCTCCTTTAGTAATCTTCCCCACTCTCCTTCCCTCATTAAGGACATTAAATAAATTACCAATTACCGACATTACCATGACAACCAATTCGATCAGACTAGCATGTCTTCTGCTATTACTTTCCTTTACTCAAATTTCATTTAGCCAAACTATTATTTATGTCAATGCATCTGCAAGTGGCGGTGCCAATGATGGTTCTCAATGGGTTGATGCCTATTCAGAATTATTCACAGCCATAAATAATGCTTCTAATGGAGATCAAATTTGGGTAGCTCAAGGAACTTACTATCCGACCACTACTACCAATAGAAATATTTCTTTTGATCTTCCTCAAAATGTAAAAATTTATGGAGGCTTCTTAGGTAACGAAACTACCTTGAGCCAAAGAGATTGGGTAAGTAATATAACTATACTAAGTGGCGATATAGGAATCGTTGGTGATGAAACTGATAATAGTAACAATGTATTTTTTATTTCAAAATCTACTACAGATGGAATCATAGATGGAGTTACCATTCAAGATGGAAATGCAAATGGACTTTACTTAAAAAGTGGCGGTGGAATGTTTATTAGTTCTTATGCAGATAACAATCCTAGCATTCCTTCGATCAACAATTGTATACTTAAAAATAACTACGCAGAAGAAAATGGAGGTGCCGTTTATATCGAAGCTGGAGGAGGAGGAATAGCTTCCCCTAATTTTAACAACTGCGAATTTCAAGATAATGAATCAGGTTTTAGCGGTGGTGCGGTTTATAATAGTGGATATTCATCTGGAGCAATCACTACGTCTTTTATTGATTGTAATTTTTTCAAAAATTTAGCGGGAGAATCTGGTGGTGCCCTTTTCAACCACGGTGGCCAAGGAGGAAATGCGAATGTGATAATTAAGCAATGTAATTTTGAAAGTAATACTTCTATTCATGGTCATGGTGGAGCGATGTATAATTTAGGTAGTATTTTAAATGGAGAAGCAAGTCCAATGATTATTAATTCTAGATTTTTTGATAATAGCGGATTTGCTGCTGGTGCGATTTATAACAATGGTTCTGATACTGGAAATAGTAGTCCAAAAATTACCAATTGCACATTTGCTAGAAATTTTACAACAGGAGTAGGTGGAACAGGTGGTGCTATATATGCCAATGGGAGTGTCAATGGAAATAGTAGTCCTATCATTTCTAATTCCATTATTTGGGGAAATAATGCTCCTTTTAATTCTCAAGTTATTCGTTCAGTTGAAGGATCACCAACTATTCAATACAGTTTAGTGGATGCTGCAAATTGCACAGCACTTCAAAGCGGAACTAATCCTAATATTACTTGTGGGCCAGGTATGATTTATAATAATGATCCTAAATTTACTTATCAAGCTGGAGGAGATTTAACACTTACTTCAAGTTCTCCTGCAATAGATGCAGGTGATAATTCAATGAATGCAGAATTTGAAGATTTAGTAAAATCTTCAAGAATATCAAATAGCCAAATTGATCTGGGTGCATACGAAACAGCCTCCGCATTACCTATCGAATTAATCAGTTTTACAGCAGCTCTAAATGGAGATGAAGTACAACTTAAATGGGCGACTGCCAACGAATTAAACAACGATTTTTTCAGTATCCAACATTCTACTGATGGTATTTCTTTTACCAATATTAAAAGAATTGATGGTGCAGGAGATGCTTCAGTTGTCAATACTTATTCAACGATAGATCAAAATCCAAGTAGAGGTATCAATTACTATCGATTACAGCAAACTGATTTTGATGGAACGACTTCTCATAGTCCTATTGAAACAGTAAAAGTATTCTCAGGAAAAATTGGAACTTATCCTAATCCTGTTTTAAATCACTTAAGTATTTCTTTCGGTGATTTTGAAAAGGGAAATTTAGAATATGCTATTTTTAATATTTATGGAAAAGAAGTTCATAGAGAAAGAGTAGAAATCAAAGATGGGCTGCACGTGGTAAATTTAGATCAGGCTGGATCATTTCTTCCTGGAACTTATATTGTAAAAGTTTTTAATTCTAAAAATGGAACTTATACTCAGAAGTTTCAGAAGGTGATAGATTAATAAGAATAATAATTGGTCATTTTATTTGAAAATGTTTTTGAATTAAAAGCCCTGCTCGCGCCAAGGCTCCAGCCTGGTGTGTAGCATTATCAAGCCTCTGGCTTGTGCGCATTAAGTATTTAAACGTACAAGCCAGAGGCTTGATAATACTACACACCAGGCTGGAGCCTTGGCGCGAGCAGTAGAAACTAGAAAGTGGAGGAAAAAAACCTTGAAATCGTCCATAATCATGTGTACCTAATTGAAAGATATTCTCCTTCTTTAAAACACTAACAATCTTTTGTCCATTAGTGAGAAAATATTCCGCATTAAAGCAATGGTCAAAATTAATATTCAACAACTCATCAACACTACCACGTGATCGATAGCCTTTAAAATCCATCTCCTGTTCCAATTTTTTTCTTTCCCTTCCACCAGTTCGCTCTTGAAGTTTTAAAAAGGTAGACCATCCTTCTGATTTTAGATTTGGGTCTAAATTTTTAAATCGAAACTTTACAATATCATCAGATAGATAATCTAAAATTTCAACTTCCTGTCCAGCAAATTTGGTAAAGTGAATTTTCATTTTAATTGTTTAGTTATTCAATCCCATGTCGGTAATACATCAAGATCGCCCCAAAGAGCGTAATCAATGCAATTAACACCGTCGCCATTCTTATCGAATACCGCATATGTCTCACAAATGTTTCGATATCTCCCCGACGTTGTGGGTATTTAGAAATCACCTCTTTTTCCATTTTTTCATTATCAAAAAAATGAGACGCATCAAACTGTACTCTATTTTGCACCAATACTTTATAAACTTTAAATACTTTTACCCTAAAGTAAACATTCAAAAAAAGCATGGCTATAAATAAACCTATTACGATACTGACTAATAAAACAAACATTCTTTTATTGATTTTTTAAAACACAAAAACGCTTCCCTCTCTTTCTTTTCTCCAATACTCAACTCATATCAAAGGTACTTAATTTGTCTAAAAACTATCACCTCTCGGTTTTCATTTTTATCATCTTTTCCATGTCACATAAAATATTTTTCTATGTAATGTTTTCCTAAAATCATTTTTTAATCTTACATAGGAATACAAAAAAACCTATTCATTCATACCAATTACTTAAAAGCATTTTTTAACATAAAAATATCCAAAACCGTATCTCCACTTAAAAATTTAAAACAATCCACAAAGGATTTAAAAAACAAATTAATTTATCAACCTGTAACGGCCATTCTTACTACCTATAATCTAGGTGTATTTGATACGGTCACGATTGATGGTAAATACTATTAATCCATTTCGCATTTTCCCCAAAAAATAGTCTTGTCGATTTCAGGTTGACAAAAAACGGTTATTATGAAAACACTAGTTCTTAACTTCGTTAAGCATATCTTGTTATGCTTATTCCTCTTCTCTTTTATCAATCCATCATTTGCCTCAAGTGAAGAAAATGATTTTTGCTCCATTGATTGCATTGGTCAAATTAATCATTCTCTTTCGTTATTTGGATCCTCAATCATAACTCCTAGTATGCTGGTATCAGCATCTAATAGTTGTACGAGCACATTAGAAGTTCATATTATGGATGGCAATGGCATTGATATTGGCAACGTAGTCAATTGCAGTCATGTAGGTCAAAATTTAATGGTCTCTGTCGTTGATCCTGTTTCAGGAAATAGTTGTTGGGGAAATATTCTAATTGAAGATAAACTTAAACCTGAAATCACTTGCAATGATATTACAATTGCCTGCAATGAAGATATCTCTCCTACCAACATTGGTTTCCCTGTTACTCAAGATAATTGTGGCCTAGCAGGTGCTCCTACTTTTGTGGATGAAATCATTGATTTAGAATGTACTGATCCACAATTTGTATCCATAATAAAACGAAAATGGAGTATTACTGATCTTAATGGAAACACCAATTCTTGTGTCCAACAAATATTTTTGGAACGAGCAGATATTGATCAAACTGTTTTTCCTCCTATGGTTATTTTGGATTGTAACAATCCAAATACAAATCCATCAAACACAGGTGTACCCATGATAAATGGAAGCGACATTGGAGGGTTTTGTCAGTTGATGTTTATCCCAAACGATCTTGATTCATTCACCACATGTGGAGGTGGATATAAAATAATTAGAGAGTGGTTAGTTATTGATTGGTGTACCAATGAGATCATCAAACAAAATCAACTTATTGAGGTTCAAGATACGACTCCACCTGTAATCACTTGTCCTGCTGATATCACTTACAATACCACTAGCAATGCTTGTTCTGGAAATATAGCTTTAAATCCCCCAACTGTTACGGATGATTGTTCTGACTTTACCATTACAACTGATTTTGATTTTCCGCAGGTAGGAAATATTTATACAAATGTTCCCACAGGAACACATCCTGTAACCTATACCGTTACTGACGAATGTGGCAATGCAGCATCTTGTAGTTATAATGTTACAATCAAAGATAATACTAGTCCGATTGCAGTTTGTGACAATCCCACACAGGTTTCAATCGGTTCAAATGGCTTTGCAAAAGTATTTGCCATTACTTTCGATGATGGTAGTACTGATAATTGTGGCATCGACACATTCTTAGTAAGAAGAATGGATGATCCTAATTTTTCAGACTGTGTATTCTTTGATTGTAATGATGTAGGAGACACCGTAATGGTAGTGTTACAAGTCATTGATGAATGTGGAAACACCAATGAATGCATGGTAGAAGCAATCGTTGATGATAAGATACCTCCTATGATTATTTGTCCTGATGATAAAACTATTGAATGTATTAGCATTAATAATTTTTCAAGTGGTGCCCCAATCGTCTCGGATAACTGCGGAAGCATCGACACCCTATTTTTCGTTGATGACTCTACAAGTTTTAATACTTGTAATAGTACAGGAATGATTTTACGGGAATGGACTGTTATAGATAATTCAGGACTAGTGGCTAGCTGTATTCAAAAAATTACCGTAGAAGATAATGCCGAAGTAATTTTTAACTTTCCAGAGGATGATACCATTTCTTGCACAACACCTTACGATCCAGATATTTCAGGAAGAGCTTTTGCGACGGGAGGATGTAATGATATTGTTGGATTTATTGCAGATTCTTTACGATTACCCAAAAATGACTGCGAAGAAAAATTATTTATTCTTTGGGCATTTTTTGATAATTGTGCAGATACTGTCATTATGGATACGATGACTCAAATTATTTTTATACAAGATTTGGCTCCCCCTCAAATAACTTGTCCCGATACAGTTAGAAGAACCGATTTGCCTACAGATTGCGAACAATTAGTCGCATTTGGTATTACCGCTTTTGATAGTTGTAGTGAAATAGATACGGTAATTAATGACTTTGGAAATACATTGTTACAAGGAGTAGATACCATTCGAGCAATATTTCCCGTAGGTGATACTTGTATTACTTTTACCGCCATAGATATTTGTGGAAATGAATCTACCTGTAAGACGGTTGTGGAAGTTAATGATATTACTGCGCCCTTGATTAATTGTGGTTTTATAGATATCAATGTTGCGCTTGAATTTAATCAAGAAATAAAATTAGATGTAGCGTCTCTTACCTTCGATAATAATAGTGGCGCATTTTTTACAGCATCGGATGAATGCTCTCCTAATCTTACTTATGAAATTGATCAAAGTTCCATTAACGCACCGACTGTAAGCTGTGATGACATTGCCGCCAATGGAGGTTCCATTACTGACTTTATAACGATTACAGCCATTGACGGTTCTGGAAATCCAAAAACATGTCTTGATTTTCAAATTAATTTTTTCTGTTCATTTAATCTTATGGTCGCAGGTGTCATCCAAAATGAATATGGAGACAACCTAGAAGAAGTCGAAGTTAATATCGAAACCAATATGATGGATATGACTGATCAGTTTGGTGTTTTTCATGTTGATAATTTGGTGGAAGGAAATGATTACACCATCGCACCAGAAAATAATAACAATCCACGTAATGGAGTAAATACTGTTGATCTTGTTCTTATCAGCAAACATATTCTCGGAATTGAATTGTTAGATTCTCCTTATAAAATCATCGCAGCAGATGCCAACAACTCTGGAACATTAACTGCTTTAGATCTATCAAAAATAAAATCTTTGATTTTACATATGACTGATGAGTTTTCGAATAATACTTCATGGCGATTTGTAGATGCAGCTTATGAATTTGATGATCCGACTCAACCGCTTTTAGAAAACTTTCCAGAAAGTATGGATTGTCTCAATATTTCTGAAAGTGAGGTGAATATGCATTTTATTGGAATCAAGGTGGGAGATGTCAACGGTACAGCTATTCCAAATAATATAATGGATGTAGAAACTCGTACGGATGAAGATAAAATTCAACTCTGGGCAAATAATATTTTGTTGAAAAAAGATGAGACTTATGAGGTTCCTATTTTTGCAAAAAACCTTAATGATATTTTGGGGTTTCAATATACGTTAAATTTTAATCCATCGCGATTTGAAGTAATTCAAATCAAAAATGGAATTTTAAATGAGAAAAATTTTGGTCGGAAATATATTAAAAATGGGACAATTACCTGTAGTTGGTTTAGAACATCCCAAATGGAATTATTGGACGAGAACCCTTTATTTTACTTGAAAATAAAGGCAAAAAATACAGATTTTCTCCAAAACAACTTATGGTTAAATTCCAACTTAACGGTCGCCGAAGGATATAATATAAAAAATAAAATACATGGAATTGATTTATTATTTGAAAAAAATCACTTAGATTTATACCCTAATTCGGATAATGTCATTTTATTTCAAAACCAACCAAATCCGTTTTCAACATCCACCGACGTAAAATATTATTTACCCTTTCATACAAACATAGAACTTCAAATTTCAAATTTATCTGGAAAGGTTCTATACGACTATCGCACATCACAAATTGCAGGATTACATACGCTACCCATTGATGGAAATATTTTTCCCTCTAGTGGCGTTTACCTATACCAACTGACAACACCTTCTATTTCGTTATCTCGGAAAATGGTGGTGGTTGTCGATTAATTTTATGTTTTAAGTAATTTTTTAAAAAATCAACTTAAATCTTTTTGAGATTTAAGTGATACATGAGAAAACACCTAACGCACTTGCACGGCATACACAAATTCATTTGTAAATTCCAAAAACTTGATACTTGTATCATTCTACGATGAATTGTGTGCCGTGCGTTTTTTT
>Ga0114957_1004856_pt1 | contig 11366 bp, 10 predicted proteins | sample BantaG_FD_87175 | JGI IMG/M metagenome (GOLD analysis project Ga0114957, IMG submission 87175) | Marine algal microbial communities from Bantry Bay, Ireland - BantryBay_4 metaG | ecosystem: Host-associated > Algae > Red algae > Unclassified | place: Bantry Bay, Ireland | collected 2014-11-21 | reverse complement strand
TCATTATTAATTGCATTAGTCATACATCTAGCAAAATACATTTTATGTAAGCAAGCTGCTTCACCTCCAACGGCATCACTAGTAAGATCTGCAATTGGTTGATATTTTGATTTAGCATCAAGATATTTTTCTTCGGCTAAATCAATAAATGCTAATCTGTTTTGTTCATGAACCATTACATTTCCATTTTTATTTTGGATTTCGCACTTAACTTTCTCATCTGTTGGTGTATGTGGATTGGTGACCATAATAAAATCACAGTTGTTTGGAATTCCAGATACAAATTGAGAATCATCGAAGTTTACTCCAAAATGACAAGAAGGCATTGATATATTAATTGAAAGAGAAGAATTTGTGGAGAGAAACCCACTTCCTCCCCAATAATTTCCCTTCATTAAGATGGTAGGATTATCATTAACTATACTAGGAGTTGTATAACAAATATCAAACAGAGTTCCATTGTTATCAAAACGGTTGGCTTTAGGATTTTGATTTCCTCCATTATTTGCATGTTCTACTGCGTCGATATTAAGAATAATATTATCACCTGTTACGCCTAATTTATTATCTATAATATTTGCACAGCCCATATCTCCAACGGTCAACGCAAAATTTCCATTAGTAAAATCACCAAAATCGATTCCAATATCATTATCATATATGGTAGTACCATATCTGAGAAAAACATTTGATGCATTTGATGAGATTCCTGTAATGCAATCAGAAATATAGCTCCTACTGATTTTGAAAAGGTTGACTTGATTTAGTTGAATTCCAACAATAGAAGGCTCTCCTTGCTCAATTGATGTCTCTTCAACATTAGCATTTGGAATATTGTCTAATTTAATCGCAGCATCATACATATTAATGAAGTCGTTTCGGCGTGTTGCCAAAAAAGAAAAATCTTTAGCAATTAAACCAATATCACCATTAATAAAATTTGAGGTCTCTAAAACACAAGAACTAATGGTATTTCCAACTAAGTCAAAAGTAGTTCCAAGTCCTTTTGAATCACAGAACCTAGCATCAAACCTTCCCATATTATTTCCTTGAACGGCAATAATAGATTCCCCACCTATTGGAGATGCACCGACATAATCAAAATGAACCGAAAACAATTCAGCTTCAGCATTATTACTTAATAATATTGTAGCATTTTCTTCATATTCTATTTTTCCCGTTGTCAAGTCTAAAATATGGTCACCATCAATATTTAATGTAGCATCCTCAAGTATTTTAATAAATCTATGACCAACAGAGGAAATATCTCTATCAATAACAAAATTACTCCCTTGTCCAAGGTCAATAGTATTTCCTTTTTCAAATATGATATAACCACTTCCATTAAATGTAAAATCTAATCCATCAATAGTACGCAATGTTCCTCCTGTTTTAATAACAATTCTAGCATCGTCACCCTTAAGAGTAATATTATTTCCTCTTAGTTCAAGGACTCCACCCTCATCAACTACAATACAAGCATCATTTAGTAACTCTATTTCTGCTTCATTTTCAATGACCATTGTTGATTGACTTTTAATCGTAATGTTAGAACTTTCTTTCATTTCTAATTTAGTTCCATTAGATATTGTTAGCATAGTTGGTTCTGCAAAAAGTAAACTCCCATCTGGTTGTACTATACCTTGATAATCAGTTGGTGATTTGCTTTGATCCAAGGTTATTTTTCTACTATCACCGACAATCAGTTTAGATTGAAATGTAGCGTTTATATCTGGTTGTAAAACTATATTTCCACACCACCTTGTATCTCTATCTACTTCAAAGTCATCCCATCTAACCTTGACTTTCAAGTCAAATGCTTGTAATTCATTATTCCATATTTCTTCGATAATTTCAACAGAAACTCCATTTAACCAAATAGTCCTATTGTCATATGACTCTATTGTAGGGATGATATTTATTTGTGGGTTTGAAACAGAACGGCGTGTGTATAGGGGCATAGAACTAGGATTTCTTCCTATCCCAATTTTGGAATTCCCTCCAAGTCTAAAAGCATCTTCACTATCACCACTTTCACTTAAATTAAATTCAACCACATTATTTTTCATTTCCGCACCTCCAATATCAAATTGGTCATCGTCCCCTAAAATTCCATCATTATTATTATCTAATTTTGTTTTATATAAATCAGAAGCACCCCAAAAAAGGATTAGGGAGTGTTTCTGGACTATCACTTTCTTTTGGGATATGGCTTCCTCCAGCACAAAAATTAGTTTCTACTCCTTCAGCTTGAAGATCTGTTCTATATTTATAATCATAATTCCCTTCTGCTGAGAGGGAAAATAACCAACTACCTAAACCATTTGGTTCAGAATGAGTTTGTGTTATCATTTCAGTAAGATCATCAGAACTATGAATATCTTTACCTACTTGTATATATGAATAAATACCTGGAACCCACTCATCAACACAACTTAATCCTACATGCTGTTGAACATCATATTCTTTAATTAATTGTCTATTTTCTATCCATAAATATTGATTTTTCAAATCACCTGAATTTTGCCAATTGAAGTGAGGTAATTTAATCCTTATAGCATCCCCCTGTAGTAACATGATCTCTTAAAATAAAAATTTGCTCTTGATTAATGGGTGTAGTTAAATCACCAGATATGCAATTTAGGTTTTCATCTATAACAGGAATGGGAAAAGGAGGAAAAGGGTCATGGAAAAGTGGATTATTCCATCCTGTAAACATTCTATCCCAACCACAAGCACTTATAGACGTAGCAGAAGATTGGCCATTGATTGATATTACGCTTGGGGTAAAAGGAAAAGTATGTCTTCCTGCTCCTCCAGAAGCATGCCAATGATTTCCACCAAAGAGTGTATGAGCAAACTCTTGAATAAACAAATTACCTGTACCATTACAGTCAGACCATGAGCCTACTAGAAAGGGTCTAAATAAAAAGCCATCTCCTTGATCTAGAGCATCATTAATTGTTAGACCCCATGTTTGCAAGGCAAAGCCTGCACCACATGATTGATAATTTATACGATTATTATTTCGCCATACTATTGCAATTGCATCAATAACAGTATTTCCATTATTAGTATTTTTTTCAATAAAGTGGTTTCCTTCTCCTTGTACTAAGTCAAAGTCTATTAAAGTCTTTCCACTATGAGTTGTTTGGAAATTTGGATTACCACTAGCAAATTCTTCATTTAAACGTTCCATTACTATATTTACCCCTGCCCCATTTCCTCCTATCATATCGCATGGAACAGATAAAATCTGATCATAATAATCTCCTAAAATATTTAAACCTCCAAATGAAACCTCTTTATAATATTTGGTTATTTTACCTTGAGGATTATTTGAAATATCTGCATCAATATAATCATCTAACCCCTGAGGTATACTTCCTTCAGGCCAATTTGAAGTTGCTGATCCTTTACAATAAAATTTGAAGGTTGGTTAGGTAATAAAGGTGGACATGTAGAACAATCTAATTCAGCAAAAACATATAAAACCCTAATTGTTCCAGTATTAGGTAATACATCTCCATCGTTAGAATTGAATACCTGAGCATTTGTTATAACAGTTACTAGAACTGTTATAAAGAGAATGGTAAAGAGTGCTTTTTTCATAATTTAATTTTTTGTTTAATGAAATCATTTAATGATAGCAATTGTATTTATAAAATCCAATTTTATAATTTGCCTTATTTCCAAGTTTATTTGAGACATAGCATGGACAAAGGCCATAAATGCCCATAGAGGAAGACTAAATTTGATTTAAATTTTATTTACTTTTTTGAATATTTGTTCAACAGATTATTATCTTGCTACAATAATTTTATGAGTTACTATTTTATGATTCAAATCTATTTGTAAAAAATAAAATCCATTTTCAATTTCAGCAAAATTAATTTGGGAATCCTTATAGTGATTTCCTTCTTTAATAATATGCCCTGAAATATCAAAAATCTTCCAATTATAGTATTCTATATTAATTTCATTGAATTTAATATTTAATTCTTCACTAACAGGGTTGGGAAAAACTAAAATTTCTTCAGGTTCAATTAGATCTTGTACATTAGTATAAATGCCTCCTTTCCATTCTGTAAAACTTATTGCTATAGTAGTAACTCCTAATACAGCAGGATTAGAATTATTTTTTTTTGCTATATCTAGGCTATCAGCAAAATAGATGTCTCCACCAAACCAAACAGAATCGGTAATAATGCAAGGAAATAAAAATGGACACCAATAAACCCATTCATCAATAGATTCATCCCAGTTTCCTATATTACTATCATCTTCAAGTGTCCAAATTTCACCTTGTAAATTTGGAGCGGATGTATTACTGATAAAAGGCATCAATGAATCACTATAGAGTAAACTACTATTATAATACATTGTTACTGGATAATAACCATACCTTAATCGGATGTCTGTAAATGTAATAAAAGGTTCTTTCACTATTATATGTTCTCTGACTGTCAAGGTATCACAGGTAGCACATTGATCCCAAAATACTTGAAATGAAGTAGAATCTATTTCAGTATAAAGAATTCCATAGGTACTATCCTGAGTATTCACATTAGCATCGGGATCAAATCCCCAATATATGGTATCTCTTTCTCCTATTCCATTCTCAAAAATAATCGGAAATATCCATTGGGGGATTTCTATTGGTTGGTATTTTTCTATGTACCGATCTGAAACCTCATCCCAATTAATTGATGCACTTGGTTGAGAATAAACAACAATTGAAATTAGTATTTGAAGAACAACAAGTAAAGTTTTGAATTCCATAAAATAATATTTAAATCAGCGTGTTAATAATATTTGAATATAATGATATTATTCAACTCTATTGCTATTAATATAAAATGATGCCATGTGTCTGACGTTATTCATATCCGCTATGTTTTTATGAATGCAAGCATCAAGCATGCATAAATGTTAAATTTATCTTCTATTTTTGATTGACTATTTTATTGTAAAGATAATAGTCTATTATCGGTAAGTTAATATTTTCAATAGCTGTGAATACTTACCTTTTTTGTTGTTAATTTAGGTTGGAAGTTCTTTTAAAAGAATATATAAACCAAATCTACTATTTTTTTTTAAATAAAGAATACCACGATATGGGTATATTATAAAAAAACAAAAAATATATAAAATAATATTACATTTAACAATCATATCCTATTCTTAATATTCAACAGGAAATTTAGATACAATTAAATTTATTAAATAAAGATTTTATGGAGAAATGGAAAAAGCTAAGTGAACGGATGGTTTATAAAGGTTGGCGTAAAGTGATTGTTAGAAAATTTTTATTACCCAATGGTAAAGAGGCTGAATTTGATGTTATTAAAAACTATGATTTTGTAACTATTGCTGCATTTACAAAAGATAAGGAAGCTATTTTAGTCAATCAATTTCGAGTAGGTGCAGAACGAGAGATTGTAAGTTTTCCTGAAGGACAAATAGATAAAGGAGAATCACTAGAAGAAGCTTCTGCAAGAGAATTGTTAGAAGAAACAGGATATCAGGCAGAAGAAATCATTTTCCTTAAAACATTTCATCAAGCTTATTTTACCCAAAAACAACATATTCTTTTAGCAAAGAACTGTGTAAAAGTAACGGAACAAAATTTAGATGACCTTGAACTCATTGAAGTTCTCAAAATGCCCTTCAACGAATTTCGACTTTTTATAAAAGATAAAAAGGACGAAAGGATTAATAATAATGTGGCAGCGGCGTATTTGGCAATGGAGGAGTTGGGGTGGGTTTGAAGACGTTGGACGTACGTTCGTTTCACTCACTTGTCGTTGAACGTACGCTTCGCTTGTCGTTTCGAATAATTTTGAAAACACGTTTTTTGAAAACGACAAGCGAAGCGTACGTCCAACGACAAGTGAGTGAAACGAACGTACGTCTAACGTCCTCCTCCTACGGAACATTGGAAATTACACTTTTATCAATCACAGGATCTTTTGGATGGAGCGGATTTATATTAAAAACGGTTTGATATTTTTCAAATGCCTCAGGCATGAGGGTTTTAAATTTTTGAGGATTTTGAAAAAAGAAGTTAATACTTACTCCAAATGGATTGATTTTATCCTCTGGAATACCTATAAATTTTGAAATGGAATCTTTTTCCCAATATTCCCATGTCGCCTCTTTTATTTCAGGATAATTTCTTTTAGGGAATGTTAATTGAAAAGCCCTTGCAAATTCATGTAAAACCAAATTATAATATTTATGAGGCTGTTGGAACGCCAAAACGACATGTTCTGCTGAAAATAAAAAACAAGTATCTTCTTCATTTAACTCAGATGCATGAAGATAAGGATGGTCAGGAGTAGGAAAAGCTTGTAAATAAATGAATATCCTTTCAAATTTATCCAAAATAAAATCTTTACTACCAAAAGTTAACATAATAGCATTTGCAGCAGTTATCGTTTTTAAATCAAGAGGTACATCTCGATCCTCTCCTCCTGTCATAGCCTTGTATCCACGAGCTTCCAAGTACATTGCGGTACGTCTTCGAAACCGTGTTTTGTTCTTAGCAGAGAGGTTTTGGTAAAAAGGAAAATATTTAATTAGTAGATTTCCGAGGTTGGCAGGTAGGTCTGGTGGGTATTTTTGGTACCACCACCAATCTAATTGTGGACTAAAGACATAGGATAATGCTCCCATTATCGCAAAAGGAATTATGAACATGGAAACCCAGCTTTGTTCGTCTGGTAAGACCACCGCAACGATTAGAATCATGACAATTGCGGCTGTTCCAAAAATGAAATATAGTTTTTTACTCAACATGGCTCAAAAATAATTTTAATTTTTTTTATTTTTTAATATCATAATGCTTGTTACTTAAAAAAAAACAAACTAGATTTGCAGTCGCTAAAAACAGCTGGCAGGTGCCTTAGCTCAGTTGGTAGAGCAATGGACTGAAAATCCATGTGTCCCTGGTTCGATTCCTGGAGGCACCACCTCAAAAAAGCAAAAGCCTTCTGCGGATTTCCGTAGAAGGTTTTGTTTTTTTACGGTAGACGGTCGCTTCGCTTGACGGTGGACGGACGTTCGTTTCACTCACTTGACGACGGAACGAAGAACGAAGTATTCGTTCCGTCAAGTGAGTGAAACGAACGTCCGTCCACCGTCAAGCGAAGCGACCGTCTACCGTGTTTTTAGGTATTCCTTGAATCAATCCCCCACGTTAATTTCTTTCTAATGGTATTCATAAAATTCGATCCTTGTAATTGAATTAAATTTATATTGAAATCACATTTTCTAACTGCAATTTGATATTCTGCGGAAATCGTTTCAAAACGAGCATCAAGAGTACACAGAAAATTCTCTGCTCGCCCCTCCACTTCAAAAGAAATGACGGAATTATCAGAAATAACTATAGGACGGACATTTAAATTATGAGGTGCAACAGGTGTAATAACAAAGTTTCCAGAGTTAGGAAAAATAATGGGGCCTCCGCAGCTTAAAGAATAGCCTGTTGAGCCTGTAGGCGTAGAAATTATTAATCCGTCTGCCCAATAAGAATTTAAATAGGCACCATTAATATAAGTATGAATCACAATCATAGAAGAGGTATCCCTTTTAAGCAATGTTAAATCATTGAGTGCAAAAGGAATATCACCAAACATAGGATGATTAGATTCAAGCTGCAACAAAGTTCTTTCGCTAAAAGTATATCTTCCTTTCTTCAAAAGATTAATAGCTTCTTGGATTTTTGTCTTTTCGATACTTGCTAAAAATCCTAGACGACCTAGATTGATTCCTAAAATAGGAACGCCACTATCTCTGATTTCAGAAACCGCATTAAGAATAGTACCATCTCCTCCCAATGTAAGGACAAAATCAAATTTTCGAGTTTTGAAATCTAAATAACCTTCAAAAACACCAACATCATTTTTAAATCCGATATTCCCTTTTAAGGATTCGAGATAAGGTTTATTGACATAAGCATTGATTCCTTCTTTTGCGAGGATGTCGAAGAAGGTTTGTATGATGGGAAAATCTTTTTCTTTAGCTATTCTTCCGTAAACTACAACTTGCATTGGACTTAATGATGATTTTGAATTAAGGTATTAAGAAAATTTCTTTAAAATTGTGATTTTATAGACGCAGACTTTGTATGACTTGCTTATGACTTTGTATGACTGTACTTAGGACGTGTGTGATTTTCCTTTGATAAATATTCTAAGACCTGTCATTTTTCGAAGAAAATAAAAAGTCATACACGTCCTAAGTACAGTCATACAAAGTCATAAGCAAGTCATACAAAGTCTGCGTCTAAAATAAGTCTCAATTTTTTTCTTAACACTCCTATATTTTGAATGATGAATTTTCGAGATTGTTATGATTTTTTTTAGATAATCAATTTAGGAATAGAAAAATAATAAATGCAGTTTTTGACGGATTATTTTTTCGCCATTTTCCCCAAAAAAATAATTCCGTAACAAAGGCTATGCAATGATTTTTTTGAAAAAACTGACAAAAAAATTCTCTCGTCAAAAATCTGCATTTATTAATTTTCTATTCCTTAGAATAAAAAAACTAGAACGATAATTGAAAATGTAAAAAGAATCCATGCTCTCCTAAATGATTATAACTATATTCAAATTGCCAGATTTTATCCTGAAAAATTTGAAGGTCTAAACCGACTCCTCTGCCCCACAACCATTGATTACTTAGTGTACTACGTCCTCCATTGAAAGGTGCATTCGCATAGCCAAAATCATTATTAACTGCAAGGTAAACTTTTACAGGCATCAAACGAAATTGAGGAATAAACATAAATCGCCCCCAGTTGACTTCTTTTTTAAAAATACGATATCGCCAACTCGTTTTGGTATAAAAATAATCCATTCCGTCTATCACATAAAATTCATAACCTCTCAAATAATCGGGCCAATATCCCAATGCAGAGACATGGGTGTAGGGTTGTTCTTTTCGAGTGAAAGTATATCTTCCTTTGAATTTTGTACCAAGACTTAATTTTTCTCCAAATGGAAAATAATGAGCATAAGTTCCTGTGACGGAGAATGCATTGATATCATCAAAAATTCCAAATCCATCTTTTTGTAAAAAAATAGAATAAAAATTTCCAGCTCGTGGATAAGCCTTTACATCTCTTTTATCAACAGTAAAAATATATTGTAAGGTAAAATGTCTTTGTCGACTTCGAGACTCTAAAAAGTAGTCAGGATTTAAAACTTGACTGATGGTATCGCCTATCCAATTATCACTAAATAATAATTTTCCAGTATGGTAATTATTTAATCCAGCTCGATAACTAACTCCCGCTCCTGTCCTAAACCGTCTTAATAACAATGGTTCTCCAACTTCTTTTTTAAATAGTAATCTGCTACTGTCCGTAACATATGCAATCTCTTTTCGGTCAGAATAATGGATGTCCATAAAGACTCCTAGGTTTCTATTTTTTCCAAACATCGGAAGATTGTAAGTCAATTCGAATTTTTTTGTATAACCGAATTGAACAATCATTTTCATTCGATCTCCTCTTCCTGTCAAGTTGATATGAGAAAAACGTCCACCGTAATTTACTCGTTTGAAGGAGCGCCCTTGTTCTTCCCACCACACATTAAAATTACGATCAGCTAATTCAAAAACATAAATCGGATAAAAAAACCACATCTCTCGTAACTCTACTGTTATAGAAATTCGATTCGTTTCGGTATTCCATTCTTTAATATTGAGTTTGGCTTTAGAGAAAAGGCTTGTGTTGAGAAGTAGTTGTTCGGAGCGTTCAATACGTGGCATTAGTTCGGCAGTAGAAATAGTATCTCCAACGGCAAAGCTAATCTCTCTAAAGACCGTTCGATCTTTGGTCTTTTTATTACCATCCAATTTTATTTCATCAATAATGACATAATCATTTTGGGAAAAAATAAAAGTGGGAAGAAGAAATAGAAGAGAAAGTAGGAGTGTTCGCATATAATATTAGACTTAATTTTGAATGATCGCTTCGCTAATTTTGTCCCGATAGCTATCGGAATGAATATTTCGAAAACCTTGTATCTGCGAGGTTTTTAAAATTCTTCTTTCAAAACTATCTAGAATACGCAATATTAAATAGGAGATAAACATACAAAAAGCACTTAATTTTAACGAAGTGTAAAAAAATTAAGTGCTTTTTTGGAGAAGCTAAATTAGCTTTAGAAGGGTAAGAGACAATTAAGCGTTACCGTCTGAAGTTTTTTCGCCTTTGACTTCTTTCATGCCCTCTTTTAATTCACTTTCAATAGTAGAACGAGCACTATTAAATTCACGAATTCCTTTGCCAACGCCACGCATTAATTCAGGAATTTTTTTCCCACCAAATAAAAGTAGCACCGCGAAGAAAATAAGCATAGCTTCTGTTCCACCTAACCCGCCAATAAATAATAATGTATTCATGATAAAGTTTTTTAATTTCTACAAAATTACAACTTTTTTTAACCGAATGTATACGGAGTATTAAAAGTTGAAAATATTTAACAATTTTATGATGATTAGACTCTTTAAATAATCACTTGTTTAATCACCTTGAAGATAAATATTAAATTAGTTTCTTTTAGATTTTATTCTTGAAAAACTAAAAATCCTAATGATTGTTGACTGTTTTTGACATAAAATATAATTTTTCGAAAAAATAAGGACGGAATTACTATCTTTATGGTGCACCTTTTTTTCAAATAGGATTGTAATAGCAAGTTTTAATTAAAACCTATTTTGAGAAACAGGTAACCGTTCTTTAGCACCTTACCTTATAATCATCAGAGATATCCTAACTTAATACCGATTCGAATATATTTAGTTCTGAACCTGCCTTTACTGGCTGGCAGATGATAAATTTTAGAATATGTCAAAGACTTTGTATTTATTAAATTTTGAAATTCTTTAGAATAAGCTCTAATACATATTCAAAAAAATTATATTTTTTCATTAATTGTGCAGTTTAAGGGCTTTTCTTAATTTTGCACTTCAAAATTTTTCAAATAAAAACAATAACAAACATGAAAGTAAATTTTAATCTATTAATGTTACTTTCCATTGTTGTACTTATGTCTTCTTGTGTCTCCAAAAAGAAATGGACTCAGTTATTATCTGATAAAGCGTCTGTTGATTCAATGTTGGAAGCGGAAAAGAACAAAGTAAAAGACATGGAAGGGAAAATTGCCACTCTTGAATCTGATCAAGCAGATCTTCAAAGTAAATATGATTCTGAAGCAGAGCGTGCAGCACGTTTAGCAAGTGAGGCTAGTCAATTCAAAATGGACTTGGAATCTTCTCAAACTACTGCTACAGAAGCAATGTCTAAATTGAAATTAAGTGAAGGACAATTAGCTGATTTACAAGCTAAG
>Ga0114957_1004853_pt1 | contig 11369 bp, 6 predicted proteins | sample BantaG_FD_87175 | JGI IMG/M metagenome (GOLD analysis project Ga0114957, IMG submission 87175) | Marine algal microbial communities from Bantry Bay, Ireland - BantryBay_4 metaG | ecosystem: Host-associated > Algae > Red algae > Unclassified | place: Bantry Bay, Ireland | collected 2014-11-21 | reverse complement strand
TTTTTCATCATATTTCATAAAAAATCCTCGATGTAACACAGGCTATATCTACGTTTTTTTATTTTATCTGATAAAAAAATAAGCTCAAAATAACTTATGAATAATTGTGAACATGAACTTACTAGAATTTATATATTGTTTATACTAATACTATTAAACTTCAATATGAAAAGTAAGTTTCGTTTTAGGATGTTATTTTTTAAGTGTTCCTTAGTAAAAATAAAAGCAGTAGTAAAATTTAATTTACTACTGCTTTTTATTTTCAAATTAGAAAACTAATTCTGACTATTTGGGACAGAAAAAGAAATGATTTCCACATGTTTTCATAAAATGAATATCACAACCATTGGCTGCTTTAATTTTGAATGCTTCGAGATCTTTACCTGAAGTATTCAGTTTTGAATATTTACTTAAATGTTGTTTGCTAGATCCCATATTTCCATTGGTACCTCTGGATAATCTGGTTTCACTAAACAAATTTGCACTTGCTCCAGCAAATCCATTTTCGTAGCCCATTGCTTTGAATAGATCATTTAAGAACCGTTTGTCAACATTATTAGTGGCATGTGCATTTTTTAGTTTATTATAAAAACCAGCTGCATCAAGGTTATGTGAATTTCCAAATTCAGGATTCGTTCCTAACCGTGTTAAAACTCTCGGTGTTTTATTAGAAGGAATATTGAAAATCTTATTGCTTGATCCTGTGCAGTTACAAGAAAGTGGTTGAGGTTCTGGCTCGGGAACTGGAACTGTTTCTACCTTAGCCGTATCAACAGGCGCAGGCGCAGGTGTTGGTTCAGGAGTCGGAGTCGGATCAGTAACAGCAGCAGGAGGAATTGGAGTATTAGCACAACCATTACAGCCTTTCCAAAAGACAAATGCAAGTAGAAGTGGAAGTAAAAGTAGTAACCATTTCCAATTAAATCCTCCAGCACCACCTTCGGCAGCAGCAGTAGCTGCCGCTACAACAGGTGGAGCTTTTTTCTTTGCTGGTTTTTTTACAGCAACTGGAGCAACAGGTGTAATCACTTCTTTTTCTACCTTAATTACAGGAACAGGATCAGGAATCACCGCTGCTGAAACTGCTGCCGTTGCTGCTGCAACCACAGGCATGGCAAGAGGATTAGATTCTGTTTCCAAACAACTTCTTCCTACTTCACGACCCTTTTTATCTTTTAAGATGTGAAGTGAATATTTACCTCTCGAAACAGTTTCATACATATTTGCATTTTCGAGATTTTTCAATGCACTAGATAATTCACGGTCTCTTTTTTTACTACTTTTAAATCCTTCACTTCGCAATCGAACTGTTCCATCTGATTTGTAAATGGCGAAATAGAGTTGATCATCGGAATGTCTGAAAAGAGCTACTTTATTTTTATTATTACTTATTTTTCTGTTCTCGTATTCCTTGCATAGAAGGTAATCATCTTCTTTATCTACTTCGACTACTGGTTCTGGATCTGGTTCTGGATCTGGTTCGACCACGGGTTTAGGTTCAGGTTCAATTGCAGCAACAGCAGCGGCAGCAATTGCCGTTGCAGCAACAGCTTCCACCACAGGAGGTGCAGCAGTAACTTTTTCTTCAATTGTTTCTAAACAACTACGACCAACTTCTCGTCCAGTTGCATCGCTGAGGATGTGAATTCTATATTTACCTTTTGAAAGGGTTTCATACATTTCAGGATTATCTATGTTTTTAAGTACACCAGATAATTCAACATCTCTATTTTTGACTTCTTCAAAACCTTCACTACGTAATCGAACACTTCCATCTTCTTTATAAATTGCGAAGTAAAATTGCCCGTTTTTATGTTTGAAAAAAGCGACATTATTTACGGTATCATTTACTTTATGCTCTTCATATTCTTGGCATGGTAAATAATCATCAGCTTTTTCCTTTGGAGCAGCTGGTTTAACTTCTGCAACTTTAGAAACCACAGCTGCGGCTACCGCTGTGGCAGCAACTGCTTCGACAATAGGTGGAGGTGGAGCAATTTTTTCTTTCTCTTTTTCTAAGCAAGATCGTCCAACTTCTCGACCTGTTTTATCTTTTAAAACATGCATAAAATACTTTCCACGAGAAATTGTTTTATACAATTTTTTATTGTCTAAGTTTTTCAGAACTCCAGACAATTCTTCGTCCCGACCTTTTGCCGTTGCAAATCCTTTACTGCGCAATCGAACATTTCCATCTGACTTATAAACTACGAAATAGAACTGTCCATTTTCATGTTTGAAAGATGTAGTATTATTCTTTTTGTCATCCACTTTGTGTCCTTCATATTCTCTACACGGTAAGTAATCATCTTCTACTTTTTTTGGCGTTGGTGCTGCTGGTTCAACCTCAGTAACTTCAGCAACCACAGCTGCAGCAACCGCTGTAGCAGCAACTGCTTCGACAATAGGAGCGGCAACTTTTTCTTTCTCTGTTTCTAAGCAAGATCGTCCAACTTCCCGACCTGTTTTATCTTTCAATACATAGATGGAAAATTTTCCACGAGTAGTTGTTTCATACATTTCTTTATTGTCCAAGTTTTTCAAAACTCCAGACAATTCTTCGTCCCGAACTTTCGCTGATTGAAAACCTTCACTACGTAATCGAACACTTCCATCTGATTTGTAAACTGCAAAGTAGAACTGTCCATTTTTATGTTTGAAAAATGCAATGTTATTCTTTTTGTCATTTACTTCATGCCCTTCATATTCTTTGCAGGGTAAATAATCATCTTCTACTTCAACAGATTTTGCAGGAGCTGCTTCGGCTGTTTTTTTAATTACTTTTTCAGCAGGAGGAGTTGCAGGAGCAGAAGTTGCTAAGTTAATTGCCGATGCTCCAGCTAGTCCACCTGCCAATAACCAACTGACTCCACCATCACGATCTTTAGCAGAAGAGTACCATTTACTACGAGCGATTTCTTGATGATTTCCAGCTCTGATGGTATAATAATATCTTCCTCCAGGAGTTTCATGATGTTTATATCGTTTATCAATAGACCAATTTTTCTCAACAGAAGCAATGCCATTTTCACGAGCAGCTTCAGTAGTATATCCTTCACTAATCAAAACTGGCTCGCCATCTACTTTGTAACTAAAGTAATATTCATTATTTTTTTCTGAATGAAATCTATCCCAACCATTTTTAACATCTGTTCCTGAATCTTTATAAAATCCGAAAGTTCTATAATCATCCATTCCATCTTTTGAAGATTTAGGTGCAGCCTTTACCACTTCAGCTTTTACCATCGCTCCACCGCCATTCATCAAAATAGCTAGGGCTTTTTTCATTTCATCCTCCGTATCAAAATCCGCACTTCTTGCAATTTCTTGATGATTACCAGCTTTCAATGTGAAAAAGAATTTACCAGCATCAGTAGTATGATGAGTATATCTTTTTTCGATTTTACCATTTTTTTCTACCGAAGCAATTCCATTATCACGACCTGCTTCTGCCTTATAACCTTGACTTAATAACAATACTTTTCCGTCATCAGATTTGAAAGAAAAATAGTAATAATTGTCTGCTCCTTTTTGGAAACGATCAAAACCACTTCCTGTCTTTGTTCCAGAATTTTCATAAAAAGATAAGTCATTATAATCGTCTTGTTCTTTACCTACATCGCTTCCGCTCTTTTCATCAGTTGGTTTTGGCGTGGCAGCAAGATTAGTATTTCTTTTTTTACCTACGGAAGAGGCGTAGGCAATAATTTCAGCAATGACTGATTCATTTTTTTCTTTAGAATCAAACATTAAACTAGTAGCGATGATTTGATGGTTATCAGCTTTTATATTAAAATAAAATTTTCCATCTGCAGAGGTGAGACGCTCATACCTTTCAGGGATGGGAGCATTCTTTTTAAATGAATTGATTCCATTGTCTCGTCCAGCTTTTGCTCCGTAGGCTTCGCTTTTTAAGACTTGTTCCTCATTCGCATTAAAAATTTTAAAGTAGTATTGTTTTTTTTTCTCGTTTCGAAATGATCTAATTTTCATGGTATTTGAATATCATTTTAGTGAAGAAATAAAGTTGTATTACATTGTACTATTTCCCAATATAATAAATTAGTTACTCAATTCTTTTGAATTTAAGTGAAATTAAAAATCTTGGTTTCTATTTATTAAATTTTTTTAAAAATGTAAATCTTTATGGTGAGAAGAGGTAATTATCAGTAGATGAAAGGAATAATTCGTTTTTTTCTGAAAAATGTGCGGTGCTACAACTCATTATAAATCTTCCCAACTACGCACTATTTCATTTTTATTTTTTTCTAAAAAAAGAATAATTCGTTTCGCCTCTTTGATCGAAACACTTTCATCGGTTGGTAAATTCAAGATGTGATAACCAATTTTTTCTGCCAAGGGAAAACTCCCTTCTTGGTAATCCCAACGTTCTAAGTTTTCTCGAATTGGATGGATTGGACTATTCAACCAATCACCCAAAGGGATTTGATTTTGCTGCGCTATCTTTAAAAAAGAAGTTTGATCTTTTACCAAAAAAGCATATTTGACATAAGTATGAGTGGCGTATTCGGGACAGTAAACTGGTGCAATATTTAATCTTGTAAAAGCATTGTTATATAGCACAGCAAGCTCTTTTCTATGTGCTAAATTTTTGTCAAAATGTTGAAGTGCTTCGAGTCCTTTTTTCGCTTGAATATTGGCTCCTGCTTTCAAATAATTAGGAGGCATTTTGGCGTTTTCCAATTCTCCTGCATCAGAACTTCCAGAAATAAATCCACGTTGACTGGCCCATCGATATACTTTTAAAGCTGCCCAATAAATGGAAGGTCTTAAAATATTTTTTCTTATAAAAATCTGAGCGGCCAGCATCGTTTCATCTTTGAAAGAAGGACTTTCGAATGACGTTTGAATGGTTTGAATTTTTTTCGCCAATGCTAGATCATTGCATATAACAATACCGCCAATTCCAGTTGAAAAAGGTTTGTTCCATTGGCTAGAGAAAAAAGCAGCAGTTGCCGAAGTTCCATTTTGTCGACCTCGATAAGTTCCTCCAAATCCATGAGCGCAATCTTCAATAACTTTGATTCCATATTTTTTGGCAAGAGCTAAAATAGGATCTAAATCTGAGCTCAAACCGAAAGTATTTTGCGCCAAAATCACCTTAGTTTTTGAAGTGATTTTTTTCTCCAATTTTTTAATATCAATATTATAAGTAGCAGGATTGATAGCGGTATAAATAGGTTTTGCTCCTAAATATTTTATTGCACTTGGAACTACTACACAAGTAAAAGCTGGCAAAATTATTTCATCGCCTGGCTGAATATCCATTGCTTTTAATATACAATATAAACCTACTCGACCTCTCCAATAAAGAGAAATTTGAGTCGAATCTACATTTAAGTATTCAGCAATTGTTTTTTTATATTTTTTTTGAATCAAAAGAAAATTATATTTACAGAGAATTAAGGAACACTTAAAGAATAGCTTATAACACTTTGACTTCTTCTGTTGAGCCAACTCTACATTATGAACCTGCCTTCCTATGGTCAGCAGGTAGAAACAGCTATTTATCTAAATAAACGCCTGTCTTCATGCCTTGATTTGACTCAACATAATCGCCAAACTGTTACCAGTTATTTTTAAGTGTTCCTAATATATGTTTTTTATTTTTCGGTCGTCAACCGTCAATCGAAAAATTATTAGCACAAATTCCCCTAATTAATCAAAATGCTTTTACCAAAAAAACATCTTTTTATCTTTTCAGTTTGTTACTTTATCATTTTTTGTATTTCTATTGGAAGTTGCAAAGATGGTGAAAATATTGAATTAGATCGAGAAGAATTGACTGTAAAAGTAGGAGTTGTTGCTGGTTCTAGAGACGGCAAAAGAGAACGTGAATTATTTGATTCGATTTTGACTAAAATATCTTTAGATACATTTGATGTTTTACCTCCAATCAATCAAGAATTGGCAGTTGGATTAAAACACCAACTTAAATTATTAAAATATCAAAAGAGGTTAAAAGAAGAATATTCAGGATTGCAAATCACCAAAGACCAGTTAAATGAAACAATAAAAATTCTATTATCTGCTCAATTTAATAATTCATTTGGGATGAAGCATGGCTTGGAGGCACACCAAATTTGGGGAGATGACGAAATGGGGAATGTAAAATTTACGGGTTATTTTACCCCCGTTTTAAAGGTTAGGAAAAGCCCTAATTCTCGCTACAAATATCCATTATATCAATATCCTAAAAAGTGGAAAGGACGATTACCTTCTCGCAAAGTAATTGAGGGAGAAGGAGCTTTGGACAGTTTTAATTTGGAAATTGCCTATGCAAAAAGCAAATTAGATATTTATTTTATGCAAGTTCAAGGATCAGGTTATATTGAATTTCCTAATGGGAAAAGAGAACTATTGGCACATGATGGAACCAACAAACATCCTTATCGAAGCATTGGAAAATACATGATCAAAAATGGATTCGCTACGTCTGATTATGTTTCCATAAAAAGCATAAAAAATTATTTTAAGAAAAACCCTGATCTTGTTGATTCTATTTTATTTCAAAATCCTTCCTACGTTTTTTTTCGACCTGTGAACACGGAGCCGAGAGGAGCAGGTCATGTTCCACTTAGCCCCAATTATTCCATTGCCATTGATAGAAGTTTTTTGCCACTAGGAAGTTGTTTTTTGGCAGCAGTTCCAATTATTGATGAAAATAGGAAATTTTCTCATCATGAATTTCGAATCTTAATAGCACAAGATATTGGTGGAGCAATTAAAGGAGAAGGGCATGTTGATTTATATAAAGGTATCGGAGAAAAAGCTGAAGTAGAGGCAAGTAATTTACATCATTTCGGTCATCTTTGGTTGTTACTCCCCAAGGATACAAGTAGTCTTATTGAAAAATTAAATATTTAATAAAAAACATATGTAATAATTTTTTATTTATAAAATATTTTTTACCTTTGTACTATCTTCGGTTTTAAAAATGAAATAGTGATTTAAAAAAAGTAACTATTTTTTCTCACATCTACATATTAATACACAATTATATTTTAAATAAATATATAATTAGCTGATTTATAGCTATTTGTAATTTACTATGAAGCAATACCAATATTATATGGTATATTCTTTGCATGCAATATATGTTGCATATATAATGTGTTTTTGTACCCGTCAAAATAAATAGTATAAATTTTTATTGACCATTTGAGATTTTACTAGAAATTATTTTGAGTTTTATTTATCTAAATTAAGTTCATGTACACAATTATTCATAAGTTATTTTGAGCTTATTTTTTTATCAGATAAAATAAAAAAACTTAAATATAGCCTGTGTTATATCGAGGATTTTTTTATGAAATATGATGAAAAAAGAATCCAAAATAACTATGAATAATTGTGAACATGAACTTATATCAATTGATTGATGACAAAATCAATTTAAAAAACCGTTGTAAGAATTTTAAGAATCTAAATATAATCTCGATTTATTTCTAAACATTGTTCACCTAAATATTTTTTGCTTTTCCGAAAGTAGAATCTATTTTCCTAAAACCCGTTTCCCATGAGTAAAATTTACAACATTAAACAAGAAAAAAATTCAAATTCTGATCAAAAAATCGAAGAACTTTCAGAATTACAAATGACCCACAAACACAATCGACGTAAAAATGAAATGCTTAATGGATTTGTTTTTATGATCGGAATTGTAGGATTTGTAGTGGTATTTATGTTGCCACGAGATGGCGTTTTTAATAATGGCAATCTCGAAAATTCTTTTTCAAATTCAAGTCCTTTTGCTTCTAGCTCACTTGATGCAACTCGAAATAATGAAAAAGCAGCAGCCTTGGAAGTTATTGGTGAAAACCCAATCAATGTTAAAGGATTTCAAGAAGCTGGCGAAGTCCTTGAGTTTGAGTTAGAAAGCTACACCTCAGATAGTGAGGTTGCATACGTGATTCATTTTGGTAATGGAGATTCTCACGAAATTTCAAATAAAATCACCTATTACAAGTATCCAGCAGCTGGAAGTTTTGAAGTTAATGTAACGGCAAAATATAAAAAAGATGCTAAGAAAATTTTTAGTGAGAGAGTTGTGATCGATGAAGCAATTCTTGTCAATACTGATGTTGTTGAAGAAGTGAATTAATTGAAAAAAACAGCAAAAAAAATGGTTCAGAATGGTATAATTCTGAACCATTTTTTTTGTAGTATTTAGTACCATTGATTGACTTTCAGACTAAGTTGACAAAATTAAGCTGAAAGCCAATCAATGATAATCACCGCTCAATTAATTCATCTTTCAACTTCAATGTGCAGCCTGCCAAAATATTATGCAATCGTTTTACTCTCGTTGCAGTATAATTTTTGACTTCGATATAACTTCCTCCAAACTCCGCTTTCTTTTGATATGCTACAAATCCTTGCTGGCAATTTTCCAAATTTATATTTTCGATAAACACTTTTGACAAATCTTTGGAAGCAATCGCAATATTGCAATTCTTGATGGTTGCGGCTAAAATAGTTGCTTGAGATTGTTCGCCGACGCTGATTCCCTTGTCGCCACAATTATTCATTTCACAATCGACTACGTAGATATTACTTCCTGAAATATCTAAACCATCATTGGCGGTATTTAAAAAATAAGATTGAGTAATCGAGCCATTACAAAAATCTAAATCCAGTCCATCAGAAAATGTTTGATTGAAAATACTTCGATTGATTTCGAAATTGCTGCGAATCAAATTCAGTCCATCCTCGCAATGATTTTTGAGAAATGCGCAATCACTAATCGTTACTTCCGATTCGTAAAAAGTAACTGCGCCAGTCAAGTTCCAATTTTCTTTTCGATGCGTATTTAAGTTTTCAAAAATAACATATTCCAAATTTGAATTGCCTGCTGCTTGCAAAATCGTAAAGCCATTTGCGGAGCGATCACTCGAAGTAATTTTTATTGGATTATCTTTTTTTCCATTCATATGAATAGGAGAGTAGGAGAGAAATTTAGCTTGGTTGACTATATCAATTTCCGTTCCTTCGGAAAAATAAACGGTGTGGTTTTTAGGAATGATAATGTCTTTTTTAATCGTAAATTTTCCTGCATGAAAAACTACTTTTTGGTTGGTAACGGTATATAAATTATTACTGGAAATGGTTAAGTTTTTGGCAGCAGTTGGAGGTGCCGAATTGGCTTGCGGAAATTGCCAATTCAAAATCTCTGAATGAAAAATTTGATCATAACCGAGTACTTTATAAAAAACGTATTTTGAATTATCGACAACTGTAACTGGTTGGTATTCAATTTGATAACGAATTAAATTTAAGATACTAGGAGCTTCTTTTTTCCTCTTTTTTGATTGGTCTTGATAAAAAGGAGAAGTGATAAATGCAGGTAAAATTACTGGAGATTCAAAATAATTATCTACTTTATTATTTTGAAAACCAGTTCCAATTATTTCAATTGGTAGGCTGTGAATATTGCCTAAATGTACCACGTTTTTGCCAGTAGATTTTTTTTGGAAATATGCTTTAAGCGATAAATTATTGAAGGGAAAAATATTGGATTGAATACCCGATATTCGTTTGGAAATTAAATCTTTGTTGAATTGATAAGATTGAAATTCTTTACTTAAAAATTCGGAACGAGAGGCGATTCCATTTTCTATGTCGTCCAAAAAATTATTTAAATAGGCTGTTTCCGAAAAAGAAAATAAATTGTAAATGTATTGTTGTAAAAAAGTTGTGTCCGAAAAAAAGTATTGAATCGGTTCCTGATCTTCTTTAAAATGTTGGCTCAATGCGCCTTCACTCATCAATAAAAAAGGATAATTATAAGTCGGGAATCCATCAAAAGCAACAGGTTCTAATTTATTCAAAACAGGATTAAAGTAGAATCGCATATTGTGCCACGCCACGCTATGTTGCGCTTGCATCAAATCTACAATCGCAAAATATTTGGCCATTTTTTCCGTATCAAAAATTTCTGAAATAGGTTTTTTTTGTGCTAAAAAATCAACTAACAAATTTTGTGCAGTTTCCAATTGTTGTTTTAAAACTGGATTATTGAGTAACTGATTTTCCTTAAATCCTCGCACTTCTGCACTCGAATAATGAGCAGAATTATTGACATGCGCAATTGGATTTCCTTCCATATCTCCCAAGCGTTTTTTGACATCTGCCCAAAATCCTTCCTCCGAAAATCGCACAATGACACCTTCTCTTCGTGCATTTGATTCGGGGAGTTGTTTTTCAAAATGTTCTTCATAAGCATATACGCCGAGGGATTTTCCATTTAATTTTAGCTCTACAAAATCGTACCGAGGCGTGAGTATATCTTCTTTTTTCCACCATTGGTGCAAGATCCATTCTTGAAGAAATTCACGAGTTTCGGGAGATTGCAAAGAGAATGTTTTCATTTGATTCCAAGCAAAAGGATCTTTTACTTTTATTCGAAAAGACCATTTGTTTTTTTTCAGATGATCTAACCAATCACCTTTTAGTCGCATCTCAATATCCATTGTTTCGGAGTGATCGGATGACTTTAAAGTTCCGTTGACCCAATCATTCTCAGCACTTTCAAGTACGCCAATTTGTAGCGCATCTTTTCGTTTTTGATCTAATTTTTGAAAACCTTTTTCGGAAATATTTAGCTCAATCGTTTCTTGTTTAAAATTTGTAAATGTATTGTTATCGTCATTGAAATTGCCATTGAAATTGCCATTGCTATTTTCTTTCTCAACAATTCTTAACTCATCAAAATAGAAAACCCCTTTCCCATCCGAGCGAACATAAATTTTTAGTTCTTCAATTTCTTTTTGAAATGGAATCGTGAATTTTTTTTCCAATAATTCCCAACCATTTTTTTCTTTGACTGATTCAAAAATTTCGAAGTTGATATTTTTGTTTTTGTCCATGATGACCAAAGCACTTTTACCCCCATGATTTTCCATTTTTCTCCAAACACTTGCGAGGTAAGTTTTACCTGCGTGGAAGTTTTTAAAATCAATGCCAAAACCATATTGAAAACCTTCGCCTATTTCTATTTTTGAAGAAAAATTTCCCTCGAATGCAGCTTTTTTACTTTGAGTTTTTGCATTAAAAAATTGATCACCAGAGGAAATAAAATTAGCTCCACGTACGACTTCTGCATCGCAATGAATGACACCTGCTGTTTTCCAAGAATTTAAAAATGGTAGAACATACCATAAGCTACAAAGCCCGCCAATGCTACATAACAGTATAATTGCGGTTTTGAAAAAAGAAGACTTTGGAGTGTCGTTTTTGACAATCATACAATCAAGTCAGGTTGGTCAATGATGGAAAGTTTAGTATTCGGTGAAAGGGCAGAAAGGTTATTTTTGAGTTGGTCTAATTGGTCAATTGATTCGGTTTTG
>Ga0114957_1004851_pt1 | contig 11372 bp, 10 predicted proteins | sample BantaG_FD_87175 | JGI IMG/M metagenome (GOLD analysis project Ga0114957, IMG submission 87175) | Marine algal microbial communities from Bantry Bay, Ireland - BantryBay_4 metaG | ecosystem: Host-associated > Algae > Red algae > Unclassified | place: Bantry Bay, Ireland | collected 2014-11-21 | reverse complement strand
TATCATCTCCTTGTACATTAGTACCACCAGTGGATTTTTCCCAGAACGCTGGAGCATTTATTATATCTATTCCGTCCTGTAGGGAAAAGAATTCATCATTAGGGGTAGCCCGAGATTCTACATAATAATCCTTAGATACATACATGATGTTAGGGTCGCTCAGTAGAGATTCCATAGTGGATTCTAGAATTTGGCTATCTGACAAAGTAAGTAAGTAGATATTTTTTTTCTTAAAAAGAGGCTTTATAGAGGTTACATTTTGAAATAATGGATTACTTCGTATCTCAGCTGATTCTTTTTCTATTTTAGATATGGACTGTATCATAAGATGATTAGGAGCATGGTCCTGAGCATAACTGATAAGTCCGATCAAAAGAAACAAAATGGTGGTTAGATTCTTCATAGGAAATATTTAGGCTAAAATTAGTTGAAAAAATTTGAAGCTCAAGAAATATAGAAGATATTAATACTTAAGTGTCGCTGATACTATCTAGTTCTTTACGTAAATCATCGATGTATTTAAAAGCAAAAATCATCCTCGAACCATACCAGGAGAAGTATTCGCCGTTTACTAAAATAATAGGACAGTCGATATCTTTTGCTATCTCTCGTGCATGCTCTTCTTTAAAGGGAAATGGTTCTGAGGACAACATGATCAGATGTGGGTTGCAGGATTTTAATTGAGCAACACTTACTTGCGGATATCTTTCTCTATTCCCAAAAACATTAGTAAAACCAGTTTCTTTTAAGATGTCATGTATAAAAGTGTCATTTCCGACCGTCATGTAAGGCCCCTTCCAGATAAGATACGCCACTTTTAGATCTTGGTATTTTTTAAAATCAAATTCATTTTTTTGATTTTCGATGACGCTGATAATCTCTTCTCCTTTTTGTTTTCTATGAGTAGCCTGAGCGATCAGGTGTAACCCCTCTAAAGAGGATTCTAAGTTTTTAATATTAGTGATGAGTGTAGGGTGGTTATAGGCTAAAGCCAATATTTGATCTTTGTTATTTTCTTCTTTATTTGCGATGATGAGATCTGGAGCGAGCTCTTTTATCTTATCTAGGTTTAGATTTTTAGTCCCGCCTATTTTTTCTACTTTTTTTGTCAATGATTTAGGATGGATACAAAACTTAGTAACACCTATAATATGATCCTCTAGTCCGAGGTCAAAGAGATATTCCGTAAGAGAAGGGACGGTACATATAATACGCTGAGGAGCATGAGTGATATCTATTTCTCTCCCGATCTGATCTGTTATTTTACCCAATTTATGATCTATCTTTTTGAGGACCTGTGTAAGCCATTTCTCCGGCTTTTATAGATATTTCTAAATGATTTTCTACAGGTGGGATAGGGCAGTTCCAGCCATCTCCATATGCACAGTAAGGATTATAAGCTTTATTAAAATCTAATGTTACTTTATTTTCTACGATATCAGAAGTTTCTAAATCTATGTATCGTCCACCACCATAAGTACTTTCTCCACTAGTCAAATCCATAAAAGGTAGGAAGAGGTAGTTTTTGTACTTCTTAATTTTTATGGTATTGAGATTGCGATAGATGATGAGCGTTCTTTCTTTTCCTTTTAAACTAAACTGGAGCTTACCGAAATTATAAAATTCTTTTTCCTGGCCACTATATGTGGGAATGTTAAAACTTTCGTCGCTCTGACTGGGTGTAAACTGAGCCTCTACTTTATAGGATTCATTTATATCGAAGTATGATAAATCTGTACGATCATATATCACGTTACCTGTGATTCTTTCTTTTTGCTGTGCGGCCCTGATTTTTTTTATCGTCTCAGTATAACTTATAGGATCCTCTTTACCGTAATGAATAGAAGTCGCATTACACGAAAAAAGAAAAACAACAGCGGCAAAATAAAGAATAGATTTCATTAGTCAAATTTATTGGCTCCAGAGAAAAGTCTCGACCATCGGATCCCATTAAAGATACTTCCATCTTTAGTCGAAAACCAAATAAATAGTGGTTTCCCGACGATATGATCGTGAGGGACAAAACCCCAAGCTCTAGAATCTTCAGAATTATGACGGTTATCACCCATCGCCCAGTAATAGTCTTGCTTAAAGGTATAACTCGTGGCCGCTTTTCCATTTATAAAATATCGTCCTCCTTTTACTTCATAATCATTGTACTCATAGTCATCGATTACTTTTACATATAATGCAATATTCTGAGGTGTCAGTTGTACGGTCTCTCCAGCTTTAGGGATCCATATCGGTCCGTAATTATCGATAGACCACTTAGGCGAATTAAACTTATCATGGGGAAATAAATTAGGATCAGACTGTATCGGCTGATGTTCCATCTTGATATTAGGATAGGCGACTTTTACGGCTTGGAATTGCTCATCAGTAAGATATAGACCATAAGATCCGCCGATGTCATCACCTACTATTCCTAATTCTTCTAGTTTTTTCTTACTTAGAGAATTCATATCAGACACTTTGTAAAGGAATTGCATTTCCTCTGGATTCTGAGCTTTGGTGCCGTTTATATATACTTGTCTATTTCTAATGTGTAAAGTATCTCCAGCTTTTGCGATACATCTTTTTATGTAATGATCTTTCTTATCGGTAGGTCGTGTGATAAAATCTTTCTTTCTCATTTGCTGAGCGAGCTGAGGGTCTCTCGATGCAAATAATGGATTTCTGTTTACTTGAGCGACGGAATAGGGTCTACTCGCTGTTACGTATACGCTGTCTCCTACAGGCCAGTTAAATACGATCGGATCATTGTTATCTATAGACTCGATAGCAGGGAATCTATAGTATGGTAATGCTGGTTTTTCCCAGTAGGATTCTCCACCTACGATCGGAACTCGATTATGCAATAGGGGAAGCATAGCGACGGTCTGCGGCGTACGTATTCCATAATGGGCTTTAGATACAAAAAGGAAATCACCGACTAGTAAAGATCCCTCCATGGAAGGGGTAGGGATGACATACGCTTCTATTAAAAACATACGAATAAATGCGGCTGCAAAAACTGCAAAAACGATAGATTCGATCCATTCTCGTCCCCAGGATTTTGAATATTTATTTCCTCTTTCAAGTTTAAGTACTTCTGCTTTATTACCTGTCTCAGTGGCTTCTTTTATTCTGGTATTATAATCGCCTTCTTCTTTTAAAATAGGACCATTATACTTGCTATCACTAAAGGCAAGCGGGAAAAAGCTAAATGGTGTAAGCGCTACCGCAAGTGCCGAACTTCCAAAATCAAATTTGCCAAAACTTCTAACCATATCTACACAGAGTCCCGCATAGATGAAAAAATTAACGATAGGTATAAGCATTAATGCAGCCCACCAGGAAGGGCGACCTACTATCTTACACCATTCGATAAAATTTAATCCAGGTACGAGTCCTTTCCATCCATCCACTCCCGCCTTAGGAAAAAGAAAGAACAAAGAAACGGACATCAAAATATAAGAAACTACAAAAATGGTTAAAACCGTCATCTATAAATTATTATGATGTAAAGATAATAAAGCTCCTAGAGCTATGAATCATTATTCTACAAGGAAGAATATTTTCTCGATCAATGATCGTTATCGCCGATGGTATAATAAGCACAGCTGGTAATAAAGTTTCTAAAAAACGGTATTCCAGATATAACGCTCCACTGTTCTCTGACTTTAAGTCCAAATTTATGCTGATATATCGGATTAATAAGAAAGTGTTTTTTTCGTACTACTTTATAATTATGCTTTTTAGCTAATCTCTCAAAATCACCGATACTGAGACCTGTATCTTTTAATTCTAGAAGCTCTGTAACGGTATGGTCTTTTTGCTTAGTTACATTTAGTAAGCCTCGGTATAAAGATCGTGGAAGTAGGTGTATAAATGGCAGCTTAGTCAGCCGATGACTGGTAATCTGCTGATGACCTCCGTAAGGCATATGCCATGGCGGAAAACCAAAAAATACCAAACCACCTGGAGCTAAAAAATGTTTTAAATGAGATAGGAATTTATCTTTTTCTGGAAGATGCTCGATGACATCTTTTAAAATGATGACATCAAATTTATGGTTTAGATCTTTATCGGTATCGATATCAAAAATATTTCTAACTAAAAACTCGTACTTTCCTGTAAGCGGTAAATCTTTAAAAAATGCCTCTGCGTGTTTTATGCGACTCGGTGATAACTCGATTCCTGTGCAGTGCATTCCTCTCTCATAAAAAGCCTTAAGAACTCCAGCTTCTCCACATCCTATTTCTAGAATTTTAGAATTAGTATCTAATCTTTTATCCTTTTCTATAAAAGGGATCAGATAGTTTTTAGAGGTGAGATACTGATATTCAAAATATCGTGCTTTATCTTTATGAAACTCAAACATCTAACACATCTTTCATGGTGTAAATCCCTTTTTTTGCGGAGATAAATTCTGCAGCTAGGACGGCTCCTAAGGCAAATCCTTTTCTATTCTTTGCGATATGTTTTATCTGGATTACATCCTGATCTGAGTCATATTTTATAGTGTGTGTTCCTGGAACATCAGGTTCTCTGATTGCCTTTATCGGTAACGTATTTCCGTTCTGGTCTAGACTCCATTCTTTAAAGCGATGTTTAGATTGGTCTATTATTTGGGTAGCCAGAGATATGGCTGTTCCACTAGGAGCATCTTTTTTTTCTACGTGATGGGTTTCCTCAATAGAGACGCTGTAATCCATATTGCTAGATAGTAACTGAGCTAGTTTTTCGTTGATTGCAAAAAGGATATTTACACCTAAACTAAAGTTAGATGCATACAAAAAGGCTGTGTCGTTTTCTCTTACGCTTTTCTCGATGATATTCATTTTATCTAACCAACCTGTGGATCCACAAATGACCGGAATTTTGTTTTCGATGCATAATGTAATATTGGCGAAAGCCGTATCAGGTCCTGAAAACTCGATTGCAACATCTATAGAATCTAGATTAGCCACATTTAAAGAAGATGTGTTTTGAGAATGGATTTTTAACCCGATCTGATGACCATTATTTATGAGTATTTTTTCGATCTCTTTCCCCATTTTTCCATAGCCGATAATCGCAATATTCATCTAAGTCTAGTGTATATATTAAGTAGTAAAATTAAGATTAACATGCTGGATAACTAAATATGACATAGATATTTATTCTATATGATACTTCATAATTTCTAATGTATAATTGAATTTAAGTTTTAAATATTCTTTACTAATCGAAGTTAAGCTTAGTTCATTAAAAATTTATGTCCAGATAAACCCATGTAAAACATTGAAAATCAATGTTTTCGTTTAGCATCTAGGCAGAATATGAATTTCCAAAACGTAATCTGGAGTAAAGCCATGGTAATAAATATTGTCTAGGTCATTAATTTGGCTATTTTTGCCTTATAACCCATGAACTTAGAATGTCCGAAACTATAAATACAGAATCATCTATGGGCTGGTTTAAACGACTTAAAGATGGAATCCAGACAGCTACTAAGTTTAAAAAAGAAGCTCCTGACGGGCTATGGCATCAGTGTAAAGAATGTCAGGAAGCCAATACGTACAAGGAGTTATCCGAAAACTTTTTTATCTGTCCTAAGTGTGATTACCATGTAAGAATAGGATCTTACGATTATTTTGACATCATTTTTGATGGGAGATATAAGGAGATCCACAAAGAATATGTAGCTAAAGATTTCTTGAATTTTAAGGATCTTAAACCTTATTCTACACGGCTAAAAAAAGCCAAAGAAAAAACAGATCTGACGGATGCTATAACTGTGGCAGTAGGTAAGGTCAATAAAAAAAGCCTAGTCATCGCCGCGATGGACTTTAGTTTTATAGGTGGATCGATGGGGAGTGTGGTCGGAGAAAAAATTTCTAAAGCCATCGATCATGCTTTAGAAAATATGATTCCTCTAATGATTATCTCTAAGTCAGGAGGAGCGAGAATGATGGAGTCTGCATTTTCTTTAATGCAAATGGCTAAAACGTCTGCTAAGTTATCGATGCTTTCTAAAGCTGGTGTTCCTTATTTTTCTTTTTTGACGGATCCTACGACTGGAGGTGTTACGGCATCTTTTGCTATGCTGGGTGATATAAACTTTGCCGAACCAAAAGCACTAATCGGTTTTGCTGGGCCTCGAGTTATAAAGGAAACGATAAAACGAGATTTACCTGAAGGTTTTCAGCGATCAGAATTTCTTCTCGATCATGGATTTCTAGATTTTATAGTAGATCGTAGAAATCTACGTGAGCGTATCGACGAGATGCTTTCCATCTTTAAAAAAGACTAGTCTAATACAAAAAGCTTAAAATCTTTATCTAAAGGATTAAGTGATTCTAGCATATTATCTAGTAATTCAGGACCTTCTTTGGAGTAAAATTCTAGGAAATTGGTTTTTCTTTCCTGTAGACTATTATCCGGAAATAAGGTTGCATGCACTTTACGTAATCTATTTATTTTAACCTCATGTTGTTTTTTTAGAGATCGGGTCAGTTTAGACTCTAGCATGTGGATTCCTTTATCTGATTTTTGTAATTCTGACAATGTAGATTTTTCTAAGGTAGGATCGAGCTGCTTTATTTCTAGGCTGAGAGCTGTATATATTTCCTGAAGTTTTGCTTTAGTCGCGGTAAAATCTAATTGGGTTTGGTCTTCAGTAACAAGCGCTACTAGCGATTTTTCTAAGGCGTGGATATCATCTGACCATTGGTCCATGGATAGACCTAGATCATTCCACTGATTCATTTTTTTGCGATCGATAATGGCAGCAGAATTTCTTCTGATTAAAATAGGAAAAGAAATATTAGCTTCTGCAAACTGTGTTTTCCGTTCAAGCCAATAGGCTATCTCACCGCCACCTCCGACGTAGGCGAGGTTAGGTAAAATCCTTTCCTGATAAAGCGGTCTGATGATCACGTTAGGACTATAGTTTTCAGGATGATTTTCTATATCAGCAAGTATTTCTTCCTTACTAAAACTGAGATTTGTATCTAGGACTTTATATCCTTGGGTATCAGCCACAATTCTGTTACGTCCACCTGGAGTGAGGTAAAATAGATTAATCTCACGAGGAGATGCTTGTGCTTTAAAACTTAAATCCGATAGCTTATCGATTTGCTCAGTGACTAAACCTGCACTAAAATTTTCGATGATTTCTTTTTTGATAATATCTGTAAATGCTTTTTTTAATAAGTAGTCATCCATAGAAAGCTGAATTAGTCCATATTTACCCATCAGGAAATCATTTAACTGCATTACAAAATGACCATAATTATGAGATTGTTTTAAGGAATCTCTCATAAAATCTAAAAGGGTAGATAGGTAATGAGATTTTCCTATTATCTCCTCTACTTCATCTAATACTGAGCTTATACCATTTAAAGTCATACGCCCTGTAGATCCAGTTTCTTTACTCGGCCACACGACGCTTTTATTGAAAACAGTTAGGTGGTTTATTTCTTCAAAATCATGATCTTCCGATCCATGTACAAAAACCGGAACAAAGTGATATTCTTTATAAGTTTTGCTGAGCTTATCCGCTAGATGGATAGTGGATAAGGATTTTAATATGTAATACAGTGGTCCGGTGAGTAAAGAGGGCTGATGAGCGGTACAAACTGTGTAACAATTATCTTTAGATAAAAGGGAGATGTTTTTTTTAATCGTATCGTAAGAAGTATCCCCGTACTGCTTTATTAGATGATTAGTTAAGAGGGATCTATCTACTGGATATTTTTTTCTTTCCTCTATCATTTTAGGAAACGATTCCAGCTCCGCTTTAAAGTTTATGAGCGACTGGAAAGTCTCTGGACGGAGATGATATTCTTTATCTCTAGTAGAAAACTGACCGATATTATCGAAACCTATATTGATAACTTCCATAGAAGTGGATTGCAATGTCTATTTTTATAAATGCATTCAAAGATATGTCTCGATTTTTAATTACTCGTTTATTTCATGGTATTATGACACTTGTAATTGTCGTAGTACTGATAAGTGCCTTAATCTATATTGCACCGGTAGATCCTGCTAGGCTTACATTCGGCCAACGTTCAGATATTTCTGCTGTCGAATTAAAAACAAAACAGCTCGGTTTAGATCAGCCTTTATATAAACAAATGCTTTTTTATCTAAGAGATGTGTCTCCGATGGCGGTAATTCCATCTGCTGGCTTAGAGGGTAATCCTTACCATGGAGTCGCACTAGCGACTGTGTTGGGAGATATGGTCCTAGCCATAAAACTCCCGTACTTAAGAGATTCATTCCAGACAGGAAGGCCTGTAGGTGAGTTGCTCGCACAAGCAATTCCTAAAACTATATTATTAGCATTCTTAGCATTTATCATTGCCATTTTGTTGGGGATTTTATTAGGGATTGTAGCTGCACTTAAAAAGGATACCTGGATAGATAATCTGATTATCAGCTTTTCTGTTATCGGGTATTCTGTGCCTAGTTATGTTAGTGCTATCATATTGGCTTTGGTTTTTGGATATTGGTTGGAACAAATAACTGGGTTAAATATACAGGGTAGTCTGGTGGAGTTAAATGATTTTGGGGATGAGGTCATCGTATGGAAAAACTTAATCCTTCCTGCGATTGCTTTAGGAATCAGGCCTCTTGCTGTGATCGCTCAGCTGACGCGTAGTGCATTTTTAGATATTATGAATCAGGACTTTATCCGTACGGCACAGGCCAAAGGATTAAGCTATATCGATGTGATAAAAAAACATGCCTTTAGAAACTCTATGAATCCCGTCGTTACTGCGGTGAGTGGATGGTTAGCATCGTTACTCGCAGGAGCATTTTTTGTAGAAAATGTTTTTAATTTTAAAGGTCTCGGACAGCTTACGGTTACTGCTTTACTAAACTATGATATTCCTGTTATTTTAGCTTGTGTAATATTCACTAGCGGTGTTTTTATATTTATAAATATTCTAGTGGATGTAATCTATAAAATTCTAGACCCTAAAATAAAACTAGGTTAAAACAAAAAAGAGCATAAAAAAAGAGACGCTTTTTACAAGGCGTCTCTAATAGAAAAAATAATATTCTTTATTTTTTAGAATCCGATACCTAAGCCTAAACTAATGGCACTGATATCTGATTTAAATTTTGTTTGGTTATTACCATTATATATATGGTCACCTACTTTGCTAAAATTATCTTCATACTTTACATCGATTCTTACTGGACCTAGATCATAAGCGATCATTGCCTGAAAACCCATGTTAGTATCTCTACGTTTCTCGTTGTAAAAATCAAAACTCTGTAAACCTGAATTAAAATCAATACTCTTATGTAGAACTGGTCCTACACCTAGTCTAAATTTTTTTATTTTAATACCACCTAAAACTTGAAGGTCTAAGTTATTGTTTTCCTCTGTAATATTAGGAGTAGGTACATTTTCATCTATATACGATCTTACTAAATACTTTGTAGAATAGTTAGTATATAAAATTTCTCCTTGCACAAATAAAAACCCAAAGTCTCTGTTAGCATACATCCCCACAGATTTAGCTGGAGTATATTCCATAAAACTAACTTCGTGAGTAATTCTATTATCATCGTTAATAATAAGAGATGAGGTCTCATCAGCCATAATATGACCGCCTGCAACTTTAATTCCGATTTTGTTTTGTCCCGATGCGCTTAGTCCTGCAAAAAGAAAAGCGACAATTATTAAAATATTTTTATTCATTTTGATTGATGTATTTGTTAATATGACTCTTAAGACGAGGTAAACCCTGTTAATATTATGTGATATTTAATTTTTTTTATTTATCGATTGACCGCGACTTTACAAACAAATAATTGACATCTAGCACAATAACGAAATTTAATACCAATTAGGTCTTTCAGAATATCAGGAAATCTAGCTATTTTATAATTGGTCAGTTTAATATTTTGTGCATTTTTATATTAAAAATTTTAATTATTTGTTCACTAGTTTACTTTTAGAGTTAGCATCTTTATACCACACTTAGTAACCGACCTATGCAAGACCAAGGCAGATATAGCCGTAGAGGTGTGTCTCATTCTAAAAGCGAAGTACACGCGGCAATAGAAAATCTGGATAAAGGATTATATCCTAAAGCATTTTGTAAGATTTTACCTGACCGAGTTGGAGGTGATGATGATTACGTAAATATCATGCATGCCGATACGGCAGGGACTAAGACTTCACTGGCTTATTTATACTGGAGAGAAACGGGTGATCTATCTGTATGGAAAGGTATAGCTCAGGATTCTATCGTGATGAATGTGGATGATATGGCATGCGTAGGTGCAGTGTCGGACATCATTCTATCTAGTACTATAGGAAGAAATAAAACTAAAATTCCCGGATCTGTTCTAAAAGAAATTATTCAGGGAGCTCAGTCTTTTATAAAAGAGATGGAAGGGCACGACGTTAGTATTTTTCCATCAGGAGGGGAGACTGCAGATGTCGGCGATATCGTCAGATCTATAGATGTAGGGTACACTACCTTTGCAAGATTACATAAAGAGAAGCTGGTCGTAAATCGTATCGCAGATGGTGATGTAATCGTAGGTCTCGCGAGTTATGGACAGGCTACCTATGAGGATTCTTACAACGGAGGTATGGGTAGTAATGGTCTGAGTTCTGCCCGTCATGATATGCTACATAATATTTATGCAGATAAATATCCCGAGTCCTTTGATCCTGATATTCCCAAAGATGTGGTGTATACAGGAAGTAAAATGCTCACTGATATTATAGAAATAGAAGGGCAGGAAATTACAGTGGGTAAATTAATTTTATCTCCGACTCGTACTTATCTTCCTGTTCTAAAACGCGTCTTAGATCATGTAAAGGATAAAATAAACGGTATTATACACTGTACCGGAGGAGCACAGACCAAAGTGCTTAAGTTTATAGAAAATAAAAAAGTTATTAAAAATAATCTGCTTCCTTTACCTCCACTTTTTAAATTAATCCAAGAGGAGTCAGGAACAGACTGGAGGGAAATGTATCAGGTTTTTAACATGGGACATCGACTGGAATTTTATACCGATGGGGATACCGCAAAGACGATAATCGACATCGCATCATCATTTAATATAGATGCACAGATTATCGGAAAGGTAGAAGATGCAGATCATAACGCAGTTCTCATAGAAGGCGATTATGGATCTTTTTCTTACACGGAGTAAGGTTTAAAATATAAACATAAGGTAGAAGTTAAAGTGGAGATCTTTTTATCTAGGGGACTTAAGTCCTATAAGATTGATGGGACTTACGTCCAATGAAATGCTGTCTCTGAATTTGATGTAGGCAATAGAACTTAAATTTCCCAAATCCCAAATCCCAAATTCACAAAGTTTAAATATTCCAACAGAAGATATCAACGTAGCATTACGGTTAC
>Ga0114957_1004847_pt1 | contig 11376 bp, 12 predicted proteins | sample BantaG_FD_87175 | JGI IMG/M metagenome (GOLD analysis project Ga0114957, IMG submission 87175) | Marine algal microbial communities from Bantry Bay, Ireland - BantryBay_4 metaG | ecosystem: Host-associated > Algae > Red algae > Unclassified | place: Bantry Bay, Ireland | collected 2014-11-21 | reverse complement strand
CGCATCCCGCTGGGGATGCGTCAGGGGGGGAGGGGGGGGGTGCATGACCTGCCGCACCACGCCGCTGCTGCGCTCGAGGGGCGGCAGGGGGGGAGGGTCGGCGAGCGCACCCCCCGCGCCTCCTCCCACGGGGAGCGGCCGCGAGTGCCGGCGGCCGTGGCGCTTGTATATGAAGCCGCCGCCGCCCGACGAGGAGGGAGCCGTGCCCTCCCATCACCACCCATAGGCGCACACACTCGTCGTCTTCACGCCCCGCATCCTCTGCCGCATCCCTTTTCACGGCCGCATCCTCTTGGGCTTCCTCCCCACCGTCGCAGGCTCTTCTTCTTCCACCTCACCGTCGCATCCCCTTGTGCTTCCTCCCCAGGCAGCCCACTCGGGGGCTTGCGTGACGGCCCTTTTCTCGGACGGCGGTCTTGTCCGTTCGCAACCCACCGCGAAGACCTCGCTTGTTCTCGCCTTCTCTGCGCTTCCGCCATGACGCTAAGGTGGATGGCCCTGTGGGCGGGTGCCGCCGTCGTTGCTGCCGCCGTCGTGCCGGCTGCGTCGGCTGCTGTTGCTGGCGCCACCGTCACCGCCAAAATCCCTGCCGCTGCGAGGCAAGCGGCGGTTGCCGCCGGCCTCGCCGCCGCCGCCACCCCCGTCGACACGACGCCTGCCGCTGCGACGGGCGCCACCCCCGTCACCATCGACGCCCTGCCGACGGCGGGCCGCCAGTCAAACGGGGCCGTCACCGTCACCCTCGCCGAGTGGCAGGCGTTTGCGTGGAGCCTCCACGCCTCCTTTGTCGACGCTGAGGCGGCGGCCGGCGGCGGGCCACTCATGTGGAACCTCGGTGCGGCAATGGCGCGCGTCTGGGCCGCCCCGTCGTACGCGCCCGGCGGTGGGGACGTGTCGTTCACGCCCGCCCAGTGGGAGGATCTGGGCGAGTTTGTCGGCCACTTCCTGGCGACGGGCAGCGTGTCGCGCACGACGGGCCGCTCGCTGCGGTGCCGCCACCAGGCGGACGCGTGTCAGTCGTGGTGGAACCACTCAGGCTGCACCAGCCGCCGCTACTGCTGCTGCCCGGCGTATTGCGAGTTGGTGTATGAGCAGTTTGGGGCGCTGCGCATTGCGAGCCGCGCGGGGGGGACGCACGCGTGTTGCGTCGGCGCGTTTTGTTAAGCTGGGGCGAGGGGGGGTTTGACGGCCGCCGCGGCGGGATGGCTGCTCTGTGTTGGCTCTGTGTGGTAAGAGAGAGGGGGGGGTTGGACGGGCGTCGGGGACTGGGGGTGAGGAGGGCGTGGGTTGGGGGCGAGCGTCGCCGCCACCAGCGGGTGGACGGGGTGGCGGCGTTGCCGCCTAACTTTTTATAACTGGCTAGAGTCTGTGACCGACACGCGGGACGGGTCTTCCGTCGGCTTTTGCTGTTACCTTTTGTGCGTGTCCCCTGGAACCCCACGCTGGTGGCGTCAGCAGCGACCAGCGGCGCGTCGCCGTCCTTCGTGGCCGCGCCCACGGGGACCCCCGCTGCGGGCCGAGCTGTCGTCGGCGGGGCGTCCTCTGCTGTCTCCAGGGAGGCATTTTTCTTCGTTGCTGCTGCGAGATGGGCGAAGGGGCCTCAGTCCGTGACCTTTTTGGGCGGTTGGCCATGGGTGGGTTGTTACACCGCGGCACGGCCAGCCAGCTCCGCTACGTCAACGGGGGTGCCACAGCAGTCAGCGGCCGCGCGCGCGCGGAGAGCTCGCCAAGGTATTAGGCAACTCAATGTCAGAACGACGTCTGTTCCGCCAACCCCCATCCTGCTCAAGCGGAAAAGTGGGCTACAGACGTGGCACAGCGCCAGTGACGCCGACCCCTCCAGCGGCCCCTACTACAGCGGCCCCTGTGCCGCAGAGATCGCAGGCAATTGGGCCAATTGGGCCGACCAGTCTAGTAATGAGGACCAATTTCTGTTCGTTCGTGCGACGCAGGTGATGATGCATCCGGTATCGCCGCCACCCTCCTTTCTTGTACCGTGCATCCGTAGTCGCTGGGAAGCCATCTGTGGCACCACACCCAAACGAGCGATAGCACGAGAACCGTGAAGTACCACGCGACTGCACCGAGGGGCCGGTTGCCGTCGCGGGTCATCCACCCCCATCATGACTACCCGCTCACCCCCCCTTCCGCTCACTCCTCTCCTCGCCTCACCCTTTTCCACCGTCTGGCGGCTCCGCCGCCTGTATGGCCACCAACGCGGACTGCACCGAGTCAAAGATACCCATCGGAATTTGCCCCGCCTTTGTCCGCGGCCACTGCGCTAGCAGCCGTTCCGCCACGGCGGCGGGCGGTTTGGCGAGTGCAACAAAACCGTACATTGACTCCTCCATGGCCGCCGTCGTCAAGAACGACGACAGGCGACCCGCGTCGGCGTTGGGAATGTTGGGATCGAGGTGTGCAATCACTGCCGCGGCGAGCGCCACCGGGTCGGCCGACCGCACACTGGGGTGTGGTGGCCGCTTGACCCGTTGCTCGTCCTTGACGGCCGGGACACCTGGTGCTTCGTCGAGCGGGGGGGCGGTCGACACTGCAGCCACGGGAGTGGCAGCCGGTAGAAGAGCTGCGGGCGCGACAGCCCGCGGCAGAGCAGCCGGAACTGGAGCAGCAAGCGGACCGAGAGGCGGTGCGGTCTGTGCTTGGGCGGGCGGAGTAGAGGATGCTTGAGGGGGTGGCGGAGCGGCCCGTCCCGCAACCGGCGGAAGAACTGTCAGCGTTGTAGTCGGCGGAAGAGCGGCCGGCGAGGGAGTGGGTGCAGGGGCGGCCAACACTACGGCAGGTAGTGAAGCAAACGTCCCGGCAGGCGGTTGCTCGGCCACCGGTGTGCCGCGAGGACGACTCGGGGCACGTGGCTTACGCGTCGGGCGGGGAGCGGGATCTTTCGCGGGAGGGCCGCTCCTTGGCACTACCCCTTCACGACGCTGGCGCCGGCGACCCGTCGCGGCCAACGAGCCCAGGTTGCCCGACATCGTCTCCACACCACCCTCCCATGAAGGCGGCGGCCGCCGCCGCCGCTTGGACGCCCGCCGCTGCGACTGGATGTCGTCTCCTTCTGCTTGGCCTGCCGCTGCTGCTGTTGCCGCCGCGGGGGCAGCCGTCTGTTGGAGGCCCGGTCCGAGGTAGCGGTGCCGACCGCCACCCTCGTCGATGCTCGCGTCGCTATCGCTACCACTTGTCCTTGCCGCCGGTCTTGCAGGCGCTGCCGGCCAAGCCCGCGTTGGCGGTGGCGCCACAGGCCGACCCCGGGGCCTCGAGGAATCCTCCGTGTCGTCCGTGTCCGTATGCACCGCCTCGAGGATGCTCCCAGCCGCCGTCGCTGCGGCCGCTGTCGCCGTCTCCTCCGCCGCCGTCGTACACCGCTCCATGGTCGTAGCAGCCCGTATTCGGTCGTTGTCAAGCTCCACGAGTGCAATTGAGGCTGTCGTGCCCGCCTCGCAGCCGCCCCGAACAAGCGCCCCTCCCTCTCCGCCCCGCAGTGGCTCACCCGACCGTCCGCGTTGACCATTTAGGCCCTCACGTTGCTGGGCGGCACGTCCCAGCACCTGAGCCACGCACGTGAAGCCGAGCCGCCCCGCTGCCGCTGCTGCCGCCACCACATCTGGAGTGGCCTCAACAAGCGCGGCGGTCACCATCGAGTGCCCCTCCGTCACCGCCTCCATGAGTGGCGTAACGCCGCGATGGTTTTCGGCGACCACCGACGCGTTGTGATCAAGCAGCACCTTGACGGCATCTAGCTCGCCCTCCGATGCCGCCAAGTGCAAGGGCGTCGTACCATCGGACGTTGTCGAGTCGACGGGTGCCCCCGCTTGCAGCAACGCAGCCGCCGCGTCACCCGTGGAGCGCTCAGCGGCCAAATGCAAGGGGGTGTAGCCATTGGCGTTGGGTGACGCCGACGTGGCCTTTGCAGCCAGCAACGCCTTGATGACAAGCACGCGGTCGCCCAAGGCGGCCATGTGGAGGGCGGTGTTACCGTCGTCGCGGGTGGAGTTGACATTGGCGCCAGCCGCCAACAGCGCCTGCAAAGCGGGCAGGTGTCCTTCTTGGGCGGCCACCAACACGGATGTGCTGCCGTCTTTGGCGGTGGCCTCAAGTGGTGCATTGGCCTCAATTAGCTGCTGCATGACGGGCACGTCCCCACGCTGGGCGGCCAGGAACAACGGCGGAGCACCACCCCCACCGATGACGGTCAAGTCGGCGTCTGCCCTCAACAGCTGCTGCACCACCGCCAGCGCGTCGGTCGGCGCCTGGACTCCAACCGTGAGCGGCGTCCAGCCGTCCTTGGCCACCACGTTCACATTGGCTTGTGCCGCCAACAGCAGGCGTACATTCTCGTGGCGGCCGTGGGATGACGCCCGCATGAGCGGCGTCCAGCCGTTGGCCGCCATCGCGTCAACCCCCGCGCCCCCAGCGAGCAGCGCTTCCACGACGGCCACACACTGGCGTTCGGCGGCACAGAGCAGCGCTGTGTCGCCGCTCAACGTGGTCACGTCCACCGGCGTGCCCGATTGGAGCAGCGCGACCACCAGCGGCGGCTCGCCCATGATAGCAGCCGCATGCAGGGCGGTGTGACCGGCTTCACTCAATGACAATGTCCGCAGCTCGGGGTGCTTGGCCGCCTTTTCCGCCAACCAAGCCACCTCGGAGGGGGAGCGGTCGCGGCGGAAGGCCGCGCGGGTGCGAAACGCCTGCAGCGTGGCGTGGTGGACGGGCGCCATGATGGATGCAGCGGCCTCCCGGGCACGCACAAAACACCCCCGCACGGGCGACAAATTCTCGTCCAACCACGCGACGGCAGCGAGACGCGACCGTCCGCGAGGTTGATCAAGGCGCGAAGGCGACGGAAAGCAGAGTCACATGGAAGGGGGGGGTGGGCGGCTCGCCGATGGGGTTGAAGAAGGGAGGGGGCGGGAGAGCATATAGACCCGGTCGAGCAGGAGGTACGCGGGAGAGCAATTGGGGACGGGGGAGGCGTAGGGGGTGCTCGGGAAGCCAGCCATTTCGGATGGGTCAGGGGGTTGGGGGCATAATCAAGAGGCCTTTTCTTGTGGGCTGCAAGGGGGGGGTGGGATGCGACACAAGCAGCGGCTGGTTGGCAGCGGGCGTCGCAGCGGGCGTGGGAAGCCCTGGCGTTCGCGTGCAGATGGACTGTTTTCTTCAACAGAAAGTACGATTTGTGTTTGACGTCTGGCAACTACATTCCGCAGTACCAGGTATTGACGAGCACTTGAGTCTCAGTGCCTTTGCCGCTTCGGGACGTGGGCACAACAACTCGAGGTCGACAGCCCCTTCCCTTTCGCATCTTGTGCGTGTCACGGCCTCTTGCTCTCCCCCTCCCTTTTCTGGAAGGCTCATCGCCGGCTGCCTCGCCGGGCGCTCTACTTCTCGAGCCGCCGCCTGCGCCGCCCTTGCCGCGGCGTGGGCGGCGGCGACCGTCACCTGACGCAGCCACCCCCGGCGACGGTGTCGAGAACCTCGGCGGCACCGTTGTCCCGCTGGCCGCTGCTTGTGGCGAGTTGATGGCGGCGGTGGACGCTGAGGTGGTGGACGCCGGTGGTGACTGTGACGGTTGCTTCTCGACGGCAGCGTCCACGCCGCAGTGCACTTTCTTCTTAGGTCGTGCGGCACAGCGATGAGGGACTCGGCAGCTGTCGCCTTGCCACATCTGGGTTGGCTTGGGCCCACACGTGACCCATGCGGGTTGCGTTTTTGTTCGCCCGTCACACCCGCGTCGCTGCGTCGAGCTGCGTTCAATAGGGCACGGCTATGCAAGAATCAGATCAGGAAGCGTCGTCGTTTGAAACAAACACAGCCCTCCTGCGCAGGCGTCATCCGCACGCTGCGGTGATCGTCAACAGGATGACCGGATTGAGTATGTCGAAAGTAACACGAGAAATCGCCGCGAGAAGCCACGGAAGTTTAGGAGACTCTTCGATATAGACAGGGTGCTGTTGCCCACCTCTGAAAACTACGTTGGTAATGGCGGGATCACCCGGTGCGAATGGCAGATGACACAATGAATCGAAGATCTCGTTCACCATACTATCAGTTATCGGTATGGCATCGGTGGTGATTGACACAATCAGTCAAGGCACTCATATCAAAGTCATGTGCAGAGGTCCAGTTCTTCTCATGGATGGCAAAAACTCAAATTCTTGGCGGAGGACTTCGATTATGCTATCGATTAATTGAAAAATCACCAAACTTTAGATTAATCGAACATTAATCGATATCTTTATTCGGGTCTCTTCTTTGTCCAACGCTGACTGGAGCAACCGACGCAGAGGCAGCCGTCGTCACCTGCTACCACCCAGCGTCTACATCTATTCCACGATCGCTCCCCGCCAGTATACCGGTCCCGCCGCCGATGCCCCCCGCACCCCAACAGGCGCCACCACCGGCACAGCTCGCCCCCGCAGAGACGGCGCGGTCTGTGGAGGTGGAAGGGGCGCCGGCGCCGCATATGGAAACGGCTGCGTCGCGACTGATTGTTCCCGCTTCGCAACCGGCACCGGCCGCAATCGCACTGGGGGCGGTCAGGCGGCAGTCGCGCCTGAAAAAGCAGCAGCCGCATCTCTGCCGGCCGCCGTCGGCCACGAGGCGGCGCGCTGCCACCCGTGGCACCAGGTAGTAGCCGAAGAACGATGCCAGCGCCGAAAGGCAGTGCGAGGGGGAGATGGTCGGCAGCGTCTGCGACGTTCCGGGTCGCCACCTCGCGGGCACCGCGATAAAAAAAATGCAATAGATGCATGAGATCGGCTCCTTTTTAATCGTCGATTAATCGCAGATTAATTAATTGGATAACATGCAACGATTTAATCGTTGCCATTCATGGTTCTTCTCCCCTCCAGGCCGGGCAGTCGCTGGGCATTCTCGACACTAAGCTTGTTGAGTGCGCCCCGATTTTCGGGGCGCTGGTGCATAATGCGCCCCCGAGCGCCCTTTGAGCGCTCAGTGCGCCCTGAGCGCCCCTCAAGCGCCCGTGCTGAATATGTCCCAGGTGGTGACAAAGACAACCCGACCGCCGGGCCAAGAGGACAAGAAATACACGCACACGCTACACAGTCACGACGACCTATACACGTCTGCAGCCTTGGCCAAGTAGAAATCCCTGTCAAAGATGTCTTGCAGTGATGGGAGGTGGATGAGAAGGATGCTGCTGCTCTGGCGCAAAGACGAGGGCCATCGCTGCTGTGATGGCCACCTCCCGACGGGCCCTTCCCGCCATACCGCTGAGGCAGCTGCAGCCAGGGCCGCTGCGGCCATAGAGGCTGCAGACAGTGTCGCCGGTCACTCAGTCGATCCCGTAGATAAGATCTTACGACAATAAATATTCAGAGCGCCCAGCAAATCGCCCAGAAAACCGTGGGCGCTGGGCGCTCGAGCGCCCTCTGAGCGCCCATTGAGCGCCTAAAATGCGCCCCAAAAGGGCGCCCTGGGCGCACTCAACAACCCTACTCGACACGCTACTCTCATCGATGATTTCATTGTGATTGATCACCACACTCATAGTTCCTCTTTTCATTGATTCGAGTTGTTCGAATCACAAAAGTTGATTGATCCCTTCGCTTATGCTTACTGACAAGTAGTAGCACCCCTTTCTATCTCGTGTTTTTAGCAAAGATCAACAAGAGTCCGTTAGTATAAGGGGGCTACAGTTTCTCAGGATCTTTTCGGAAGGTCCAGTTCTGTGGTGATGGGACGACGTCCACTGGCATGGGAGAAAGCGCCCGCAAACGGCCATCAGCAGAGCGTGCACGCCCAAGCGAATCGTTGGCTGCGGCGCTGATTGTCCCGCCGCGACCGCCGTCGCCGCTCCTCCGTGGTGAAGCGTCCTCGACGCGCTGCGTGCGCGTGAGCTGCGGTGGCATTTGTCACCCCTGCGTGGTGCTGGTTGCGGTCGGCGTGTGTTGCCGCCCGGAAGCTCCCTTCTCCTTGTTTTTTTCATTTTTTTGCGGTGCTTGCTGCTTGATCAGCGGACCGCGTACCCTTCCCCGGTCGCCGCCGCCGCCCCGCGCGCACTCTGGAACTTCACGCGGACCGGTGTCAGTGCGGCACGGCCGCAGCTCCCACCCTGACGTCCCCGGCGGTACCGCCAATTGCCTGGAGCGGCTTGAACTTCCTCTCGCGTCGCTGTTGTTTGCCATCTTTTGACGTCTCGGGTGGCGTATTGTCAGCCGCGGTGTTGCGTTTATCTTGCTCGCTTTTCGTCTTGGCGTGTGTCGTCTCAGTCTACCTCTCTCGCTCTCGCATCTACACCCGTTGGCTTGTAGCCCGTACACCTCTCGCCGTTGCTTCTGGTCCCCCCATCGGCCGTTCCGTCTATCCGTCGTGTCCTCGTCGTGGTTCCTGCTTGACTGAGCACTAAACTCCTCCGTGCCACGGGTGTAGAGTTGCGGGTGCTGATTTGGAGGTGCTGCCGGCGTTCCGCGTGGTCGGTATTGGTCCCTGTGCGTAGCGGCGATGGCCCTCGAGTCGGGGGAGTCCAACCCGCCGGTGCCGTCGACGTACGGTGCACCTGGCGCTCAGTCGACGGAGCTATGGATCCCCATTGACCGGGTGGGTATGGTCATCGGCTCGGGTGGTTCGGTCATCCGGTCGCTGCAGGAGCGCTCGGGGGCTACTCTAATGGTGCACAACGATACGGTGAGTCCGTCGGGCGGGGAGAAGCTGCTGACGGTGGTGGGGGGCCCGGACAACGTGACGGCGGCTCTTTCTATGGTTTCGGAGATCCTCCAACGACCTGCGCGGACGCAGGGCAATGATCCATTTGGTTCGAGCAACGGCGCTGGGGCGACGCCGGGCGCTCCGGGCGAGTTCAAGACCATCTACGTGCCCAACTCGTGCGTCGGGGTCATCATTGGAAAGGGTGGCGAGACCATCCGAGACATGCAGTCGCGCACCGGCGCCCACATCAAGGTCACCCCCGACAGGGAAGCGGCTGGCGCAGCGGAGCGCTCCATCACTTTGTCGGGCCCGCCGCACGCGATTGAGCTGGCCAACACCCTCGTCATGGACCTTGTGCGGGAGGGCCTGGCGCGGTTTGGCGGCCAAAACTCTGGCGCTCCCGCCAACGATGCCTTCTCCCGATACAGCTCGGTGGTCGAGACGCTCATGGTCCCCAACGACAAGGTCGGCCTCGTCATTGGCAAGGGCGGCGCGACCATCCGGGAGCTGCAGCAACGCTCTGGTGCCCGGATCCAAGTGGCCAAGGAGGGAGAGGCCGGCGCGACAGGGGCAGGTGGCAGCTTGTACGGCGCTCCTGGGCAGCCGTTGCCACCGCAAGGCGGCGCGGGCGTGACACGGGCTGTGACTCTGACTGGCCCTCGTCCGTTTGTCGACGCGGCCAAGGCACTGATCTCGGAGAAGGTTGCCGGCTACAGCGCGACCGCGGCGGTGGGCGGCGCACAGCCAAGTGCGTATGCGTACGGTGCTGGGGTTGGCGCAAACGCTGCGTCGTACGACCCGTACGGCTATGGGCAGGCGATGACCAACGGCACGGATGCACGAGGCGCGGCCCCTGCCCCTGGCGGCCCGGACGTGAGCAGCTACGATGCACAGACCGAACAAGCGCGGGTGCTGGCCTACTACCAGCAGTACTACGCAAACAACCCTTACGCCGCCTATGCGGCGGCCGCCGCGGTGCACCAGCAGCAGCAACAGCAACCGCCGGCGCCGGCGCCGCATGCGCCCCACCAGCAGGTGACGCCGGCGCCCGCGGCGCAGCAGCCGCAGCCGCAGCCGCAGCCGCAGCCGCCTGCTGCCGAGGAGGGTGATGGCAAGCTGCGGATGGGTTGAGGACTGGTCGGTTGTGCCCGCCCGTGGTGTTTGTTGGTTTGGATGGATTTTGCGTCTGCCGGCATGGAAGGTGCTGGCCAGCGTCGCCTACCGGTGTCGTCTCTTGCCTCAGTGTGTGCTTTACATTAGCTTTTGCCCTTGTGGGTGTCTTTGTCGTTTTGTGCTGCCATCGTTTTGTGTTCTGCCGTGTTGGTGTTCTGTCGTATGCTTTTGTATTGTGTCGTACACTGTCTTTTTCATTTCCTCTGCGTGTATCTTTCTGTGTGTGCTGTTCTATGCCGTATTGGTGATGATTCTTCCTCTCGTTTCTGCCTATCTCTCTGGGAAATTGGGCTGCCATGCTTCACTCAGTACATGTTTCGGTCGCACTGTGCCGCCGGCCACAGACTCCGGTCGGTTGCGAGTGCGGATGCGCCCGCCACGCGCCGGACGTGTCGTTGTTGTGCAGTTCACGCTACAATACCCCAGCGCGATGGTCGGCGCCTCGGCACTTGGCACCAAACGAAGTGATCGCATTGGCCAGCGACGTGCGCCGTGGTCTCAAAGTCGATGGTAAGGCATAGACTACCGGTCTAATACAGCTTCTCTCGATGTGCTTGCGCGAGCGTGAGACTTCGTTCATGTGGATGGGGATGACAACATGCTATGTTAGTCCGAGGGGATGCATGGGAGAGGGCCATGGTGTGAGTGGATACGATCCTGGGACTACGAGTGTACGTAGTCAATACAGTCAATATCCGCTTAGGTATCACCCTGACACACACACAGCCATGCAGGAAAAGGTGGGCTACAAACGTCCGCGCCGCGACCAGAAATAACTTCTCTCCTGCTCCACAGTGGCAGGAGAGCCGATTCTGGACATAATTGTTCTCCCAGTTATATGACAGGGTGTCATACAATCGGAGCGCATATAAGCGGATATTGACTGTATGTCTTGCTCGTCAAAGAAGCGCCGAGAGTGCAAGTGGTTCGCGGCGCAAGTCACTGGCAAACCCATGACCCCTCGCGATTGTTGCTACAGATGCGGACGATCGTTTGTGTTGCTACCTATATAGTGTAGTAGGAAGACGCAATGGTATCAACCTCCGTCCTTGTAGCTCAGTTGGCAGAGCGTCAGTCTCATATGATCATTCTTCAGTAATCTGAAGGTCGTGGGTTCGAGGAAATCGGTCACCCCACCGGGGGCAGTCACTTTTTTATTCACGCACGATCTTGTTGTCGACAGAGGCGGTCCAATGAAGAAAGTGGCACCGCAAGCTTGAGTTGGGTATCTTGAGAAGTGGCTGTAACAGGATCTGAGGGCATTCAAAAAAAGGTAGAGGAGTCGGTCTCCTTCGTTTTAAACATTTGAACAGGCGGCACTTCGGGGTTCTCCTTGGGGTCTCCTTGGCGGTCACTGCCCCCGTGCTCCCTGACACGCCCCGGGCGTGACCATCGGCGCGGTGCACGACCGGCACCGGCACCGCCTGCGCGGCATCGCGGACGCGCCCGCCGTCGCCATCCTACCGCCTCCCCACGCCGCGCGTCCTCCGCCGCCGCGCGTCCACGCCCCCTGCTTGCCTT